>MDSV01184687.1_pt1 | contig 10785 bp, 10 predicted proteins | sample 810851 | NCBI WGS metagenome assembly MDSV01 (sample SAMN05326640, study PRJNA326480) | marine metagenome | isolation source: seawater | place: Atlantic Ocean: North East | collected 2012 | reverse complement strand
TAAAATTACAGGGAATTATGTCTGGATCTCCAATTACATTTAAAGGGCAACATCCTCTAAATGCAATTATATTAATATCAATAGTTGTTTTAATTTATTTATTGTGCTCAACACAATCGTCTAATTTATTTTGGATACTATTATTTGTTTCATTTTTAATTGGTTTTCTTTTAATCATACCAATTGGAGGGGCAGATATGCCAGTTGTAATTTCTATGCTTAACTCTTATTCTGGTTGGGCTGCAGCAGGCATTGGATTTACTCTAGAAAATACAGCATTAATTATTACAGGCGCACTTGTTGGATCATCAGGTGCAATTTTATCTTATATTATGTGCAAAGGAATGAATCGTTCTTTCTTTAATGTTATCTTGGGTGGATTTGGTGCAACAGAGGATTCTACAAGCAGCTCTACTAAAGAACAAAGACCAGTCAAAAGTGGTAATGCTGATGATGCTGCTTTTTTAATGAAAAATGCTTCATCAGTCATAATTGTTCCTGGTTATGGAATGGCAGTTGCGCAAGCTCAACATGCTCTAAGAGAAATGGTTGATACATTAAAAAAAAACGACATAAAAGTATCTTATGCTATTCATCCAGTTGCAGGAAGAATGCCTGGGCACATGAATGTGTTATTAGCAGAAGCAAATGTTCCCTATGATGAGGTATTTGAATTAGAAGAAATTAATAATGATTTTGCAAACGCTGATGTTGCATTTGTTATTGGTGCAAATGATGTTACAAATCCAGTAGCAAAAACAGATCCCCAAAGTCCAATTTATGGAATGCCAGTTTTAGATGTAGAAAAATGCAAATCAGTTTTATTTGTAAAAAGAAGTCTATCACCTGGTTATGCCGGGATAGATAATGACTTATTTTATAAGGAAAATACACTTATGTTATTTGCAGATGCAAAAAAAATGACAGAAGATATAACAAAAAATTTATAGGTAAAATAATTGAAAACTAAAATATTTTGTGACATCGCTGAACTAGACAAAATTAGAAAATTTAATAAAAAAAAGATTGTTAAAGGTTTTACAACAAACCCCAGCTTGATGAGAAAGGCTGGAGCAAAAGATTATAAATCTTATTCAAAAAAAATACTTAAAATTTGCAATAAAAAACCTGTTTCATTAGAAGTATTCGCAGATGATTACAATAATATGAAAAAACAAGCGGTTAAAATTAATGAATGGGGCAAAAATGTTTATGTGAAAGTTCCTGTTGTTAATTCTAAAGGTTTTTTTATGGGAAAGATTATAAAAGAACTTAATCGAGAGAATATAAAAATTAATATCACAGCCGTATATAGTTCAAAGCAAACACAACGAATTCTTAAATTAATTAATAAAAAAACTAAAGTAATAATTTCTATTTTTGCAGGTAGAGCAGGTGATACTGGTAAAGATCCTATTCCAGAATTTAAAAAAAGCATATTATTAGCAAAGAAGTTTAAAAATGTAGAAATTTTATGGGCAAGTGTTCGTGAACCATATAATTATTTGCAAGCAAAACAATTAAAATGTCATATAATAACTGTTCCACCATCAATTATCGAGAAAATCGAAAAATTTGGAAAAACATTTGAAAAATTGACCAGAGAAACTGTTAAGGCTTTTTTAGTAGATAGTAAAAAATCAAAATTTAAGATCTAGTTTAAAAATAATTATTTATTTAATATACTGTTATATCATTTAAAAGATGAAAATTTATAAGAATAAAATCAAAGGTTCTTTCACAATTATTCCAAATGTGATCAAAGATACAAGAGGATATTTTTCTAGAATATTTTGTAGCAAAGAAACAAAAAAAACTCTTAAAAAATTTAAGATTGTTCAAAGCAATAGTTCATTTAGTATAAAAAAAGGAACAATGAGAGGATTACATTATCAAACGAAACCTTTTGAGGAGGCAAAATTAATTCAATGTGTATCTGGAAGTATATATGATGTTATTATTGATTTAAGAAAGAAGTCACCAACGTATTTAAAATGGGAAGCATTTGAAATAAACGCAAAAAAAAAAAATTTACTTTTTATTCCAAAAGGTTGTGCTCATGGTTTTTTGACAACAGCTAACAACACATGTGTTATTTATCATATTGATAATTTTTATAACCCTAGTTATGAAAAAGTAATAAAGTATAATGATAAAAAATTTAATATTAAATGGCCAATACCCATAAAAACTGTTTCAAAAAAAGACGCTTAAAATATATTGGAATAAAATTTATTTTAAAAATATGAAAATTGTAATTCTTTCCGGTGGATTAGGGACTAGACTTGGTCATCTAACATCAAAAATACCAAAACCAATGGTAAAAATAGGCAATATGCCACTTATATGGCATTTGATAAACAGTTATGTCTATTACGGGCATGACGATTTCATTATTGCACTTGGGTATAAGTCAAGGATTATAGAAAATTTTTTTAATTCTAAAAAAATAAAAAATCAAAAAAAAACAGAATTTATTAAATGTAGAAGCATTAATGGAAAAATAATAAAGATTACTTTAGTAAATACAGGCTTAGAGACATTAACAGGCGGAAGATTGCTAAGATTAAAAAAATATCTAACAGATACATTCATGCTAACTTATGGGGATGGATTGAGCGATGTAAATATTTCTAAGTTAAGAAAATTTCATGAAAAGCACAATAAATTAGTTACAGTAACAGGTGTGCATCCAATAGCCAGATTTGGTGAGTTAAATATAAAACGAGATAAAGTAATTAGTTTCAAAGAAAAGCCTCAGATCAATAAAGGCTGGATTAACGGAGGATTTTTTGTGATGGAACCTAATATTTTTAAATATTTAAAAAATGATAAAACAGTATTAGAAGGTAGTCCTTTAGAAAAGTTAGCCAGCTCAAATCAATTAATGGCTTATTTACACAAAGGATTTTGGTATTGTATGGATACACCAAGAGATAAAGATAATTTAAATGAAATTTGGAGAAAGAAAAATGTTCCATGGAAAAAATGGTAAATTAATTCGTCTTTCAAAAAGCTGTTTATCTTTGATGGAAAAAAAACGTGTGATTAACGTTTTGAAAAAAGAGTACTTAGGCATGGGAGAGGAAGTAGATATTTTTGAAAAAAATTTAACGGCATTTTTTCAAAGAAAAGCATTATGCGTGGTTAATGGGACTGCCGCCTTACATTTAGCATTGCAGAGCGTAGGTGTAAAAAAAGGTGATGAGGTTTTGGTACAATCTTTAACTTACCTATCAAGTTTTCAAGCTATTTCAGCATGTGGTGCAGTACCTGTTGCATGTGATATAAAAATAGATTCTGCAACTATAGATCTTGATGATGCAAAAAGAAAAATAACAAAAAAAACAAAAGTTATAATGCCAGTGCATTATGCAGGTGGTGTTGGTAACTTAGATGAAATTTATAATTTTGCAAAAAAATTTAAATTGAGAGTTATAGAGGATGCGGCGCATGCATTTGGGTCAATTTATAAAAAAAAATTAATTGGGGGCCAAGGAGATATAGTGTGTTTCAGTTTTGATGGAATTAAAAACATCACTTCTGGAGAAGGTGGCTGTATTGTGACCAATGATAAAAAAGTTATCAAATCTATTCAGGATACAAGATTACTCGGAATAAAAGGGGATACTAACAAAAGAAGTAAAAATAAAAGAACTTGGTTGCCTAAAGTGAATCAGCAAGGTTGGCGATACCATATGAGCAATATCATGGCAGCCATAGGAATTGTTCAATTAAAAAGGTTTAAAAATTTCTCTAAAAAGAGAAAAAAATTAGCGAAATTTTATGGTGAGAAACTTTCAGAGCAAAAAAATATACAAATTTTTGTAAAAGATTATAAGAATATAGTACCTCATATTTTTCCCTTAAGAGTAAAAAATTTAAAAAATCGTTTAAAGTTAATTAAAGAATTTAAAAAACACCAAATAGAAGTTGGTTATCATTATTATCCAAATCATAAATTGAATTTTTATAAAAATAAAAAATTGAACTTAAAAAATACAAATCAACTTTTTCCAGAATTATTAACTTTACCAATGCATCCAGATATTTCAAAAAAAGAAGCAAATTATGTAATTAAAACTTTTTTAAAAATTTTACCTTCTTTTTATTAGAAAAATTATTTTTATTTAATGGAAAAAAATATTAGTTATCAAAAAAATGATTTGCCATTAATTAGTGTAATTATAAATTGCTATAATGGATCAAAATATTTGAGAGACGCGATTGATAGCATTATAAAGCAATCTTACTCTAATTGGGAAATAATTTTCTGGGATAATAAGTCTAATGATAAAAGTGCTGAAATTTTAAAAAGTTATAATGACGAGAGAATTAAATATTTTTATTCAAATACTCACACAGAATTATACGCTGCAAGAAATCAAGCCTATACTAAGTCAACAGGTGATTATATTTGTTTTTTAGATACAGATGATTATTTTCTAGATAGATATTTTGAGAGTCAGCTAAAACTATTTACTGATAAAAGCATAGGTTTTGCATGCTCAAATCATTTTTATAAAAATCAAAAAAAAAACAAATTTTGGATTAGATTCAAAAAAAAACAGTCCGAAGGATATGTTTTGGATGATCTTCTTTTAAGTTATACAGTTAGTCTATCAACTTTGTTTATTAAACGATCGATACTCCCTAAAAATGAACCTCTTTTTGACGGAAGCTTCACATACTTGGGAGATTTTGATTTAGTTATAAAGTTAGCTTCAAAATTTAAAATGGCAAGATCTCATGAACCTTTAAGTGTTTATCGTCTACATGATCAAAATTTAAGTATTCAAAATAATAAAATTCAGCTTAAAGAATTAGAGGATTGGTATTTAAAAATTCAAAAATTAGATAAAATTAAAAATAATAAAAATTTTTATAATATTGAAAATTTAATTAATTATAAAAAAATTATTGTTGAGCTAGACTCAAAAAAAATTGTTAATACTTTATCAATCTTCAATAAACTACCATGGTCAATGAGAAAATTAAGGTATATTGTTATAATTATTTTAGTTTTTATTTTTGGAATTAAATTAAAAAATTTTAGGCTGTAATTATGAGTCAATTGAAAAAAATAAAAAATCTATATATGTCAAAAAATTCTTTGAATATTTTTTATATTTTTTTTTTAATTAGTTTATTATTGAGTTTTGTTGCAATTTTATTTCATCCTTTTGTTGGAGATGATTATTACTACAAAGAATTAGTTTTAGCTGAAACTAATTTTCAAAGTTATTTTGTTGAGAGGTATAATAATTGGACAGGAAGATTGTCTCAGATAATTTTATCGTTTTGGGTTTTTTCGAGTACTACAAATTTAGTAATTTTTAAGATTCTTTTATTGCCATTACTTTTATTGACATTTAATTTTTTTTTAAAAAAAATAATAAATTTAAATATAAATTTTTTTTCAGAAAATTTTATTATTTTATTTATTTGTTTTTGGTTTTTTTTCCCTGCAATAGATGAAATAATATTTTGGACATCAGGATCCATCGCTTATCTGTTCCCATTTTTTTTTGCTATTTTTTATTTGGGTTTATTCAATGAGAAAGATAAGTTGGAAAATAAAGGTTTTTTTAATAAAACTTTTTATATCATAATTAGCTTTTTCGCTGGCTCTTCACATTTGCAAGTTTTTACAGGATGTCTTGTAGTAAGTAGTTATTATATTTATTTGTATTACAAAGAAAATATCGTTAAATTTTATAAATTAAGAATATTTTATTTTTTATTCTTACTAGGTGGCATATTTTTGATTTTAGCACCAGGAAATTTCAATAGACTTACATCATTAGAAACTTTTAGTTTAATCTCTACTATTTATAAATCAATTTTATTTATTTTTACATCTATTTTTTATTTAGGAGATGTTCAGTCCTCATTGATCTATATTTTAATAATTATTTTATTATTCTTTTTATTTACTACAAATTTTTCTGTAAAATTATTTTTCAATAAATCAAACTATATCTGGTTAATTGCATTTTTATTTTCATTATTATCTGTTATTCCAGCTATCAATACAATTAGTACAAGGTTAATATTTTTTCCAATATTTTTTATATCAGTTTTTTTTCTTAAATCTATTTTCTATAAATATAATTTTAATAAAGAAATTAATCTGAAACGTGTAGCTTTATATTTTTTAATAATATTATTTTTCCTGGAGTGTTTAGTTGGTAGTTTAACTAATTATGTTTACAAAAAAGAAAATGATAAAAGAATGCAATTAATTTACGAGGGAAATGAAAAATCAAAAGAATATGTTTATTTGCCACATTACACAATAATTCCATCAAGACTTACCTACATTCAAACACCAGAACATGACAAAACTTTTTTAAATGCTATTTCAGATATGTATAACATTAAATTTAAATATGATGATAGCTTACCTAGATCAAAAAATATTAGAAAAGACATTAAATTTTTTTTAGATAAATTAGTCTTTTAAATATTCATCGATTTGTTTTGAACAAATGTTAAAGGCTTTTTTTGTTTTATTAACTTCATAATTCCATTCAATAATTTTATTTATTGTTTTATTTAGATTCCACTTTGGGTACCATTTTAAATATCTTTTTGATTTAAAGTTACTTAATCTGAGTAAGTCTGTTTCAGATTTATAATTTTTATTTTTAACTTTTATTATTTGAATTTTACAATTTGAGCTTTTAGAAAATTTTTGTGCAATATATTTAACAGATTTACAGCTACTAATATTGGGACCAAAATTCCAATTAGGTGAAATACTATTATTTAAATTTTTATACATCTTTTCAGCTAAAATTATATAACCAGATAGAGGTTCCAGAACATGTTGCCATGGTCTGACAGAATTCGGATTTCGTAATACAATTTTTTGGTTGTTTTTTATGGACTTATAGATGTCAGGAACTAATCTATCTTTAGAATAATCTCCTCCCCCAATAACATTACCAGCCCTTACGGTCGAAATTTTTTGCTTTCTATTATTTCCAAAAAAAGATTTTAAATATGAATTTATTAGATATTCACAACAAACTTTGGAGGCACTATAGGGATCTTTTCCACCTAATAAATCATTTTCTTTAAAAATCCTATTTTTTGAAATGTCATAAACTTTGTCTGTCGTAATAATTACTGATGATTTAATAGTTGGATTATTTCTTATGCTTTCAATAATATTTACTGTTCCATTAATGTTTATATCAAAAGTTTCTTTTGGGTTAAGATAAGAATCCCTCACCAGTGGTTGTGCGGCTAAATGAAATATTATTTCTGCCTTAGACTCTTTAATAGATTTATTTAATTTTTCATAATTTCTTACATCGGCTATAATTGACTTTTCGATTATATTTTTGACATTAGATAATTCATATAAATTTGGTTTCGATTTGGGTTTTAAAGAATAACCTGTGACTTTAGAACCTAATGAATTTAAGAAAAGGCACAACCAAGATCCTTTAAAACCTGTATGACCCGTTACAAAAACTTTTTTATTTTTCCAGAAATTTTTGTTAATGTAATTATTCATCTAAATTTATATTTAAGGTTTTTTCATAATTTATTTTTTTTGTTCTTTTTAGATGTAAATAAATACGTAAAATATATTCTCCAACTATAGATAAAAATATTGATATTATTGAAAGTATTATAATTAAAATAGTATTGAACAATGAAAGATAACTAAAACTATTTAACATATTAAATATTGTAAAAATAAAAATTGAAAAACTTAATAAGAGAGCAAATCTTCCAAAATATCGAATAAAAATAGGTGTTTCTTCGATTAATGCATTAATTGCATATGTGAAGGTATTATAAAGTCCAAGTTTACTTAATCCTCTTTTTCTTTCGTATCTGTCATACTCAATTCCTTTAGAGCTTTTTGATAAAGAAAAAGATATTCCTCTCATATAAGGAAATAAGCTATTATCATTTCTAAACTCATCAATTATTTTTCTGTCTATAATTCTAAAATCACCAGCATCAATAGGGTAATGATTTAATGATTTTGAGTTCATAAGTAAGTAAAATATTTTTCTTAAAAAAGTTATGACAAAATTTTCATTTCTTTTTTTTCGAATACCGTAAACTAAATCATAGCCTTTTTCCCATTCCAAAATAAATTTTTTTATTATTTCTACTGGATCTTGGAGATCACAATCAATAACCACAGCCGCATCTCCACTAGAAATTTTGTATCCTTCCATTATAGATTTGTCATATCCAACATTATTTTTAAATCTTAAATATTTTACGAATTGATCTTTATCACAAATTTCTTTTATTATATCTTCAGTATCATCATTGCTATGATTATCTGTAAAAACTATTTCATACTGATAGTTTGGTATTTCTGTTTTAAATAAATTGGTTATTTCTTTATAAGCTATAGTAATATTTTTTTCTTCATTTAGAACAGGTATACAAATAGATATTTTTTTCATTTTTTTTTAACTATTTCTAAATATTGAAATAATTGTTTTAATTTATTTAGTTTATTATTGTTTATACCAGTTTGTTTGTTTCTAAGAAAAAAAAATATTTGATATTTTAAAGTACTATCTAAAAACTTTTGAGGCACTTTAATTGGTTTGTTGTTTATTTTAGCCATAAAATTTATATCTTTAGAAAAATTTAGATTATATTTTTTTCCATTTCTTAGTATTAATTCTAAAATTCTTTTTCTAGATTTAGCAGTTCTTGAAGATTTAATGTTTATTTCAAAATTTTTATTACCAAAAATAAAGTTTTCATAATTTTTAATTTTTTTAATTTTTTTAAAATACGAAAAATTTGTGTCAATATTCATATTAATTAAAATACTATATATATGGAAAAAAATATCTGAGGTAAAATTTATACTTAAATCATGTTTTTTTAATAATTTATTTTTAATTTCATAACTTTTATCAAACCAATAAAAATTTATTTTATATAATTTTTTTTTATTAATTTTTTTGCTAATAAAATTAAAATATGAAGCAAACAGATATGGTAAACTTAAAAATATTTTTTTTTTATTTCTATTTGATAATAAAATTAGTTTCTTATATTCTTTGTTATCTAAATAAAGTGGTTTTTCTACTAGAACATTAAATTTATTATTTAATAGATATTTGCTATATTTTAAATGGTTTTTATTTTTATTTGCTATGATAGCATTTTTACAATTTATTTTATTTAATTGTTTGAGACTTTTTAAATAAATTATTTTTTTATTTATACTAGATGTTGTCCAATCGAAAAATTGCTTCTCATAATTTGTAAAAATAAAAATTTTTCTAATTTTTTTAAAATTTGAACAAATCTCACTAACAATTTCTTTAGCCCATCTACCCGAGCCAATAATTAAAATATTTTTACTTATTTTATTTTTATTAATTTTTAAATTATTTTTTTGATTTATTTTTTCCATGATAAATCATTTCTATCTAGTATATTTATAACTTTACCTTTGAAGCCATTATGATTTAAATATTTTTTTATTTCTTTATCAATGTGCCAAGCAAAATTAATTATAAACTTCTGTTTTTTAATTTTTTTAAATAATTCTTTATCAGATTTTATGGGTATCTTTGTGCCAGGCACATAGTAACCAATTTTTTTTGACGCTGGTTTCTCATATACTGCATTAATAATTTTTTCGTTAATTCCCAAACTTTTAATTAATATTGCCGCCCTCCCTGGAAAAGCTTTACCATTTAATCTTCCATATTTTTTAAATAATTCCTTTAAAATTTTATATTTTTTTATTTTCCAAAAATTAATAAATTTTTGCATTTCTTTAAATTTCAATTTAAATTTTTTCTCTTTTTTAATTAATGCAAAAGTTTTTTGTTTTTTTCTTATTTCTTTTTTTAAAAAAACTCTCACATTACCCCCATATCTTTTTGGCATAGAGTAATTTACAACATTCATATCTAGCAAATTTGCAATGTGTAAAAATGAATTTAAAGAGTAGGTTCTTGGATGTTCGTGATAAAAAGTATCAAACTGTTTTTTTTTTAAAATTGAGCCCAGATAATGATTTTCTATTACTATTATAGTATTTTTATTAATAATCTTTTTTAAATTAACTATTAACATTTCAAAATTATCAATATGAGCAAATACATTAGTAAATGTAATAATATCAATTTTTTTAAATTTTTTTTTTAAAATTTTTATACTATTTGCATCGAAATAATCATTAATAATAAAGTGTTTTTTTTTGTTTGCATCTTTTGCAGCCCCTGTTGGTTCTATTCCAATTGTATTTGATTTATACTTTTTAAATAAATTTAACAAACTTCCGTCATTACAACCTATGTCTAATACATTTTTATTTTTTAAATTGTTAATTTTTTTTTTGCAATCTTTTACCAGATCTTCCATACCGTTTAGCACATCTTCAGTAAATTTTGATCTATAATGATAAGTTTTTGGAAATAGAACTTTTTTGTCTACATTATATTTTTGAAAAGCTGTGCAGCAATTATCACAATATAAAATTATAATTCTATATAATTTATTTTTTGAATGATCTTTTATTTTCTTCAGATCATCACATAAGGGGTGACTTCCAAGATCTAATACTTTTGATAATTTAAATTTACAAATAGGACAGTTCATTTAATTAATATTATTTTAAAAAATAATAATTAGATATTATTTTTTTGATATTAATTTTTGTTAAAAGTTTATTTGAATTGGTTGCGGGGGACGGATTTGAACCGCCGACCTTCAGGTTATGAGCCTGACGAGCTACCAGACTGCTCCACCCCGCGGTATTCTTAAATTCTATTT
>MDSV01139136.1_pt1 | contig 10785 bp, 5 predicted proteins | sample 810851 | NCBI WGS metagenome assembly MDSV01 (sample SAMN05326640, study PRJNA326480) | marine metagenome | isolation source: seawater | place: Atlantic Ocean: North East | collected 2012 | reverse complement strand
CGACGACAGCGACGCGTGCGTCTTGACGGTGAACCACGACGTTCCCGCGGACCGCGCGCGCGAGTACGCCGAGACGCTGTGCTCGAGCGTCGCCGCCGCCCACGTCGTCGTGATCACCGCGGTGGACGAAAGCGCCCTCGACGACGCGGAAGGCGACGGGCCGGCGCGCTTTCGGTGCTTCGCGGCGCGCGCCGGCGGCGGCGGCGGCGACGACTCGACCCTCGGCGACGACGACGCCTCGCCTCTCCCCGCGGGCGTCTTGCTCGACGGGCTCGCCGCGGCGATCGCCGCCAGGCGCGAGATGGCGGGCGGCAGAGCCACTGTGATTGCCGTCCCGACGCCTGGCGGGGGGAAAGGCTCCGCGATCGGCTCGCGGGGCTCGGGCGCGGGTTTCGGGCCGGGGTTCGGCGGCGGGGTGGACGCGCGAATCGCCGCCGACGCCGCGCGACGCGTCGCGCACGCCGCCGGATTCGACGCCGTCGCCGGATTACAGCGGCGCGCCGCCGCGGGGAAGGGAAAGCTCGTGGGAGGGGACGCCGAGCGCGTCTTTTCGTGAGACGCGCGAATAGTAGGGCGCTCGTCGTGCGTGTAATATGAGACACGAATACGCGTACCGTAAGTAGTCTACACTGTAAATAGCTCTATTAGATACGCGCGCGCGCGCGGTCGGGTCACTCCGTCGCGTAGTCGGGCGGCGCGAGCCGCATGAGGCCCTGCACCGGCCACGCCGGCCCGGTGGCGTACTTTTTATGTATTGCGAATATCGCGAGCGTGATCTCCTGGTTCACGGCGAGGAACGCGTCCTTCTTCACGACGTGTGAGTGCGCCTCGACGCGTATCGCGGCGTGATCATCTTTGACGTCGCGCAGATGCACGCGGATCGGTCTTTTCGGGGGCTGAATCACGGCGGTGTGCGCGCGGAGGTACGCTTCCACGGCGCTCGTCATCGCCGGGACGGTTTCGAGATCTTCGTACCGGACGCGTAGGTTGATGACGATGACGCGCGCGGTCTGGCGCGAGATGTTGATGACGTTCGCGCCGAGGAAGAAGCCGTTCGGGACGGTCGTTGGACGCGTGTCTTTGGGGATCAGCGTGGTCTGGTACCACCCGATATCCTTCACGAGGTACCCGCCGACGGAGGGCTCGTTCGTGCCGCGGAAGCGCCCGCCGACGGCCATCAAGTACACCTTCTCTCCGGGCGAAAACGGCCGCACGATGGCGAGCATGCTCCCCCCTATGAAGTTGCTCACCAGGTCTTTCGCGGCGAGGCCGAAGGTGAGGCCGCCGATGCCCCCGAACCCGAGCAGCGATCGCGGGGGGAGCCCGAACACCACCGCCGAGCTCGCGACGGAGCCAATCGCCAGCGCCACGGTCATCAGGCGCGTCAGCACCAAACGTTGGCTCGCGTCCTTGATGTTGGCTTTGTCGCGCAGAAAGTCGGGTAACCAGTGGTCGGTTGCCATCACGGAGATGACTCCCGCGGTGAGCGTGTACATCCCGCGGTCGAACTGCGTTATGGTCGTGTCGGGGAGCCACCGTGCCATCTCTAGCAACGTGCCCACGCGCACGGCGTTGTCGAAGAGATACAGCGTGACCCAAAGCGCGCCGACCGCCTGCATCGGTCGTTTCACCCACTTATAGAACGAGCCTTCCCACGCTTCCGCCAGTTCGGCGTCCGACCAGACCTGGGTCTCAGTGGACTCCTCGCCGCTCGCGAGGCGTTTGCGCGAGGCGTTGAACGCGGCACGTCTGCCTTTCGATATCGCAAAGTGCCACGCCACGATCAACCAAGCGTCCTCGATCTCCCACGGGTCGTTGATGTGCTCGTCGAGCGCGACCATGACGCCGCGGCAATCCTGCACGCGTTTCAGAAAGAACGCGTCAAGCTTCTCGCGCGTCGAAGCCGGGATCTGGATGAGGTTCGGGTTGAGAGTCTTCGCGGCTTTCGTCGCCGGGACAGCATCGGCGCGCGCCGCGTGCGCCGCTGAAGGCACGGCTACGCTCGCGAAGACACTCGCGAGCGCGAGAGCGAGCGTCGCGGCCACCTTCACGAACGGCGACGTCGTCATCTGACGAACGTCCGCCGGTCGCGTTGTTGCTTCTCGCGTCGTCACGACCGATTCCTCGGTCGAGGTCCGACGGCTCTGTCGACGCGAAGCTTCGCCGCTTCGGAAACGACGCGCGGCGGCGATTGGGTCTTCTTCGTTCGTGCAGAGCTCGTGCGGGTTTGTGTCGCCGGACACTGCGGACGCGACCGCGATGCCGCCGCGGTCGACGCGTGCCTTTCCGGGAAATCCACGCGAGGCGCGTGTTGAACGAATGCCCGGAATCACCACGCGAAGGCGTCCGAGTCGGTTGTTCTCGCGACGCCAAGACGGTAGCGCGAGCGGAGCCGTCGAAGCACCGCGTGTCAGGAGCATGGTGACGAGTCGACACACCTCCCGAACGGCGGCGCGCGCGTGGGAGGAGTGGCGTGGTCGTTCGATGTCCTCCTCGGATGTCGAATTCGTGTGCGCTTTTTCATCCAGACGCTCTTCACGACGCGTTTCCCATGTCCGGGGTCACGAGACGTTTTTTTTCGGCGTTTTTCGGCGGAAAAAGCGCTCGCCTACGCCTCCAGACCCGCCGTCTCGTCGAGTCGGAGCGCTCCCGCCGCCTCGGCCCGCGCCTCGGACCCGCGCGCCATCGCCGCGGCGAACACGGGGTTAAGGGTCTCAAACGCCGACGCGTCGCCGTCGTTTTCGAAACGCGCGTCGTCGTCGTCGTTGTCATCGTCGAGCTCCATCACGCTCTCCGCGCCGAACGGCGTCGGCTCGCCATCCGCCTCGCCGCGGCCGGCGACTTCCACCAGAGCGTCGTGGCCCCCGTTCCCGAGCAAACCCACATCCTCGAGGTCGTCGTTCTCGTCGTTCGTGTACGCCTCGAAGTCGGCGGCGTTCGTCGCGACCGCCGCGGCCGAGCCCCTCTGACCAGGCAACGCGTCGCCGCCGCCGTCGTCGGCGCTCCGCAACCACGCGGGCACCACCCCGCCGGTGCGTTGGAGAAACCCCAGGTACGACTCGCCGTGCGCCGCTTCCCACCGCCGGACGTGCGTGCGACACACGGCGTCCCACCGGCACGGGCCCGTGCGCTGGCAACAAGGCGCGATGTCGTCCTCGTCGTTCGCGGTCTCGTCTTCTTCGTTCGAGTTCGGAGAGGCGCGACCCGTCATCGCCTCGTTCTCGCGACGAGGAACGCCAGCCTGCGCCGGGGACGGTTTGTGCTCCCAGCGCGAACCGAGGACGTCATCCAGGGACGGCCGCGCGTCATCGGCGGCGAGCGACAGGGGAGAGAGCTCGGTGACGTCCGCCGAGGCGGTCATGCGGTCGATGGCGAGGTGCGCGCGCGCTTCTGACGGAGCCCCACGCCCGCGCGGTGCGGAACGGTTGGTTCTTTCAAAAAACGAAACAAACGAAACCTCACATCGTCACATGATCCTGCAAGAGCGCATCGCCCTCGCGCCAAAAGATCTACGAAAGTCCTATGTGACACGTGTTCGCTTAGTCAGCCAAATTGCGAATTGCGTTTATTTAAGACCAGAAAGGCATACGGCTCTCGGAGGTGAGAAAAAGTGTCGCGAAAAAGTGCAAAGGCATATTCCGTAAGTTTCCGTAGTTCCGACACAACAACGTCTCCTCGTCACTTCACCTCGCGCGTACCCTCAGCAGCAGGTCACCGTCGCGAGTGTCGTGTATCAGCTGAGATGTCGTTTCTGACACTCGCGCCGCTCGCCGCGCGCGTCTCGAGCCATTCGGGCCTCGAGCCGCGCCTCGGGGATTCCCGAAACATCGCCCCGAGGGGACGCGGATTACGTAACAACGCGTTTCGTCGCGTCTCCAATCCCTCGTCGCGCCGAACGGCGACGGTCACGCCGCGCGCCAGCGCGATGTCCGCGCCCGAGTTCGCGCCCGGGGGCAAAAGCGCGCACCTCACCGCGCTGCCTCCGCTGCGTTCGTGGGCGCGCGCGCGCGCGCGTGCCGTCCAGCACGTTCGCCCGCCTCGGGACGAAGACGAAGAGGCGATTCGGCGCGCGCCGTTTTTCCGACTCGTGCGCGACGACTTTAACGACGACGAGTTACTGAACGTCGAGAACGCGCGCGCGCGCGACGATCTCGAGCCGCGCCGCGCGGGCGCGCCGCATGAACCCGAGTATAACGTCACGGAGACGCTCGTGGAGGAGACCGTGGGTTTGGTGAGCCTCGCGACGTCGGCGTTTTCGCGCTTTTTCGTGGACCGCCTGTATCGGCAGATGTTCGGCGTGTTCCTTCCCGGGTTCCCGGGCGTCGACGCCGAGCACGAGCGCGCGAGCGCGGTGCTTCGGCGCTCGCGTCAGAGCCGCCTCGGCCGAAACGACGACACGCTCTTAGACCTCGGGTGCGGCTCGGGCGTGTTCACCGAGCGGTTCGCGGCGGAGGGCGAGTACGACGCCGTCATCGCCGTCGACGACGCGACGCGCTTGTGCGAAGCCGTCGCGCGGAGAACGTCGCACGACGGCGCTCGCGGCGAGGGATCGATCGCGAGCCGCTCCGGCTCGCGGCGCCCCGCACGATCGACCGTCGCGGTCGTGCTCGCGTCGCTGGAGGACCTGCCGTTCCAGGACTCCGTCTTCGACGCCGCGCACAGCAGCTCGGGCGCGCACACGTGGCGGCGGCCGGCGCGAGTCGTCGAGGAGGCGGCGCGCGTGTTGAAGCCGGGGGGCGTTTTGGTCGCCACCGTCGCCGTTCTGGACGACGCGTCGCGCCGCGCGATGGCGGCGCGCGGCGTCGACGCGGCGGCGTACGCGGAGAAGCGGGAGCGGTGCTTTCTCGCGAACGGCACGAGCGCCATGCCCTTTTGGGACGCGGAGATGGCGCGCGCGGCGTTCGCGAAAGCGACCGATCTCGAGCGCTGCGAGCTGGAGTCGGTGGACCAGACCTTCGCCATGGTGACGTGCTCGAAGAAGAGCCGGCGGGGAAGTCTGGTCCCGGCGGGGCGCGTGATCAAGCGCGCCGGCGTGGCCGTCTCCGCGCGCGAGCATCGCGGGAGTGAGAAGAGGAACAACGCCGTGCAGCACATGGGGCGCGCGCTGGAGAGCGAAGCGGGGGGCGCGCGCGTCGCGAACGGCGCGCGCGACGCCTCCGCGGCGCGGCGCGAATGACGTCCGCGGCGCGCGTCTCGCGAAAGTTCTAAAAGAAAAAAAGGTGTACTACGTATCGACGCGTTGTATTACTATCAAAGCTATGTACGCCGTCTACGAACGCGCGCGCGGCGTATTAGACACACGCGCCGCCCAACCATGACAGCGCACGCGCACGTTTTTACGTGATGACGGTCGTATACGCCCGCGAACGCCGGGAACAGTCGTCCGAGTCTAGGGGAGAACCGGGCGACGCCGACGCGTCTTCGTCGTCGTACCCGCCGAGACGCGGCTTCGTGTACGGCCGGTAGGCGTAGTACTTGGGTCTCGAGTCGAGCCGGATGTGCAGCCACGCGACGCCCGCACCGTTCGTGCTGACCCACAGAGGCGCGTCAGAGACGCCGTCGCGTACCGCATCGCCGAGCGCGCGAAGCACGTCGTGCCGCACCCGCCGCGGCGCGTCTTTCGCGAAATCGCGGGCGCGCGCGCCGGCGTCCGCGCGCAGCCCCCCCGCGTCGGGAACGGGCGCGACGAGCACCGCGTCGCCGCCCAGGTTCGCGAAGACGGCCACGTCCGCGCCGTTCGCCCGGGCCGCCTGGAAGTGCTCGCGGAAAACCTCCGGACCGTCGCGCGCGAATGAGTCGCCTCTGTCCTGCACGACGTGCTCGTACGTCGTGTCGAGCGTGTCGGAGGATACCGGCGCGCACTCCCAAAGGTAGTCCTCGCACCCGTCGCACCACTCCGCGTTCAAGGAGTCGAAAAACACGTCCCTGAAAGCCTCGGACGTGCGCCACAGGTCGATCACCTCGCGCCACGTGAGGGGCTTCTCGGCTCTGCGAGCGTCTTTGCCGGTGCCGAGGATCTGCCAAAACAAAAAGCGCCGCGCGTCGCTCTCGCCCGTTCGGTCGCGGTCGCAGGACATGCCGTAGGCGTCGGCGTGCTCGTACGTGAACGTGGGGACGGCGAGGTTCACCATCGCGCGTGGCGACTGGGCGGCGAACAGGCCGGCGAAGCAAAGAAGGAGCGGGCCGAGCAGGAGCCACCTCGTCGCGCGCGGCATGGAATGACGACTGATTTTAGAAACGACGGAGCAACTTTGGCGCAATTTTCATGCGACGTCGCCTGAGAAAAAGCTACTGAACCTACCGTACGACGCCGCGCTTCGCGCGCGCCGCAGCGTATTCGGCATCCGCGCGTATCATCGTCGGCGCCTCGCTCGGGCCGCGTACTTTGGCGTCTGCATTTCCAGCAGACGCGAGGTTGCCCTCGAGAACGCGAACCGTTCCTCGAGCCCGGAAAGCCTGAGCTTCGCAAGGCGCATCTCCCGCGGCGTCCCCGCGACGGGCGCGACCCCCCCCTGCGCGCGCACGTCTCGACGCAGCCCCGCGTGCTCGGCTTCCGTCTCGAACTGGAGCGACTCCAGGTCCAGGCCGCCGCCGTCGCCGCCGTCCAACGCGCCGTCGAGGGACCCGTCGCCGGGCGTGCGTTTCCCGGCGAACAACGCGTCGACGTGGCACTCCGCCAGACACACCAGCGTCGCGTTTCTGTTGTACGCCTCGTCGACGAGCGCGATGAAGCGCCGCGCGACGTCGCGCGCGGCGCGTGACATGCGGGGCACGTCCTCGACGAACACCGTCTCGAACGCGTCGGTCAACGCGCAGTAGTCCACCGTGCCGAGCGGGCGGTCGCAGAGCTCCGCGAACGTGAAGTGCGCGGCGCGGCCGCAGGGGGAGACGCGGGGCACGACCAGACGTCGCCCGAACGCCACGGGAAGCGTTTTTGTCGCCGAAGACGCTTTTTTTTTTTTGCGCGCGGCGCTCGACGCGCTCGACGCCCGAATCGGGAACCACGCGCTGAGTTTCGCCTCGAACCGCGCGCGCGCCGCCGCGTCGGCGCTCGGGGTGAAGTACGACGACGAAGCGCTCGAGCCCGGTTCGAGCGAAAACGCGAGCCGGCGGTGATCCGTCTCGCCCCGAACCTCCACCTCCTTCACGCGTTCGCGGAGCGTCGCCGCGAACGCCGCGAAGACGTCCCGCGAGGCGCCGGCGCCGGACGCGTCGAGCGCGGCGACGGACCGATTACTCGTCGCGACGACGACGGCGCCCAACGCCAGGAGCTCCTCGAGCACACCCTTCAACGCCACCGCGGTGAACGCGTCCGCGACGTGAAACTCGTCGAAGCACAACACCGCGAACCCGCCGTCGCGCGCCGTCGCGTCGCCGAGCATATCGCGCGCCGCGCGGCGAAGCACGGAGGCGTTCTCGTAGGGAGCGACGCTCGTATCGCTTCCTTTCGATGCAGAATCGTCATCCTCTTCGTCGTCGTACGCGTCGCTCGAAAGCATCGGTCTGCGCTTCACGCTCTGCCTGCGTCTCCGCCGCACGGCGGCCAAGATCGAGCGCGCGTACGCCGCCGGGTTGAGGAACCCCCCGAGACCGGCGGATCTCGTCGCGTCGGATCGAAGCGAGCCAGAGACCGCGTCGGAGGGCGATTCATCGCCGAGTGCCTCTTCAGAGACTTCGGAGAGGGTCCCCTCTTCTCCCTCCCTCAGCCCGCTCAGCCTGGCGGCGTCTCGCGCCTCGTGCGCGTGCACTTTCTCGTGAAGCTCGAGCATGGCTTCGTTGAAGTGCACGCGCCGCTTGTGCCGCACCGTCGAGTCGTCGAGCGAGGCGAAGAACGCGTCCATCAGGCGGGTCTTGCCGACGCCGACGCCGCCCCACAGGTACAGCCCGCGCGGGGGGCGGGGTACGGTCGGGGAGGGCGGGAGGGCGCGCAACGCGCGCTTCGCGGCGCGTAACGATTCTTCCGCGCGTCGTCGACGACCCGCGTCGTCGGTTCCCGCCGACGACGACGCCGCCGCGACGTCCTCTTCGCGCCGCGCCACCTCAGCCTCGAGCTCGGCGCGCCGGGCCTCGTGCGCGTCGAGGCGTTCGAAGAACCCGCGCAGGGCGCGCCGGTGGGTGATCAGCGAAGCTCTGAGCGCGCTGAGCTCGCGCACAGCGGACGCCTGCGCGGGGTCGGGGCGCCACTCCCCGGACGAGACCAAGTGATCGTACGCCGCGCCGACCGGACAGGAGGTGTCGGCACTGAAAGATGCCGTCGACGTAGCGAGGACCGGCAGGCCCTTGGTACCCGAGCGGCACAGCACGACGGAGGCCGCCTGCAGCGCGCGATGCGCCGCGCGCGGCGACATCGCGACGCGCCTCCGCGACCAGTTCGAAGTGGCGTGCGCTGGCGGGTGTCAAGAGCAGCAAGGTTCGTTGTCGCCAAAACGTGACACGTCTCGGAACTCGTTCGGCGTCGAACCGACGGAACTGGACGCGTCCGCAAATTTCCGCTTTTTGGCAAAGTCTGGCGAAAAACCTCGACACAGAAGCGCGCGCGGCGACGCCGAAGGGCCGAGGCACCGCCGCGTCCGCTCGCGCTCGCGCTCGAGGCACTCGCGCGTGGCAGCCACCTGGCGCGCGCGAACGCGGAAGCTTGCCCGTTTCCATTCACGAGGCTCCGTTTCGGGTGTCACGTGAATCATGCAGGCCATGGACTTGGACGACGCGACTTTCTTCACGCGCTCGCGTCAGGCTCAGGCGCACGACGACGATGACGGAGAAGAATGCATGTCGGAGGCTGCCCTCCTCAAGCGCAAGCGCGAAGAGCGTAGCCAGAGAGCCGCCGCTCGCGCGAGCGCGAAGGAACACGCTAAGACGCGCGGAAACCAGGACGGACGCCGGTACGTCGCGGACCACGCGCTCTCGTTTCTCGCGCGAGACGTGCGAGTGACCTTTTGTCGACATGTGACAGGACCGCTAGCTAACCTCGCGCTCGCGACCCATCTCACGACACAGGAAACCAGCCCGTGGCTCCAGCTTCACGCTCGCGGAGTACCTCCACGCTCGTGAACGCGGTGGCGGCGGTTTTTCGCGCCGAGACGCTCGGTGCGTCCTCACCTGCGCGCTCGCCCTCCGCGCGCTCGTCCGCGTCATTTACCCTTTCCGGAGCGCGCTCGCGCGAAAAGTGCGTCAGATCTCTGACGAACACTCTTTTCTCTTCCTACCGCAGGGTTTCCCGCGAGTCCCTCGCGACGCGCGCGCCGTACACCATCGAGGTGCGTCTTTCGGCGTAAAGCGCTGGCACCACGGAACGTCTCCTCCAACGCACCCTCGCGCGCCGAGCTTGGTTTCTAGGCACCCAGAAAAACTCGCGACGCGCACACCGGGACTTTCGGTCAAGGAACCGTCGACCGCTCCCGCGTCATCCGAACATCGCGAATCGCCGAAATTTGGATTTTTGGCCTCTCCCCATCCGTTTCGCGCGTTTTGCGCGAAGAACGCCGTTTTCGCTCATCGCCCCGCCACGCGCGTCGCAGGAACACGAGATGCCCACGTCGCTCATCGCTCGTTTCGACAAGTGCTTCGCCGCGGCGTGGCTCGACCACGAAAAAGTTGTGCTTGGCACCAAGGACAACGTGCTGTTGGTGATGGACGTCGACGCGCGGACGTGCGAGCGGATCGCTCTGCCCGCGCGTCGCGAGGGCCGCCCGGCGGAGCGGCTGCCCCGCGCGCGCCGCTCCGCGACGCGGGGCGCCCCCGACTTCTACGTCGGGGACGTGCTGACGCGCCGCGACTCTCACCCAGGCGGCCACGCGCTCATGCGCGTCGAGGCAGAGATCGTCGCGGACGCCCCGACGGGACGCCAGCCTTTCCTCGGGTTCGGCGACGCTCCGGGAAGCCTCGAGGGGATCGCCGCGAGCCCGTCGAGCTCCGCCTTCGACGGCGAATTCGACGGCGGATCGGACAGCGATTCGGACGCGAGCGGATCGCTCCACCGCGAGAACTGCGGCATCCACGCGATTTCCCTGAACCCGAGCCGGACGCGTCTGGCGACGGGCGGGGAGAATCCGTGCGACGTCGCCGTCTTCTCCGTCGCCGGCGACGACGACGAAGCGCGCGGCGCCGGGAAGGATCTCCTGAAGCCGTCCGCGTTGCTCGTCGGGCACCGCGACTGGATGTTCGGCGTGGACTGGATCACCGATAACGTGCTCGCGTCCGGGTCGCGCGACACCACGGTGCGCGTGTGGTCCGTCCCCGACTCCGCCGAGTCCTCCGAAGTGCTTCGCGGCGGCGACGCGCGTCGGGGCGGAAACGGCGTCCCTGAGATTCGCGTCCCCGTCGCGTGCATCCGCGCGCACGCCAACCGCGTGCGCGACGTGAAGTACGTGCGCGGCGCGCGGCGCCTGGCGAGCCTCTGCGTGGACGGTACGGTCGCTTTCACCGACCCCGAAACCATGTCGGTGAGCGAGACGCGGCGCCTGCGGTCGCGGCGCGAACTGATGTGTCTCGCGACGGACGGTCGCGACGCGGTGGCGGTCGGTTCCCAGGCGCACGTGGCTCTGCTCGACCACCGACAGAAAGCCGTCCGCGCGTGCGAGAAGAAGCTGCCGCACGACGACGCGGACGGCGTGCGGTCGCTCTCGTTCTCCGCGGGCGGGCGCTTACTCACCGTCGGCGGCGGCGGCGGGCGGCTCTTCTTCTTCGACGTCACCGCGGGGAAGTACCTGCCGCGCGAGTACCGCGGGGAGGACGAAGAGGACGTTTTCGAGCCGCGCGCGGAGAACGCCGCCGATGACGCCAAGG
>MDSV01022237.1_pt1 | contig 10785 bp, 10 predicted proteins | sample 810851 | NCBI WGS metagenome assembly MDSV01 (sample SAMN05326640, study PRJNA326480) | marine metagenome | isolation source: seawater | place: Atlantic Ocean: North East | collected 2012 | reverse complement strand
GTAGAATTGATGGATTGGAAATATCATCTAAACTAGTAGAAATTTCGATAAAAAACTTTAAAAAATTAAAAAATAATAATATAAAAATCTTTCATGAGGACGCTTCCAATTTTAAGTACTACAATAACTATAAATACTTCTATTTATACAATCCATTCCCTGAAAAAATATTCGAAAAGGTTATTGTTAAAATGGACGAACAGATCAAGAAGAAAAAAATATTCCTTATATACAATAATCCTGTTTGTCACGAATTATTGATTAATTCTGATTTTTTTTTGATAAAACAATTTCCAGACGCATGGGGTAATGGAATAAATCTTTACACTAAATCTTTTTAATATTTTTTTACAAAAAATCGTACTTGGCAAACCTCGAAAATCTGACTTAGTAGTTATAGATGAAATAAATTATGAACATTTAAAAAAGGTTTTACCCCTAAATTACACTGTAACTATTATTAAACAAAGACCTGAAATTTTTTTTATAAGCCTTAAGATTTTAAATAGAATAGCAATTAATTATTTTAAAAAATCTCAAAAAAAAACAGGCTTAAAAAAAAGATTAAAACAGTTGTATTATGAATCATTAATTTTAAGCTTAAAACCTAAAGCAGTAATAACACTTATAGATAATAATCAAACATTCAATTATTTATCAAAAACAATAAAATCGATTCCATTTATAGCCATTCAAAACGGGTTAAGACATTCATTTGAGGGGAGTAAAAATACTTTCCACCTTCAACATTATTTTTCTTTTGGGGAAAATGAAAAAAAATATTTTTCAAAATATAATATGGAGGTTGAAAATTATTACCCTTCAGGATCACTTCTAAGTTCAATATTTTCAAAAAAGAACCCTAAAAATTCAGAAAAAAACTTTGATATTTTAATAGTTTCATGTTGGAGAGGAAATATAGGTTACACTGAAGACGTTAAAGGCTCAATGAAATCCATGAATATCACCGATAATTATCTATCAAAATACATAACAAAAAGGAAGTTAAAAGCAGCTGTCATTTTAAGAAGTGAAAGAGGAGGAGAACACTGGTATATTCCAGAGATTGGTATGACAGAAGAACAATACTTCAAAAAAAAATATTCAAATAATGTAAAAATAATTGATGTTAATTTTAAGAAAAAAAATATTTATGATTTGATAAATAAGAGTGATCTAGTTCTGTCAGCATTTGGGACCACTACTCTTTTAGAAGCATATGGAATGGGTAAAAAGATTTTATATTTATTCTTTTGTGATAATAAAAAATATCATGAAATATTTGATCCATCAATTAAATGTGTAAATCCAGAATCAAAATATTTTGACAATAAACTAGATGAAATAATTTCAATTGATAAAGATCAATACTATAGGGAGCATAAAAAAAACATGAGGTTTTATATGAATCAGCCTAAACCAGATACTTTGAAATATATAAAGAGTAAAATAAATGAAATCATATCCAAACATTCAGAAAATTAAACACCTAAATCTATTTTTTTCACATATTCTCAATATAATAAATGGGTATAAATAAAAAAATGGACTCATATTTTCTTGTTACTACAGCTCTTGAGGAATCATGGAAAGTTAAAGCTCAAACTCTGTTTTTAGGCGACTGGTGCTTAATATTTAACAAGTTTAATAAAGACAACTATCCAAGTCACAAAATAAATAATTATCATTGGGATGACAGAGAAAAATACAATCAAGATTTTCATTTCATAGATAAGCTTTATGAAAAAAAATTAAAGGAGCTTAACATATTATTAAATAAATTTCATGGAACAGACAAAAACATCAGATACTGGAGAATAGTAATTGGGCCATGGCTTAGATCTTTCATAGAAGTACTTTTTGACCGTTATGAAATTTTAAAATCAATAAAAAATGAGATTTCAGATACTATAATTTTAGATTATGAAATAGATGAATTTATTCCCCTTAATTATATTGAATTTTATTCTCAAATAAAAAGTGATGAATGGAATCATATGATTTTTTCCGAAATAATTCAATTTTTGAATATTCCATACTCCAAATCACAAACTAAACTAAATCAAAAAACGGACACCCAAAAACCTCTAGCAAAAAAAATAAAAACAATAGGCAAAAACTATTTTTTAAAAATGTATTCAATTTTAATTACAAAACCATTAAATAGAATTTTGATTAAGGACCCTTACATGCCAATATTTAATGAGTTTAAACTTAACTTTCAATTTTTTCAATTGCCAATAAGAACCCCTGAATCTTTAATTAAAAAGCCAAAAAAAATTGAAAACAGATATTCGATTGAAACTTTAAAATCAAATAATGATTTTGAGAAATTATTAAATAAGCTTTTAATCAGCCTCTTACCCTTTGCTTACTTTGAAAATTTTGAAAAAATAAAGAAAGAGGCTAATTTTTATTATCCAAGTAAACCAAAAATAATATTTACCTCAAATGCTTACCAACATGATGATCATTTTAAAATAATGACAGCCGAGAGAAGCTTAAAAAACATACCCTATGTAATTGGGCAACATGGTGGAAATTTTAAGACTGGTTTAAATAATCAAACACTTTTACACCAATTAAAGTCATGTAATAATTTTTTTTCTTGGGGATGGACTGATAAAGCTTTGGAAGAAAATAAGATAATTAAAATGCCTTCTTTGAAATTATCCAGAAAAATCAGTCCACCAAACGGTAAAGGTTATATTTTAATTACATCTCCTTCATACCCCAGATATTTCTATTGTCATTTTAGTATTCCAGTATCCGGACAATTTTTGAAAATAATCAATGGTACAATAGATTTTGTAAATAACCTTAATGGTATTTCATCAGAGATGATAAAATTAAAGTTAGATTCTGATGTCTTTGGATGGAAGGTAAACGAAAGGTTTATCTCTCAGGGGTTTTCGGACATATTATCTAATGGAGAAAATTTTTACGAATTGTGTTCAAAATCAAGAATATCAGTCAGTACATATAATTCAACAATATATTATGAAACCCTGTCTTCTAATTTTCCAACGATTATATTTTTTGATACGAATTTTTATGAAATTTCCAAAGAGTCTATGGAAGACTTTGATTTACTTAAATCTGTCGGGATCTTTCATGAGTCACCTTTATTAGCATCAAATTTTATAAATTCGATTTTTAATAATATAGATGATTGGTGGTTAAAAAAGGAGGTACAAGATGCAAGAAAAATTTTTTGTGACAAGTATGCATTTAAGTCTAAATCATATTTAAAAGACTGGAAGAACTCAATTAACAATATTTTAGAAAAATGATTTCATATAAAAGTGTAAAAGAGAAATGTGTCAACGAAAGATTTTTCCCATACGATGACTGGAGAGATAAAATTTTCGTGCCACCAGCAATTTTTTTGACTTGGGTATTTTTAAATTTGGGGATATCTGCTAACATAATTTCACTAATCTCTGGATTATTTGCTGTATTGGGAGGTATAATGATGACCTATCAAAACAAATATATTGTATTAATAGGCTCTTTTGGATATATAATTTATTATTTACTAGATTATGTTGATGGTGGTGTAGCTAGATATAATGGTAATATTGGGGTTGGAGGTCAATATATAGATTGGATAATGCACGTGGTGTCGTCAATTTCAATTTTTATGGGAATTTTTATAGTGGCTTATAATATTGAAGGTAGTTGGATAATTCCTTTTGGAATATTAACGCTAGTTTCAATATCATTAAATCTTGACAAGTATTCATTTGCATGGTTTTCAATCACCATGTATTTTCAACAACAATATGAAAAACGCTACCCAATAAAACCTCAACCAATCAAAATTAATCACATAGAAATTCCAAGAGGTAAAATCTTAATTTTTCTTAGAAAACTATCAACTTTATTCTTTCATGAAAATTACGTAATATTTTATTTACCAACATTTACATTTTTGACTTTATTTATTCCTATTGATTCGATCGATTTCAGGGTTATAATTATTCTTTGTGGTGGGCTAATAAATTTCCCAATTGTTTTAAGCGATATTTTTAGAATATCGAAGAATAGTAGAATAGATAAAAGTTACAATAAGTTATTTTTCGAAAATACAAAACCAAAACTTCCATTGGACCATTTTATTGAATAGATATTTAAAAAAACTAATATGAAAGCAATTATATTGGCAGCAGGGATTGGGAATCGCATGATGCCCTTAACTCAAGAATCGCACAAGACACTACTAAAAATTGGAGGGACATCAATAATTGATAGAATAATAAATTCGTTAAGGGCGAATAATATTTTTGAAATAGTGATTGTGACAGGGTATTTAAAAAATCAATTAATTAATCACATAACACACACTCATAATGATATTAATTTCAAATTCGTAAATAATCCAAGATTTAAAGAAACAAATAATATATTTTCTTTATCAATGGCCTTTGAGCAAATTGAAATAGATCAAGATATCTTATTAATTGAATCTGATCTCATATACTCAGACGGTATAATTACAAAAGCGATTAAATCAAATTATCAAAATGTAGCTCTAGTTAGTCCTTATAAAATAGGTTTAGATGGCTCTGTAGTTCAAGTTCAAAACAATCAAGTTGTCAATATATATCCTCCTCACCTTCAAGATGAAAAATTTGATTTTACAGATAAATTTAAAACTCTAAATATTTATAAATTTTCAAAAGACTTTTGCTCAAATGAATTTAAAAAACTATTAAATTATTATGCAAATTTTATCGATGATAACTGTTATTATGAACTCATTTTAGGAATTTTATTATATATGCAAAAAACTACCATTAATTGCGAAATAGTAGAAAATAAAAAATGGGCTGAGGTAGATGATCCGAATGATCTCTCTTTAGCAGAATTTCAATTTAATACTGACAGCAAAACTGAGTTACTTCAAAATTCTTTTGGGGGTTATTGGAATTATGACATAATAGATTTCTGTTTTATTAGAAACATGTATTTTCCATCTAAGGCAATGATAGCTGAAATCAAAAATTACGCACCTTTATTATTAACAAATTATGGATCAAAGCAGACTATTTTGAATGAAAAACTTTCTTATGTACTACAATATAACAAAGAAAGACTTATTGTATTAAATGGTGCTACACAAATATATCCAATATTAAAAAATATATTTAAAAATAAAAAAGTATTAATTCCAAATCCAACGTTTGGAGAATATGAAAAAATATTTGAGGACCATATCACTTACGATGATAAAGTAGGATTTGATAAACAAGAAATTGAAAGTAAGATAAAATTGGCAGATATTATTGTTTTTGTCAACCCAAACAATCCAACAGCTTCAATACTTTCATCAGATTGGTTATTTGATATTAGTTTAAAAAATCCAGATAAAATTATTATCATTGACGAATCATTCATTGAATTTTCTGAAGAAAAATCAATAATTGAGTTACTCAAAAATAAAGAATTAGCTAATGTCATCGTAATTCGAAGTATGAGTAAAAATTATGGCTTACCAGGAGTAAGATTAGGTTTTATATACACATCAGATAGTTCATTACATGAACAAATTTCATCTAATATTCCTGTATGGAATTTGAATTCTATTGCAGAATTTTACCTAGAAATTATCTTAAAAAATAAGATTAGTTTATTAGAGTCTTTTGAAAAGACAAAAAAGGATAGAAAAGACTTTATTTTAAACCTTAAAAAAATAGATTTGATAGAAGAGGTTTACCCATCAGGAGCAAACTTTATTCTGTTCAGGATTAAATCAACATCTATTAACTTGAATTTTTTGTTGAATTTTTTAATAAATGAGTATAACATATTCATAAAAGATGTTTCTCAAAAAATGAATATTCCTGATAAATATTTCTTTAGAGTTGCCGTAAGACTTCCGAATGAAAATAACAACTTTATTAGAGCTATTTCACATTTTAAAGAAAAACTATCCTAAAATGGAAATCGTATCAATTATTCCTGCTAGAGGTGGAAGTAAAGGTATAAAGAAAAAAAATTTAATTGATTTAAATGGTAAACCTTTATTATCCTATGGTGTCAACGCATCTTTATCTTCTAAAGTTAACAAGACATATGTTTGTAGTGAGGATGATGAAATTATACAAGAGGCAGATAAATTAGGGTGTAATTATTTAAAAAGACCTAATTATCTTGCAACTGATGAAGCTAAAACAGAGCCAACCCTTATTTATTTTTCAACTAAAGTGAAATTTGACATATTAGTTTTTATTCAAGCTACTTCGCCTTTAATAACATCTAAAATTATTAATGAAGGTATTCATGTTTTAATACAGGAAAATTATGATTCAGTTTTTACTGTACACGAGGAACACTGGCTACCAAGATGGGATGAGAATATAAATCCATTAGGATGGAAAACTAGCAATAGACCACGTCGACAAGACATAAAACCTTCTTTTGTTGAAAATGGAATGATGTACATAACTAAAAGAGAAAGCTTAGTAAAATCTAAACTAAGGTATAGTGGGAAAGTAGGATTCATTAAGATCCCTTTATTAAAAAGCTTTCAAGTTGACTCAAATGAAGACTTAACTTTAATTAAAAAAATAATGGAAGATGTTTAAAGATTTAAATAAAACATATTTAATCGCCGAAATTGGAATAAACCATAACGGTGATATTAATATTGCAAAGAAATTAATTGATGCAACGAACGCTACTAATTGGGACAGTTGTAAATTTCAAAAAAGGAGTCCAGACATTTGTGTTCCGGAAGCTCAAAAAAATATTTTAAAAGAAACTCCCTGGGGATCCATGAAATATATTGATTATAAACATAAAATTGAATTCAATAAAAAAGAATATGATCAAATCAATTCACTTTGTAATCAAAAAAAGATTGATTGGACTGCAAGTGTTTGGGATTATGAAAGCTTAGATTTCATGTTAAATAATAATTATGATATCCCTTTCATAAAAATTCCAAGTGCAATTAATGGTTCTCATCAATTTTTAATAGATTCTTGTAAAACTGGAAAACCAATTCTTGTTAGTTTAGGAATGATCGACTTAAAAGAAGTGGATGATATTGTAAATATTTTAAATAAATATTCTTCAGACTTTTGTATAATGCATACAAATAGTGCTTATCCGGCTCCCTATGAGGAATTGAATTTATCATTAATTCCATTTTTTATTAAAAGGTACAAATGCCCAGTTGGTTACAGTGGTCACGAAATGGGTTTAGAACCAACTGTAATTGCTTCTGTACTAGGAGCCAATGTCATTGAAAGACATATAACATTAGATCATAATATGTGGGGGAGCGATCAAAAATGTAGCTTAGAAGTTCATGCAATGGACTTATTAAATAAAAGAATAACTGCGGCTAGAAAATCAATGGGGCATCCAATTAAAGAAGTATTTCCTTCTGAGCTACCAAAAATAAAATCTCTAAAAAATAATAGTATTTCAAAAAAATAAAATAATGATTAAACTTTTTATATCTGATCTAGATGGAGTTTTAACTGATGGCTCCATGTACTATAGCAGTAATGGTGATGAGATTAAACGATTTAGTACTTATGATGGGGTTGCTTTTGAAATCCTGAGGGGAAAGGGAATTAAAACAGCTATAGTAACCTCAGAAAACAGCAAAATAACATCATTTAGAGCCTCTAAGATGAAAATTGATTTTGTTTTCCAAGATTGTCATGGTATAGGAAAGCTCATTGCCGTTGAAAAAATCTGTAAAGAAAATAAAATTGACTTTAACTCTGTTTCTTACATAGGAGATGATATTAATTGTTTTGAGCTACTTGAAAAAGTAAATTTCGCCGCTTGTCCCTCAAATGCAACTAAAAAGATATTAGAAATCCCAAAAATATTAAAGCTTAAAACCAGAGGAGGAAATGGAGCTGTAAGAGAGTATGTAGAGTTTTTAGAAAACAATAATTTAATTTGAAAATAATAATCGGATTAAGATCTGGGGAAAAGAAATTTAAAATCGACTCAAAAATTAATAATAAAATATTATGAAAGTAATCTTATTATGTGGAGGGTATGGTACCCGTTTAGGTGAGGAAACTCAATTAAGACCAAAACCAATGGTCGAAATTGGAGGAAAGCCAATTTTATGGCATATCATGAAAACTTTTGAAAAACATAACATTCAAGACTTCCATCTTGCTTTGGGCTATAAGGCTGATTTTATTAAAGATTATTTTCTAAAATATAAATCTCTTAACAATGATTATTCTGTTAATCTGAAAAGTGGAAAAATTGAATTTAATAGTGTTATAGAAGAGAATTGGAATATACATTTAACAGATACTGGATTAAAAACGATGACAGGTGGAAGACTATTAAGGTTAAAAGAAAACTTAAAAAATGAAGATACATTTATGTTAACATACGGCGATGGTGTATCAAATATTGATATATCTAAACTCTTGCAATTTCATAAATCTCATGGTAAAATAGCAACTGTAACAGCAGTTAGGCCTCCTGTTCGTTTTGGAGAATTAATAATTGATGATAATGATAAAGTTGAAGAGTTTGCAGAGAAGCCTCAAGCAGGGAAAGGCTGGATTAATGGAGGCTTTTTCGTTTTCAACAAGAAAATTTTCAATTACATAGAAAATGATTCTATTATGCTTGAAAGAGAGCCCCTAGAAAAACTTTCTGAGGTTGGGGAACTAATGGCCTACAAACATCATGGTTTTTGGCAATGTATGGATACAATAAGAGAAAAAGAAATTTTAGAGAACCTTTGGAGTTCAAATAATGCTATATGGTTAAAATAAGATTAAATGTTTCAAAATTCATATAAAGGAAAAACTGTTTTAGTAACAGGACATACGGGTTTTAAAGGAAGTTGGTTAATTACTTGGTTATTAAAATTAGGAGCTAAAGTAATAGGTGTTTCAAAAGATATTCCAACAAATCCATCTATGTTTGAAATATTGAAATTAAAAGATAAAATAAATCATTACCTCATAGATGTTAGAGATTTAAATGAAATAAAAAAAATTATTTTTAACCACAACCCAGACTTCGTTTTTCACCTTGCTGCTCAAGCAATAGTTTCAAAATCATATTTAGATCCAGTCGATACAGTTTCTACAAATGTTATAGGAACGATGAATATTTTAGAGGCACTTAGATTTTATGAAAAAAGATGCATTGCAATTATAATTACTAGTGACAAGTGTTATGAAAACGTTGAGCAGAAAAAAGGTTATAAAGAAGAGGATGTGTTAGGAGGTAAAGACGTTTATAGTGGATCCAAAGGAGCTGCAGAATTAATTATTAAATCATATTTTAATTCTTTCTTTAAAAAAGATCATATTGTAAAACTTGCTATTGGAAGAGCTGGAAACGTTATTGGTGGTGGAGACTTTGCGCAAGACAGAATTATTGTAGATACAGTGAATTCTTGGAAAGATAAAAAAATGGTTGAAATTAGAAGCCCTAATGCAACAAGGCCATGGCAGCATGTCTTAGAGCCTTTGTCTGGTTATTTGGCTTTAGGCACTAAAGTATTAAATGACAATAATTTGAATGGAGAACCTTTTAATTTTGGCCCAGATCCTAGCCAAGATATAACTGTCAAAAAGCTATTACAAAATTTAGCTGAAATATGGGGTTGGAACGAAAGTGATAATGCAATTAAAATAAATCAATCTAAACCTATATTCAAAGAGGCAGGATTATTAAAACTAAATTGTGATAAAGCTAAAAACCTTATTAACTGGGAATCAAATTTAAACTTTAATGAAGCATTAATTTATATTTCAAAGTGGTATGAAAAATATTTTTCAAGTTCTGATAACATGTATGACATTACATTAGAACAAATAGATAAATATGAAAAAATTGGTATTGAAAGAAAAAGAGACTGGGCTAATTAATTTCTTTTAAATGGATGAATCAGAAATTGAAGGAGTAAGGATTATAAAACTTGATCAAAAATTTGACTCCAAGGGATCAGTTTTACATATGATAAAATCAAGTTCACCAGAATTTAAAAATTTTGGAGAATGCTACATTTCAGAAATAAATTTCAACTCTATAAAAGGGTGGAAATTACATTATAAACAGACTCAAAACATTTCAGTTCCTTCAGGAAAAATAAAAATGGTATTGTATGATTCAAGAGAAGATTCATCAACATTTAAAGAATTAATTGAATTAAACCTAGGTAGGCCAGATAATTACCTAAGAATAACTATCCCGCCAGGAGTTATTTATGGATTTAAAGGTCTCTCTAATCCAAATGCATTACTTGTCAATTGTACTGATATTGAACATGATCCAAATGAGTCAGTTACCCTTTCTATTGATGATAACAAAGTCCCATTCCTTTGGGATAAAGAATAAAAAATTTTGAAGAAAAAGATTTTAATAACGGGAGGATCAGGTTATTTAGCAGGATCGATATCCTCTTTTTTATGTCAAAATAAAAACTATGAAGTTTCAATTTGTTCAAGTTCTAATATAGAATCAAAACAAGGACAAATAAATACTCTAAGAGTTGATTGGAACAAAAAATCTTCATTGATAAATATATGTAAGGGCAAAGATATAATTATACATTGTGCGTCGCCAGATGCAAATTTTTCAAAAAAAAATCCTGAGGCATCTTACGAGTTCAGTAATAATATACTAGATTCATTTTTGGATGAAGCAATTCATAATAAAGTAAAAAAATTCATATATTTTTCTTCTGCTCATGTGTATCAGCCTAAGCTTGAAGGAGTTTTAAATGAAAAAAGCCCAATAATTCCAGAACACCCCTATGGAGTCTCTAAAAAAATT
>MDSV01111617.1_pt1 | contig 10786 bp, 12 predicted proteins | sample 810851 | NCBI WGS metagenome assembly MDSV01 (sample SAMN05326640, study PRJNA326480) | marine metagenome | isolation source: seawater | place: Atlantic Ocean: North East | collected 2012 | reverse complement strand
TTTCTGTACATAAAGAAATTGCAACTTTCTCTAATTAGTATTTAATCTATCAATTGATATACATTTGATATAAAATAAAAATATTAGAGATTTTTAAAGTCATTTTTTAAAGAAATTTTAGAAATAAATGTGTGGCAGATTTGAACTTAAAACAACTTTTGATAATTTGCCTGATCTTTTAAAACAAGAATATCCAATTGGACTTGAAACTAAATATGAGATTCAACATTTAATTAGACCAACTGATCCAGTATTGGTTATTAAGAATGAAGGAAAAATGGAAACGACCTTTATGTCTTGGGGCTTTATTCCCCCTTGGGCTAAAGCCCCATTTGAGAAAGAAAGACCAAGACCATTTAATGCAAGATCAGAAACAATAGAAGAAAAAAAATTATTTAGTGGAAGTTGGAAGCACAAAAGATGCCTTATACCAGCAAGTGGTTTTTTTGAGAAAAGATTCCGTATTCGTAAAGAAAACTACCAAACTTTTTGGTTAGGAGGAATTTGGAGTACGTGGACTTCCCTTGATGGGGCTGAAATAGAAAGTTGCTGTATTTTGACAACTGAACCAAATGATTTAATTAAACCTTTGCATAACCGTATGCCTATTGTAGTTCCTAATGGATATGAAGATCAATGGACTGAACAGGTAAAAGATTCTAATAAATTAAAGGGTTTAATTCCAATAATGAAGGCTTGGTCATCAAACGGATGGTTAGTAGAAGAAGTAAATAAAAAACAAACTGATCAAAAAAGTTTGTTTTAAGTAAACTATTTTAATTTCCCTCTACTGGAAGTTCATTTACCAACTATTTAGAAGCTTGGCTCAGTTTCGAATTCGAGATTATAGATATGTAAATCTCCATCATCATCATCATCATCATCATGGAAAGAAGAGATTAATACATACATTCCTCCCAGTCCCAAAATCATAGAAAGATAGAGTATTGGATCATTCATAGATGTATTCTCTAACATTCAAATAAAATCTGAGGAAAGCTCTTAACTTCTATATGTTCTCTTAATTATTTAATCAAAACTTTCTAACAAAACCACATCTATAATGGCCATATCGGATAATTTAGATTATTTACAAATTAAGTAAGATAGAAATCAATATGTTCTAAATGATAATCTGTCATTTTTATCAGAAAATTGATATGCTTTGCAAATCCTCTATGAATTAGAAGTTTATATTAGCGATTACAGGATTTTAAATAGCTATCTAGTTCTACCGAATCACTTATTAATTAAAAAAAAGGATTCATTTAAAAATTATAACTAAATAAATTTACCCAGTTTAAGTTTTTTACTCTAAATTTGATATTTTTTGCATCGAGTTAAGAATAAACTTTATTTTTAAAATTTAAACCTTACTCCAATATGAGCTGAAAGTGTTTCGGATTCCGAAACTGTTACAAGTGCTCCATCATCGGTAACGTTTATTGTGTCAAATCCTAAATATGTTATTTTCCCAGTAATAGATGTATCAGAATCTAGAGCATAACTTATGCCTCCACTTAAGCTGTAAGTGGCAACGTCATCGGTACAGTCATCTGTTCCCCCTGAAGTACACAAATTTACCGTATCCACATTTGTAGAACCATAACCAGCTCCTATGAATGGGGTCCATTTTGTATTCTCAACAGGAAAATCTAAATATCCATTTAGTATTATTGAACCGAATACGGCTTGATGATCAGTAGCTATGGTTGAGATTGTATTCATGTAATTAATATCAGCTCTAAAGTGCTTTCCAAAGTCATATCCTAGACTTCCTTCATAACTAAATCCTGGATCAAAATATAATGCAAAAGGAGTTCCTGCTATGAGTAAATCAGAAAAAGTACCAGAGCCAGCTCCTATAGAACCATAAAACCCTTTTTCATAATCATCTGCTTTTACTTCTGAAATTAAGGGCAAAATACTTAATGATGCGATTAATAACCCGGTGAGAGATTTTAAAGTACCCATTTCAAATAAAAACTAATTTGAACTTACTTGAAATAAAAAAGTTATTCAACATTTGTTATGTTATTAAAATTAAACTTTTGTTCGCTATTTATTGGCGGATTTGATCTAACAAGTAAAGGATGTATAAGTTAAATCTTTTTAAATTGATAAGGGCTATAGGATTCCGACCTGCTTATAATTGCCACAAGTTATATGATAATTCATTGGTATTTGAAGATTTTCAATTATTATTGATTTTTTTGCAATATATTGATGTTTTTTTTTCATAAATGGCAAAATATCTTTAATATTTAACGATCTTTTCTTTTAATAAAATTATTGACCAATTATTTTTGCATATTATGAGTTTTCTTAAGTTACTTTTTTAGATTTTTAGGTTACTTTATTAAAAAGAAATTACTTATTTAAATGTTTAAGAAATTAAAAAACAAATATCCATTGACAGTATTTATTGGAATTTTAATTATTACTTTTTCCTTTATAAATTTAGCCAATTTTTTGAGATATAGATCAACTTACTTTATGCCAAAAGAATATAAATCTATAAAAAAAATTGTAGATAAAATAGCTTTAAATAATGATCTTGGGAATCGAGATATTACATTCGCTGTAGGAAGCGGTGCATATATGGAATATAGAGCAGAGGAATTAGGATTATGTGAAAAGGATGGATGTTGGTATTACAGAAATTTAGATCCATATAAGAACTATAAAAAAGTTAAAGATATCGATATTAATGAGCTTTTAAAACAATCATATTTATATAATGGTTTGGAGGCATATGCTTGGAATGATGTTGTCTGGCTTAGTAAATCATCGTTTCTTTCATATGTGGGAAAAGAAGATTATTTAGGTTGCGTAATTGGACATGAAATATCTCATATAGTTTTTAGTGACCACATTAAACAATCAATCAAGTTATCAGAAAATCTTAAAAAGCTAAAAGATAAAAACAAGACCGAAATTCTTATTAAATCAAGAAAAACAAAGAAAAATGATGAGACAGTTAAAGATGAAAAAGAAGAAACTAAAGAAGTTTTGAAACAAGAGTTAAGTAGAGAGTCTGAAATGATTGCAGATAATAATTCTGCGAAAATGATGATAAATGCTGGTTTTGCAAAGGAAGTATGTCTGAATGAGATGACCTTTATTGCTGAAAAGATGCTCTGGGAGGTCGATACAGATATGAAAAGTACACATCCAGGATATTTGGAACGTTTTAAATCTTTGCAGAATTTTATAGCTAATTATGATAAGTCAAATGAAATGAAAAACTTTAAACCATATAAATGGAAATGGAGTTATGACAGGAAATTGAATATTTTAATTTTTTCTCCTCAAAAATAATAATCTTGGAAAGTTCTATTCTTTTTCTTCTTTAATACGTGTAAAAATATTTGCGACATCTAAAACCCATAGCTATTAGAAAAGGGACGACAGGATCTGAATCTGCGTAGGGAATTATATACCCATTTTTAATTTTAAATTCATATTAAAAGATAAGTTATTTTCTCGTAGATTTTGAATGAGTTCAAAAGAATTTAATCATTTTGGACTAAAACCTTATCTTTCCATTGATATAATTTTCAAAAACGTAAATTGCACCTTCTTGCGTAAGTTTTGATTTCTGATTTTAAACTCCTTGATGTAGGACCATAAATTTGTGGGGAATTAGCAACCATAATTGCCATACTCACATTCATGCAACCATCCATTCCCGCATTAAACATCATATCGGCAGCATTCAAATTATCGTTTACATATGAATTTGAATAAATTGGAGTTACCAACAAAGCCGGTATAATGAATAGAAATTTTTTCATAAAAATTAATTATCTATAGTATAAGTTTAATTTTATCTCCAAAGAAAATTTCTACTAGATTAGCTTGATTTTATTTTTACATGAAATTTGATTGAATCAATATATTATCTGATAAACTTATGAGCTGAGACCTACTGCTATAAAAGATTGGGGCAAAAGTATTCCTATCTGGGACCTAGTGCTCCCAAAGCTCTCAGTACGCAATTTTCGACAAGCCCCATAAGAAATAATGTTGTTAGTTGGGATAACTAGTATTTATATAAGTCTCATGATTAGGATCTAATGTCGCAGGGTATATTGATGGGTTACCAATATACCCTGAATGAATTACTAATAATCAACTTTACGGCATGCACGTCTAGATCTAAATTAAAATTCTAATTATAATATTTAGTTAAAATTAGAGTGATTAATTTATTAGATCTTTATTCTGAAGAGGACAAGGAAAATGCAGGTTTTTCTTTATTAGAACTAGTTGTTGTTGTAGCAGTTTTAGCTATTTTAGGATCTATAGCAATTCCTTTATTTCAGGACTTTTCTGAGAGAGCTGAGGCTAGAGTTGCACAATATAATTTAGTACAAGCTGCTAGAGAATGTCTTATAAGATTATCCAATGGAGATTTAAATCCAGTTTATACTGTCCCAAGTAATACAAGAAGGTTCCAATATCCTGATGCAGGGCAAGATAAGTTTTGTCTCGTAGATTCAAAAACAGGAGATATACTTACTGCGGCAAGAACCGCTTATGGACAGTCTGTATCAACATATAATCTAAATATTAATTTACTGACTGGGGAAAAAACTACTGAACGAAATGTGCCCTCCTATATAATCTGGGAATAAAGAATTCATTACAAAATTTGATTCGACTGGCTGAAAATTATAGCTCTTCTTAATATTTCCCCTTAACTATTAAACCTTTATTTTTTACTTTAAAATTTATTTTTGTTTCTTTCCCTTTCTAATTGTCTCATCAGGAATTCATATGCTTCATTAACTAACTTAAATTGCTCTTCTGCATTACTGTCATTTTTATTTAGATCAGGATGCCATTTTTTGACTTCTTTGCGATAAGCCTTTTTAAGCTCAGTTTCATCAAAATCTTCTGAAAGGTCAAAGAAGGAAATATAGAAGAAGTCTTTAATACGTCTTTTAGTCCTATTTTTAACTCTATGGCGTTCATCTTTTTGTTCTTTAACGTCCTCTTTTTAAAATTTATTTTCTTCAGATGATTGATTCTTCAGTTTTTTTATTAATTCCCTTAATCTTATATTTTCATAACCAACAAAAAATACTACGCCTGCAATTAAAAATTGTCCAAATTGAAGAAATGGGTCTAAACGCCATCATTGAAAAAAGAGTATAGCCCCGTATAGCCAAAAAACTGGAACTAATAATACATCATATTGAGTTGAAATTGATTTCTTAAAAAAGGAATAAAACCAGCTATGACCAGAGCGATACCAACAATGCTAGCCAAATTTAATGAGGTGTTAACCATTTATAAAACTCTTATGAGTAAGTTAAAAATTAATTTATTTAAGGATAAATATAGAACTTTTAGAAATCAACGATTTCAGAATATTTTATTTGAAGGAACTAGACATCTTATTAGTTTATTGACAGTAGCTGTAAGATATTTATATTAGGTTTTTATGGAATTATTTATAGCTTTAGGCTTACCTATAGTTTTATTAATTGGAATAACACTTCTTTTTATGACAGATGGTATTCCTGATTGGGTTCAAAATTTGAATAGAAATAGTTCAACCATATGGAACTTCGGTATTGTTGCTATGAGCACTATAACAGTAATAATTTATTTAGCTAAAAGATAGATTTGATTTATTTGAGTGGAATTTGAAAGAAGACTTTTCAAGAAAATATACATATCTGAGATTTTTTAATAAAACTGAACTTAGTAAATAGAATTAAAAAAATTAGATATATAGATAATAACTGTAATGATAATGTTTATAATCTTGAAATTATCAAGTAAATTAAAAACCCATAAATCAATTTTATTTGAGGAATAAATTCTATATGACAAAATTTTTTGAGAAGAATATAACAATCGTTTTACTAGCGACCATTGGATATTTCTTGTTTTCAATTTCTGGTAGTTTAAAAGAATCAGCAAAATATGATTCTGACTTGAGAGCTTGTGCAAAAATGAAAGCTTTTGCAAATGATAAAGAATCATCTAAGTTATTTGAACAAAACGCAGCTTCAACTACTGGGATTAAGGTCAAGTTCGTAGGTGAATATTGTAAAAAGTTAACTCAACAAAATTTTTTCTGATATGAGTTGGGGAGCTATAATGGGAACTTATTATGCACTTCAAAAAGGGAGTATAGGGTAGATTATGAATGAGTTTTTTGTACAAATTTTTGGAATTAATTGGATTTAGCTAATTAGTTTGAGCAGTTAAGTTAGTTGTGGTTTACTTTAACTATTCTTATAAGAGTATTTATTCCCAGTATATTTTTTATTTTAATAAGAAAAGAAAAAGCCTTAAAAATCATTTTAGGGTCTCATCAAAAATTCAAATAGTTACCTCAAAGACGATAGCTTTCCAAAGATCTATTCTTGGAAAGTTATTTTGAATCTATACCTATTGTTTACAAAGTAAACATCTTATGATTCGGGACTGATCACACAAGAAACAAGCAAGAATTTAGTTAGTCAGCTTAAAAGTAGTTTATTAAAGTCTCCATTGATCAATAGTAATTTCAAAAGGTTTAGCTTAAGTTTGCAATATTTTCTAATAATAGACAAAGTAATTAGAGAGCAGCAAATATTTTCTTTAATGCTTTATTTAAAAAAATATTGGTAGTTTTATGAAAATAAATCATTTAGAGATAACTTCATAATTTACAGGAAGGATAAGTATCAAAAGCTATTTTAACTCCATCCTCGAAACTCTTACTATCAAAATTTGCATTTTTGGCAAAGTTATTTCTATATGTTCTCAAAAGAAGACTAGCATTATTATTTTGCATATACCCAAAGTCTGAAGATACACAAAGTGTTTCCGCTATACCGACACCAACGCCATACCAGTATGTCCCTATATCAAAAGCTTTTGCCGGCAAGAAATCAATAAAAGGAGTTATGCAAGCTATTGAAGAAAACAAAATAATTTTTTTTTTCATTTTTTTTAAGTAAGATTATTTTCTTATAATAGTTATTCAAATATATTTAGGCAGCTAAGTTAGATTCACTTAATAAGATAATTGCTATTTAATCGCTAAGTTTTATCTTTCTTTAAATGCTAATAAAAAGAGATTCTGGTAAAATCTTTTATTTATTAGTTTTTATTGGTTCGGGGCGGTAAAATTCGAACATGATATTTAATTTACCCAAAGCATATTTAAGCATTTTTGTTATATTTATGGGAGTTTAATTTTAGCTTGAATAAATAAGCAGTATTAGAAACCAATTTGAGGTAAAGCTTTGTGATCTTATATTGCATGCTATTAGTAAGTAGGAGCTTTATAAAAAACCAAAAAATAAGAATATTTTCGAAGTAGATTTATCTTCCCTAAAGAGTTCTTCTGAAATTTATTCACCTAATTGATAACTAAAACTTTTCAAGTTGATCGTAGTATTCATTAATTGCTGAACTATATTCGTTACTTTCCCAATAAACCCACAAAAGAATAGCACCATCTTCATAAGAATTGCATCTTGCTGAAAGGAAGTCATTTTTATCGAGAACAATATTGTAAGAAGAGATATTTATACTCCCCGCTTCAAATTGTTTAAATTCAGCTTCTTTTTGAAATCTTTTTTCGAGCATGCTAGCCCATTTTTTGACTTGTCTAATACAGTATTCTTCATTCGCGACTTCTGTATTTCCCATAATTTTATGGATAATATTTTCTGACGAGATTGTTATCCAATAATCTTTCAGCTGAATATTTTTAACTGGAGTTTTTTCAGTCAAAAAAGATTTATATCCCCTAGCCCTCAAAGTCTCAATATCTTGTTCAGCTGAATTGATCAAATATTTTGGAAAATAATCTATTGCTTTAGCGTAAAAATTTATTCCAAAGAGTGAGTTTTTAATTCTTGGTTTTCTATATTCTTTTGCAAAAAATGAGTTCTGTTCTCTTGACTTATTTCGATTGTCCTTGGTGATATTGTTGTCATCATTATACTGAGAATTTGTATATCCAGAATTCTTAAGGAATCTTAGAAGTCTCTTACTTGATATCGCAAAGTTAAGGCCTTGGTTTTCTTTATATATAAATGTATTTACACCAATTACACATCCATATGAATTCATTAGTGGCCCCCCTGAATTTCCTGGATTGATTGCAGCATCAGTTTGAATAAGTTTCCCTTGTTCTCTTACTGCACTTACAATCCCTCTAGTAACAGTAAATTCAAGCCCTTCAGGTGTCCCGATTGCAATTACATCCTCTCCAGTTTCTTCAAGGCTTTCTTTAATTGGAAGGATTTTACCTTTAACTTTATTGATACTTAATAAAACCAAGTCATTTAAAAAATTATTACTCTTGTAGGAATCACTATTTTCTGCACTTGCAATAACAAAAGCCTCATCTAATGAGCCGTCCTCCCATTTAACTTTTACGAATCGTCTATCGGCAACTACGTGTCTATTTGTAATCAAATAAGTATTGCTTTTGCTTTGGCCGACTACAAAAGCACTTCCTTGGCCATTAGCTAAAACAATAGCAACGCTTGGTTTAACAATTCCAACTAGCTGCTTAGTTGTTAAAACATTTTTTTTGCAAAGGGGCTGGCTCGCTAAAGTAGTTGAGCTTTCAAGTAAGCCAAAAAAAATTATTACAGGTAATAAGAAAAGTTTTTTCATTATCTTATTTTACAAAAAACCTCAAAATTGTTTGTGATAAAAAAATAATCCAACTCAATTGTATTTCAAGTTTTTGCTTTTGCTATTTTAATCAAATTTATAAATTATCTTGACTTCATTTTTTATGTATAAACTTTAGAAGTTCAAGAGGGCTAATTCAAAATATAAAACTGCGTTTAAAATAAATAAGACAGCTTTGGATATTTATAATTACTTGGATTATAAGAGTTGGAGCAAAAGATTTGAACCTGACACTTTGCATTCAAAAAGCACTCAAAAAACATAGTTTGCCACTACGTATGAAAGCTATAACAAAATAGTTTAATCGAAATGCATAATTTTACATGAGAGAGTAGTTTTATTTGGTTGCCACTTTTAGCGTATTTCACATTTCTGATTTAAGTATGCCTGAGCATACCAAACTGCTCCTTCAATGTACTGAGTAAATAAATTTTCATTAATTTCTGATGGGTCAATATCCATTGCTAAATTGTTAATTTGATCATTTCTTTCCGGAAGCGATATTAAATTTCTGTTGAATTTGCAGGTTATAATACCCATTTCCGACATAAGTTTTTGTTCCGCTTTGTTTGATCTCTCATAAATATTTTTACCTGAAGATTGAAGTTCTTTTACCCATTCAAGAAGGTATGTTTTTTTAGGAAAGAGATCGCATCCATTTAATTCATATAAACTTTGAGCTCTATCATTTACTGCTTTATTATTAATCAAATAATCAATTCCAGTTTCCCTTAAAATTAAGGTCATTTCTCTTTCTAATCTTTTTTCATCTAATCCATCCTCTAGACCACATAAAACAAAATATTTTTGTTGAGCTGCTTTAACAATATCGGCAGTCAACTCAGCGGAAACTGATATAGGAATAGTAAAGGAAACTATCAGTGAGATGAAAAACTTTTTCAAAAAAATATAGAATAAATTCTATTTTAATCTCCTTGTCAATAAACTTGACTTGAAAATCTCTGATTTGTTGGAGGCTATGAGCATACAAGTAAAGGTTTATCTGAGAACCATTCCTGTAAATGATCGGGCGAATGGATTGGAACCAGTAACCAAGTGCTCCCAACATAAGCTATACAAATTGAGATAGCTCCCCCAATAAAGAAGTTTGGATATATTTTATTAATTGCTATAAAAATAAAATTTTTGAGTCTCAAAATCTAGAAAGAATTCTCGAGGCTGTTTACAAATAAGCAAAATCATTCTTTAATAACGCTCATTTACAACATCATGCCCTTGATTATTAGGTCATATAATCATCTGATTTATTAATTTAAGGTCATTTTAAAATATGGGCTAAATTACACCTTTTGTGAATATATATCTTTACTTCATTATTCAAGAATAGATTATTCTATTATATAACAAGCAAAAAAAAGAATGAATTTTTGATTAGTTGAATGTATTTGAAGAGTTTTCGAGTAACCCTTTTAATTCGATTAGTTCCTCTTTAGTAAATTCGCGGTATTTTCCTGTTGGTATGTCTAACTTAATATTCATAATTCTTACCCGCTTTAATGATTTTACTCTGTAGCCTAAGGACTCACACATTCTCCTGATCTGACGGTTAAGTCCTTGAGTGAGGATAATTTTAAATTTTCTTGCCCCTAATTGTTTTACGAAACATTTCTTAGTTATTGTGTCTAATATTTCGACTCCATTACCCATGATTTGAATAAACTCATTATTGATTGGACGATTAACGCTTACGATGTATTCTTTCTCATGATTATTTCTTGCCCTAAGTATTTTATTTACTATGTCTCCATCGTTAGTGAGAAAAATTAATCCTTCACTAGATTTGTCTAATCTTCCAATAGGGAAAATTCTTTTAGGATATTTAATGAAATCTATTATATTGTAGGGTTCTAGTCTTCTATGGGTCGTGCAAACAATCCCAACAGGTTTATTAAAGGCTAAGTATGTGTTTTTTTGTCCCGTTGATTGTTCTATCTTTTGACCTTCAACTTCAACGTTATCACCTTTCTCTACCTTGCTACCAATTTCTGGAATTTTACCATTAATGGTAACTTTGCCTTCTTCAATTAGTCTATCTGCTGCTCTTCTAGAACAGTAACCGGCTTCACTTAAATATTTATTTATTCTGGTAACCATTATGTTAGAG
>MDSV01237637.1_pt1 | contig 10787 bp, 7 predicted proteins | sample 810851 | NCBI WGS metagenome assembly MDSV01 (sample SAMN05326640, study PRJNA326480) | marine metagenome | isolation source: seawater | place: Atlantic Ocean: North East | collected 2012 | reverse complement strand
CTTTATCAGGGGCGCGACGAAATCGCGGAAACGGCAGTGCAGATTAACGGTGTTCTCAGCTCACTGGAATACTGTTACAACCTGATGGCGAAAACCAATATGATCACCACCGAGCTGCTGGAAAAAGTGGATCGGCAGTCAGCGCCAGCCCTGGAATCGGAGCTGACCGAGGAGGGGGAACTGAAATCCTCACTGGATGTGGTGGCCCGCCTGAGTGAAGCCTTCCAGACCGATGCTCTGGATCTGTTTGTGCAACCGGTGTTTGCGGAGGATCGGCAGCGGGTGGTGGGTTATGAGGCTCTGGCGCGCTGGATGGATCCGGAAGTTGGAATGGTGGCACCGGCGGAGTTTGTCTCCATGTGTGAAAAAGCGGGGCTGCTGGATATGATGACCACCCTGGTGCTGCGCCACGGCTTAAATGCGTTGCATCGATTGCGGGAACATCGGGGCCAGCATCTGACCATGTCCATTAATCTCAGCGCGTCGCAGTTCTTTTCGCCGGCACTGGTCACTGAGCTGAGCAGTCTGGACGCTGAGGACAAGGCATTGCTGCCGGCGCTGGAGTTTGAAATACGCGAGGCCACGGTGACCCACGATTTCGAACAGGCAGTGCTCGTGATCCGCAAACTGAAACAGTTCGGCGTGCGCATCTGTATCGATGATTACGGCCTCAGCCGCTATTCATTAATGTACTTGCAACGCCTGCCGGTAGACGCCATCAAACTCTCCGCGGCCTTTACCGAACGCCTCATCTGGGAAGACCGACAGTCTGCGTTTATCGACGGGATCGCGCGCTTTGCTGCCGGTCTGGGGGTGCGGGTTATTGTCAAACACATCGAAACCGAGCAACAGTTGGAAACCCTGGCCCCGGATCTGCCGGTGGAGTATCAGGGGGTGGCGCTGGCCCCGCCGGCGCCGCTGGATGTGGCACTGGAGCGGTAGCCCCCGGGTGCCCCGGGCTATGATATAATGCACCCTCGTTGACGTAGCGGGTACAGCAGCATGGCGATGGATTTTGACGCACTGATAGAATCAATTACTCCACAGACATATCAGGCCTTGCAGCGGGCGTTGGAACTGGGTAAGTGGGCCGATGGCACGCGTCTCACCCGGGAACAGAAAGAGCACGTTATGCAGGCCATTATTGCCTATGGGGAACGCAACCTGGACCCCAGCCAGCGGGTGGGCTTTATTGATCGGGGTACCAAAGAGGAAGGGGAAACCTGCAGCGATTCCGAGGTGTTGCAGACCATCCGGTTTCTGCAGTAAACGTCGGGTCTACCAGCGGTACTTGTCCCAGTTTTCGGGGTTGGCCCAGAATCTGGGATTAAGCCAATCGGGGACGGGTTTGTAGGTTTTAATGTCAAACAAATAGTAGACATGATCCTCGGTCACCGCGCAGCGCACGAAGCCCAGGGCCAGATAGTGGGGGTCGTGGGTCGGCTGGTGGTGGTGGCTGGTTTCCACCACCACCCGCGAAGTAAGCTGGTCCCGGCACTTGGCAATCAGGCGGTCACTCTGGCCCTCACTGTCATCGAGCGCCCCTTCGCTCAACCAGATCAAATCGAAGCGTTCCTGAAAATCCGGCTCCAGCACCTGTTTGACGCTGGCGGTGGCGTCCGCTTCCGGGGCCTTTACCACACCCAGTACCTGCTTTATCTGTTCTGTCTTGATCAACGCCGACACTGGCGCGGGCAAGGACATAAGCACCTCTCTCTGAGTCGCACCCCTGTCGAAACCGCAGTAGCCCCTTCGGGTGCCATAACCGTCTGTTGTGAAATGCAATGCAGTCATACATACTGCAGCACTGGTACCCAATTCACAAGCGGGGCGAGGTTGATTGCCTTGGCACCGCCATTGTCTGGCCCACAGGTTTGGTTCCAATGAGAGATAACAACGCCCCCAAGACCATTCGCCTATCCGAATACAAAGCCCCCGCTTATCTGGTTGATCACATCCATCTGGATGTGCGTATTTACGAGGGTTATACCGATGTGGTGGCCCATCTGCAGATGCGGGTGAACCCGGCGGTGCCGGATGCCGGTGGCCGGCCCCTGGAGTTGATGGGGGCTGATCTTGAGCTGTTGGCCATTGAACTGGACGGCCGGCCTCTGGCTCCGGAGCGTTACCGGATCGACGAGGAAACCCTGACCATCACGGAGGTGCCGGCAGCCTTTACCCTGCTCACCCTGACCCGGATCGATCCCCAGCGCAATACCTCCCTGGAGGGGCTGTATGTGTCCAAAGGCATGTACTGTACCCAGTGCGAGGCCGAGGGGTTCCGTAAGATAACCTATTATCCCGACCGGCCCGATGTCATGGCCAGATTCACCACCCGCATTGAGGCCGATAAAGCCGCCTATCCGGTGCTGCTTTCCAATGGTAACCCGGAACAAAGCGGCGACCTGGCCAATGGCCGGCATTATGTGATCTGGGAGGATCCGTTTAAAAAACCCTGCTATCTGTTTGCGCTGGTGGCGGGCGATCTGCAACAGAAGCAGGATGAGTTTGTGACCGCCAGCGGCCGCAAAGTGGCGCTGCAGTTGTTTGTTGAACCCCAGGATCTGGACAAGTGTGAGCATGCCCTGGCCTCGCTGAAACGCGCCATGCGCTGGGACGAGGAAACCTACGGTCGGGAATACGATCTGGATATTTACATGATTGTGGCCGTGTCCCATTTCAATATGGGCGCCATGGAGAACAAGGGCCTGAATATTTTCAACACCTCCTGCGTGCTGGCCAACCCCGGTACCACCACCGATATGGGGTTCCAGCGGGTGGAAAGTGTCATCGCTCATGAATATTTTCACAACTGGTCCGGTAACCGGGTGACCTGTCGCGACTGGTTTCAGTTGAGTCTGAAAGAAGGCTTCACGGTATTCCGTGATCAGCAGTTCTCCGCGGACATGGGGTCGGCCACGGTCAATCGCATCGACGATGTGTCCATGCTGCGTACCGTGCAGTTTGCCGAGGACTCCGGGCCCATGGCTCACCCCATCCGGCCTGACAGCTACATCGAAATCAATAATTTCTACACCGCCACGGTTTACGAAAAAGGCGCGGAAGTGGTGCGCATGCTGCACCGTCTGTTGGGGGCGGAAAAGTTCCGCAAAGGCTCCGATCTCTACTTCCAGCGGCACGACGGGGAGGCGGTCACCTGTGATGATTTTGTGCGGGCCATGGAGGACGCCAACGGTGTGGATCTGGCGCTGTTTCGGCGTTGGTACTCCCAGGCGGGGACGCCGGAGCTGCAGGTGGAAACCGAGTATCGCCCCGCCAGTGCCGAATTCGCGTTAACCCTGAAGCAATCGACCCCGCCCACCCCGGGGCAGCCCCGCAAGCAGCCCCTGCATATTCCAGTGGCCATAGGGTTACTGGGGCCGCAGGGTCAGGATTTGCCGTTGACGTTGGCCGATGGTACCGGGCTGGATCCCGCCACGGCGGTACTGGAACTGACCGAAGCAGAACAAACCTTCGTGTTCACCGGTGTCACCTCGACTCCGGTGGCGTCGGTGTTACGGGGATTCTCCGCCCCGGTGAGACTGGTCCAGGCACAAAGCCGGGAGCAACTGGCGTTTCTGATGTCTCATGACAGCGACGGTTTCAATCGTTGGGATGCGGCTCAGCGCCTGACGATTTCCGTATTGCAGGAGCTGATGGAGCAGTATCGGTCGCAGCAGACCATGACGGTCGATACGCAACTGGTGGAGGCCTTCCGTCGACTGCTCAGTCAGCGGGGACTGGATCAGGCCATGGTGGCCCGCATGCTGGAGCTGCCTTCCCAGCAGTATCTGGCGGAACTGCTACCCCGGCCGGTGGCGGTGGATGCCATCCACCAGGCCCGCCACAGCTTGCGCCATTCCCTGGCCCAGGCATTACGCAGTGATCTGTTGCAGGTGGTGCAGGAATATCCGCCACAGCCGCAATATGAGTTCACGCCGGCGGCGGTGGGGCAGCGCAGTTTGCGCAATTTGTGCCTGAGTTATTTGATGGTGTTGGAGGATGACGATGTCACGGAACTTTGTTTGCGACAGTTCCGCCAGGCCAGCAATATGAGCGATCAGTTGCCGGCATTCCGGGCTCTGGTGCATTCTGGCAGACCGGAGAAGGCGGAAGTGATCACGGCTTTTTATCAGCAGTGGCAGGATGAGGCCCTGGTGGTGGACCAGTGGTTTATGGTGCAGGCCACCTCGCCCCGCCCGGAAGCCCTGGAAGAAGTGCAAAGCCTGATGCGGCACCCGGCGTTCGAGCTCACCAGCCCCAATAAGATTCGCGCGCTGATCGGCGCCTTCTGCAATAACAACCCGGTCAATTTTCACCGCATCGACGGAGCCGGCTACCGCTTTCTGGCGGATCAGATTATCACCCTAAACCGGCTCAATCCCCAGGTGGCGGCACGGATGGCCACGATAATGACCCGCTGGGCCAACTACGATCAAACCCGTGCCCAGGCGATAAAACAGGAGCTGCAGCGGATTAAGTCCGAGTCGTTGTCGCCGGATGTTTACGAGGTGGTTAACAAAGCGCTTAATCAGTGATCATAAGAAAGGCCCGGATTAGCAGTATTAAGTATTGGTGTCCGGCATCGCCATTGGTTAATTTATGGCGATTTTGTGTCGGTTCCGCAGTCAAAAACACGTCGATTTCAGGACAAAATCCGGAATATCAGCTTAACTGTTGAATAATAAGGTCGTTATCGTTGCGGTCCGGGATACTGGCGGCCAGGTGGATTCTGGTTGCAGGCTTAAAGTCCGACTCAGTCGGTGTAAGGTGTTATGGGAATGTGGATGAGTAGACAGGGGTTGTGGGCGGCCCTGGTTTTTCTGTGCTGGTGGGGTACGGCGGCAACGGCTGAGTTACCCGAAGCGCTCACCCCATTGGGGGCGGAACGGGCCGCCGGGGTGGAAGGTCGTATCCCTGCCTGGGATGGCGGTCTGACACCTGCCAACAGCCCCCCGGTGACAACCGGATTGACCGACCCCTTTGCAAAGGAAGAACCTCTGTTCGTGATCGACGCGGACAATATGGCGCAGTACCTCGAATATCTTCCCCTGGGCCAGCAGGCTTTGCTGCGCCGCTATCCCGACACCTACCGGCTACCCATATACGCCAGTCATCGCACCGCCGCAGCCCCGCAACGGGTCTATGACGAGACCGCCCGCAATCATCAAAGGGCCCGGTTGGTCAATGACGGTAACGGGCTGGAGCAGGCTTACGGGGGTGTGCCTTTTCCGGTGCCGGAAAAGGCGGCCGGGGAAGTGGATCCGATCCGCTTGATGTGGAATCACCTGACCCGCTGGCGCGGTGTTTATCTCAAGGCCTCCCTATCGGAAGCGGCGGTACAAAGCAATGGCACCCATACCCCGGTGACCACCCAGCAGGAGGCTTACTTTGTCTATTATAACCCGGACAAAGGCCCTGACGCCCTGGACAACAAGCTCGCTTACTACCTGGCTTTTATCAAAAGCCCTCCGCGCCTGGCCGGAGGTGGCTTACTGGTGCATGAGACCATCGACCGGGTAAAAGAACCGCGCAATGCCTGGGTTTATAATGCCGGTACCCGGCGGGTGCGGCGGGCGCCTTCAGTAGAGTACGACATGCCCGTACCCAGTTCCGACAATCTGATCACCGCCGATGATGTGGACATGTTCAATGGCGCACTGGATCGGTTCCTGTGGCGGTTCGTGGGCAAGCAGGCCCTGTATATCCCGTATAACAGCTACCGGCTCAGCAACGCCACCAGTGCTGACGAGCCATTGTTATTGCGGGGGCATATCAACCCCGATCTCACCCGTTATGAACTGCATCGGGTGTGGATCGTGGAAGCCGTCACCAGGCCGGGAGTGAGGCACCTGTACAGCAAGCGGCGCTTCTATATTGATGAAGACACCTGGGGCATCGTGCAGGCGGATCAGTATGATACCCGTGGCGAACTGTGGCGGGTGCATCTGGCGCATACGGTGAATTATTATCACGTGCCGGTCACCTGGGCGGCGTTGCAGGTCAGCCACGAACTGGATTCAGGTCGCTATTTTGCCGGCTACCTGGATAATGCCAGCGGCATGGCCATTGAATTTCAAACAGAGGCGCCATCGGAACGATATTTCAGTCCACAGTCCCTGCGGCGGATGGGCCGTTGAATGGCCAATCCGGCGGCGAATGTGGTCATAGTGATGCAATCGACTCATGAATCCGTAAATGAAGTGGTTTAATGATTTTTCTACAGCACACAACTCAACAGAACAGGCGGTTCAGTAAGCCAATGGCAAGACAAGTAATAACAAGCATTCTGGGGCTGATAGTCACGGTGGTACTGACCACGGCAGTGGCCCGGGCCGAGGATTTCAAACAGTATCTGGATTTGCGGCCTGCCATTCCTTCACAGCTGGCCACGGATTCTCTGCTCACCGATGTGGAGCCGGCGGGGGATAAACTCATAACCGTGGGTGAACGGGGCCATATTCTGGTGTCCGGCGACCAGGGTCAGAGCTGGGATCAGGCGCAGGTGCCGCTGCAGTATCTGTTAACCGCGGTGGATTTTCCCACCCTGGAGCTGGGCTGGGCGGTGGGTCACGAAGGAGTGATTCTGCACACCGCTGACGGCGGCGCCACTTGGAGCCTGCAGTGGGCCAACCCCCATCGCCAGCTCAGTGACGAGGAATTGAGTCAGCTCACCGACGAGCAGTTTATGAAATTACCTCAGCAGGGTTCGCCGCTGTTGGATGTGTGGTTCCGGGATGCCCGGGTCGGTTTTGCCGTGGGCGCCTACGGCATGTTTCTGGGTACCACTGACGGTGGTGAAAGCTGGACTGATATAGCCGGGCGCATCGAAAACTACGATGGCTGGCATCTGAATGCCATCGAGGCGGGCGACAACGGCGTGGTGTATATCGCTGGAGAAAAAGGCGTGCTGTTCCGCTCCGATGACCATGGTGAAACCTGGACCACTCTGGCCGGACCCTATCAGGGTTCGTACTTCGGTGCGTTGACCGGACCGGGTACCGACGATGTACTGTTGTTCGGGCTGCAGGGTAATATTTTTAAATCCTCCGACCGGGGTGAAACCTGGGTGAAAGCCAAAAGCAAGGCCAGCGACGGTCTCATGGATGGTGTGCGGCTGGACTCCGGAGGAATCATTCTGGTGGGCAATTCCGGTGTCATTCTTAACAGCGACGACGGCGGATTGAACTTTTCCATGAGGATCACGCCCTCACGGGAGGCGATCCTGGCGGTGACTCCCTTACCGGACGGCAAACTGCTGATGGTAGGGCAGGGTGGGGTGCAAATCGATGGCGCCCGGCAGCGGTAATCCGCATTCAGAATTGAGTTAAGGTAAATTATGTCAACGAAAAACAGTTCTCCCCTGGAAGCGATCATTTTTAAGGTACGGCCCCTGATACTGGTGGCGTTCGCGTTGCTGACCGCGTTTTTTGCCACCAAGGCAGCGCAGGTCAGTATCAGCACTGAATTCGAAAAGATGGTGCCACTGCAGCACGAGTTTATTCAGAACCTGCTTAAGCATAAGGATGAGTTGAGCCTGGGGAATGATATCCGCATTGTGGTGGAAGCTCGTGAGGGCGATATTTTTACGGACGAATTCCTGCAGACACTGCGTCAGGTTACCGATGAAATCTTTTATTTTGACGGCGTGGACAAGGCCAAGATCCAATCCCTCTGGACGCCCAACGTGCGCTGGACCGAGGTAACCGAAGAGGGCTTCCGTGGTGGCGAGATTATCCCCCCCACTTATGATGGCTCGGAGGAATCCCTGGAGCAGGTGCAGGCCAACGTTTTGCGCTCCGGTCAGGTGGGCCGGCTGGTGGCGGATGATTTTCGCTCCGCCATTGTCCATGTGCCCCTGTTGGACGCGGCGGCCGCGGAAGAGAAGCTGGACTACAAAGCGTTTTCCGATGCCCTGGAACGGGACATTCGCCAGAAGTATCAGAGTGATACCGTTAACATACGCATTGTCGGTTTTGCCAAGAAAATCGGTGACCTGATCGAAGGCGCCACCGACGTGGCCCTGTTCTTCCTGATCGCCATCGGCATTACCCTGGTATTGTTGCTGATCGATTCCAAATGCATTCGCAGCACCTTGATCGTTATTATTTGTTCAGTGATCGCGGTTATCTGGCAGGTGGGTATCCTCAAACTGTTGGGTAAGGGTCTGGACCCTTACTCCATGCTGGTGCCGTTTCTGATTTTTGCCATCGGGGTCAGCCACGGGGTACAGCTGATCAACGAGTTCGCAGTGGAATTCCAGCGTTTGAGTTTCAAGCTGGAGGCAGCCCGGCTCACCTTCCGCGCCCTGTACATTCCAGCCCTACTGGCACTGATCAGTGACGCCATCGGCTTTATGACGCTGTGGACCATTGAGATACAGGTAATCCGCGATCTGGCCATTGCGGCGGGCCTGGGAGTGGTGGCGTTGATCTTCACCAATCTGGTGATGATTCCCATACTGCTGTCCTATTCCGGTGCCAGTTCCAGCGCCATTAAAGCCATGGATAAAAAACTTCATGCCAAGCATGCCGTGTGGGCAAAGGTTGCCGGCTTCGCCACGCCCAAAGCGGCGGGTATATCCGTGGTGATTGCCGCACTGGGAGCCGGTCTCGGACTCTATATCAGCAAGGATCTGAAAATTGGTGATCTGGATGCCGGCGCCCCGGAGTTATGGCCGGATTCCCGTTACAACCTGGATGACAAATACGTCAATGACCACTATTCGGTAAGCGCGGACGTGCTGGTGGTGATGGTGGAGACACCAGCGGAATCCTGTACCAAAGCCGCCGCCATGCAGAAAATCGACCGCTTTATGTGGCACATGGAAAATGTGCCGGGAGTGCAATCCGCCTTGTCAGTGGTGACCGTATCCAAGCGGGTGATCACCGGTTTCAATGAAGGTAACTGGAAATGGGCCACCATGACCCGGGTGCAGGACATTATCAACAACTCGGTGCAGACCGTGCCTTCGGGCCTGGTGAATACCGATTGCAGCCTGGCGCCGGTCATCGTGTTCCTGGATGATCACAAAGCCGAAACCCTGGAACGAGCTGTGGCCGCGGTGGAGGAATTCGCGGCCCGCGAGGATGACCCCGAAGTGGCGGAGTTCGTCCTGGCCTCCGGTAACGCAGGGGTAGAGGCGGCCACCAATGAAACCATCGAGCATGCTCAGGTAATGATGAAAATCTGGGTGTATGGTGTGGTATCCATTCTGTGTCTGCTGACCTTCCGTTCCATTCGCGCGGTGATCTGTATCATTGTTCCTCTGGCCCTCACGTCCATTTTGTGTCAGGCCCTGATGACGGTGCTGGGTATTGGCGTGAAAGTCGCGACGCTGCCGGTTATCGCTTTGGGGGTAGGCATTGGCGTGGACTATGGCATCTATATTTATTCCCGGCTCAAGGGCTTCATGGAGCAGGGCATGGTGCTGGAGCAAGCCTATTTTGAAACGCTTAAGGTCACCGGCAAAGCCGTGTGTTTCACCGGCCTCACCCTGGCCATCGGGGTAGGCACCTGGATCTTCTCGGATATCAAGTTCCAGGCCAACATGGGTGTGCTGCTGACCTTTATGTTCCTGTGGAACATGGTGGGTGCCATCTGGTTGCTGCCGGCCCTGGCCAACTTCCTGATTCGGGATCGGATTCCGCAGAAGAGTCAGTAACGGCCCGGTCGCAAAAAACCCCGGTCACTTTACGGTGCCGGGGTTTTTCGTGTCTTCAGGAAATTTGCCCTGGGGGTGTTCCGCTTTATCAAAGCTTTTATTGGACTCTAGCCCCAAGCGGCCGGATCTACTGGCCGGCTGCAAGGTGTTCTTTATGGGCATTGGCAATACCGCCACCTCCAGCCTGAACGGCGAGCAGAATGCGTTGGTGACGCGAAAATAGAAGCAGTGGGTGAGCCAGGCCGGTGGCGCATTCGAGGCCATGGGTCGAATGTAGCAGGAAAAAAGCAAGGCGGCCTGTGCCGCCTTGTTTACTCGCCGCCGCAACCTTGAAAGAGCGGCGCCCACGAACTCGACACAGCCGCGCCGCATCGACCGTTTGCCGCACCAATGCAGCCAACCCATTGTCACTGGCACCGTTCTTTGACAGCGTGAATTGATGAAGGCGACCAAACGATTTATGACCGTTTTGCTACCGCTATTGTCTGCGTGATACTCACTTGACCCGAAAGTGATTAGGACCCATCAGGGTCAGTCATTCTAAAAAAGATGTTCAATGAACACTAAACCGTGATAGATTTTTTACCGGCACGATCTGATGATAATGACAAGAAACAGCATCGCGAGCCTTAAGAACAAAAAACACGGAAATATCAGGACGATAACATGGACTTCGATTCTATCTTGGGGGCCGGACGGCGCAAAGTCGCCCACAAAGGTCAATCTCACGCTATCTTATCACTCAATCAGTTTTCTCGATCCCTGGCATTGCTGGTGCTGGCCTTACTCATGCCAGTGGCAAGCCAGGCAATGACCTTCCAAAGCTTGGTACATGAAACCTGTAAATTTCGTGGGGAGCCCCTGGAGAGCTATCGAGAGGAATCACTGAGTACATGTATAGATTTAACCAGCGGATCCATCGAAACGACAAATCTAGAAGGGTGTGGCTATTGGCATGTGCGATACGCCGCTGAGCGCTGGTGTCGCAACGCGCAGCCTGATGACACCTGCATAGGTAACCCCATTCAATTGTCTACCCTGACCAAGGTCCAAACGGAAACGGACTATCAGACAGGCGGCCTGTTTCCGGTTTCCATTCGGCGCACCTATAGCAGCGACAGTT
>MDSV01145401.1_pt1 | contig 10787 bp, 17 predicted proteins | sample 810851 | NCBI WGS metagenome assembly MDSV01 (sample SAMN05326640, study PRJNA326480) | marine metagenome | isolation source: seawater | place: Atlantic Ocean: North East | collected 2012 | reverse complement strand
TTCAAGAACACTGACCGACGGCACTAGGTTCAAACTAGACCCCGACAACGACGGCACATACGAAATGGAGTGGGAACTGGACGACTATACCGGCACCGCAGATGACGTAACCGTGGTTGTATAAATACGGGTATATAATGAACAAACTTTTACATTATCTTTTAATCACAGTCATGTTCAATTGGAACATAGTCGTCTTTGCGGAAGACCAACCTGACGGGTGCAAGTGGGAGGTCACTGAAGAAACAGAAGAATACATTATGGAGAACTGTGTTCATCCTGATGGTGGGTACCAGGCACGTATCAGATCTAAACCTATCGAGGGTCTGGACATAGTTGTGGTTGAGGCACCAAAGAAGAAAGAAAACCCTATCCAAGAATTCAAAGACAAGGTCGAAGAAGCACCTAAGATAGTTGAGAAGATCGAAAAAATAGAAAAAATAGAAAAAGAAGTTATTGTCACAGAGAAAAAAGTTGAAAAATTGAAAGTAGAAAAAGAAGTAGAAGAAAAGAAAACAGTCGAGTTAGATCCTGTTGGCAAAATCATAGAAGAAGCACGTGAAAAGAAACTCGCGGAGGTTCCAGTTGAAGACACTGAAAAACCTGCTGTAAAACAAGAGATAGCAAAAATAGAAACAGATACAAAAGCAGATGAAAAACTTGTTGAACAGGCGACAGAGAAAGAATGGGCTGAAGTAGATAGAGAAAAAAATATAGATTGGATGCAATTCCAGGAGTTACTTCCTAGACTTATCGTAGAAAACGAAAAAATCAAAGCCGCTGAATTGGACTACCAAGCCGCAGTTGAAAGTTTAAAATCAGAATACACGGCTTATTATCCACAGGTCACAATATCAGTTGGGAACAACTGGGAGGATGACAGGACACCAAGTAAGGGCACATATCCTAGTAACACAATCACACATGATTCGAAACAAGGAATACAAAAGTCAATCACAATCACCCAAATGATTTGGGACGCAGGCAGAACTACGGCAATGATTGATAAAGCTAAACACACAGCTCAGCAGGCCTACTATCGGTTAGAGCTGGCTAAAGAAGATGTGGTAATGGAAGCCATCAATGCATGGCTTAATCTACAGAAGGCATATAACACACATGAAGCAAACAAGAAAGTTGAAGCCAATGCAAAGATAACACTGGCCATGACAATTGAAAAAGTAAAAAAGGGTGAAGGTTCGAAATTGGAACAGTTACAAATAGAACAACAATACAGAACATATCAAACCTTATCGATGACAAGTAGGCTCGGTCTTGATAGTGCAATTCAGAGATTCCAAAATGTTTGGAGATTTCTTCCACATAACATTGCCCAAATGCCAAAGGTCATGACCGATCTGCTAGGTATAATTCCACAACAGGGTACCGAAGTTGTCAACAACACTTCTCTAAAGATAGCAAGGCAAGATATCTTAATTGCCGAGGAACAATTAGCATTTGACAAATCTGAATTCAAGCCAAGAATAGATGGTAAACTGTCGTACACTGAAAAAGATGGTGAACTTGCAGGCGGCTATGACACAGATAGTTCTCGTAAAGAAGAATGGAGAGCAGATGTGACAATGACTTGGAAGATATTTAACTACAAGAACAAACACGTTACAAATGCAGATCATCACCGGCTAAACGCGGCTCACAGCAGATATCATGATCTAATGAGGACTACCGATGAACAGTTTAAGAATGCCTGGAACAACTACGTGTTAGTTGAAAAAAATCTAGAAACTCTTAAACGGACAGTTGAGATCAATGATGAGATGTACAAACTTACACTTGCGGACTTCCAGGCCGGTAACTCCCCAATAATGGCTGTATTTGGCATGAAGACGGCACACATTATGAGTGAAGTGGCCTATCAAAACTCACAGATAGATTGGCAGATCGCTAGATATCAATTACACAAGTTACTTGGACTTGTGAATCCGATAATCAAATAAAAAATTAATTAAATACACATATAATGAAAAGTTTCATACGACAGCTATTCCGTGACAAAAGTAAAGCCATCATGCTATTGACCAGTAGTCTGATCATTGCCATTTGTGCATTGGCGCCTGCTTTATTTGTAATAATTGTGTTGAACAAATATCTGGCATCAGGGGTAACTTCGACTTTATTTTCATTGGCCGCAGGTGCCATACTATTATTGGCCTTTGAATTTGCATTTAGACAAAATAGAGCAAGTATGATACAGCTATTGAATATTAAAATATTCACTCCATTGCTGAATGCTTACTCAAAAAAAATTCAAGCCAAACCAATCACAGGTGAACAATTTAAAAAATTAGAAATAGCAGGTGCCACCATCAAAGGAGCCACTAGTTCTAGCATAACTGGATGGGTGTTGGATTGGCCATTTGTGTTAGGTTTTTTAATTGTTTTGTTGTACATTAATTGGACAGCCGCAATTATAACTGCAATATTCATGATGGTAATGATGGTGCTGACAGCACAGAGAATTAACCTAAGACTACAAACTGATAGCACAGCAAATTTAGAAATATTCCTAATGGGCCTAATGACAGTCGTGATAATATCCGTTGGAGCTACTCAAATAGTCGCAGGCACATTGGACGTAGGACTATTAATTGGTTCAAACATACTGGCATCAAGGGCACTGCAAGGTGCAAACAAATACGCAAAAGCAAAGGAGGCAATAGCAAGACGTGACCGAGCAACAGCAGAAATCATTGACTTCATCCAACAATAAATTTTTTATTTTGTTGACTAGCTTGTTTATTACTTTGTTCGTGTGGGCATGGTACGCCAAAGTTGATATTACTTGCGTGGCAAATGGACTTGTAATACCAGAGAAAAACATAACAAAACTTGGCACAATGGTTACAGGAGAAATTGTTAAAGTAAATTTCAAGCAGGGAGACATTGTTAAAAAAGGAGATATCATTATCACTATAAATCCTGGTGTTGGGTATGAGCCATATCATATCAAAGCAAACATTGACGGCAAGATACAAGAACTTACATTTAAAAATCCTGGTTCAGTTGTAAAACAGGGTGATGCACTTGCAGTTTTAGTTCCACTAGATCAAAAACTTATTGTCCAAGGACAACTGCAAGTTAAAGATAGAGGATACGTTGAAGTTGGACAGTCGGCAAAGATCAAACTTGCCAGTTCCGAAGCGTTCACCTATCTACCGATAACTGGAAACATAATTTCCATTTCACCTGACGCAATACAAGGTCAGTCAATGTCGTTTTATGAAATAGAAATAGAATTGGATACCCAGTCTTTTGTCAATGGCGACATGCAATATCAACTTGTGCCTGGCGTACAGGTACATGTATTTGTGTTGACCGGTGAGAGAACAATCATAAGTTATATAACAACGCCTTTCCATAACTCAATAGGACAGGCACTTCAGGAGAGATAATGCTTACTTGGTTTTTAATAGGAATATTTGTAGGATTATTAATAAGATGCACTGTGCGTCCGCATCAATCAGAAGTAGATAAATTCAAAGATCCATGGAACTGGACCGGATTCGGAGGAGCATAAGTGGAGTCAGGCATGAAATGGAGATGGACGGCACTCATAGTATACCTTACAATTTGTGTTTTTGATTTTATAATAGTGCCCATATGGTTTGGCATGATGCGGCCTGATTATCAGATTTTCTTGGAAGAAGTGCGAGCCATAGACGACACAATGGTGCAGATGGAACTACTGAAAAAATTGACAGCACAACATTCACCATACACACTTCAAATGGGTGGCCTGTTCCATTTAGCGTTCGGGGCCTTACTGACAGGAAGTGCATTTGGACTTAAAAAATAAATGAGAATACTTACAAGCATATGGATGGTTATATTACTAGGCTTAATTTTATTAGGGATAAGAATTCAGAACGGTGATACAGTTAAAACATTGAGATATAAAACTTGGGATCATTTCCAAACCACACATCCTAGAAACGTCGTGAGCGATGCAATCACAGTGGTCAACATCACTGAGTCAGATTTGAAAAAATATGGTCAGTGGCCATGGCCAAGACATGTTATGGCAATGCTACACGCCAAATTAGGTGACGCAGGTGCTATTTTAATTAATCATAATATTCTATATGCTGAGCCTGATAGGATGGGTGGTGTTGAATATCTTAAAACGATGCCGATGACAAACGATTTGAGGGAACAACTCGGACAGACATTACTAGATACAGATGCAATATTTGCCACAGTGTTGAAGGAATCGGATAGATCAATTCTCTTGATGAGCGTTAAAAATGAACCAGGCATAGAACTTCCTAGTACGACCCCTGTGATAGAAAAAGGAGATGTTAAACAATGGTTATACGAATATCCAGGCATAGTATCACCTACTCAACGTGTTGGTGCAGGCGCAAAAGGAATGGGTGTGAACGTGACATCACCCGAGCCTGACGCTGTCGTTAGGAAAATGCCTGTGCTTATTCGTATAAATGGAAAAATTTATCCAAGCATGTTGCTGGAGAATATTAGACTTTTGAATAAGTCAAAACGTATAAAGGTAATCGCAAAGGAGCACGGGATAGATGAAGTTTTAGTATCGAAAAAGGCAGGTATACCTGTAAACCACAACGCTGAAATGTATATTCACTATGCAGATCCTGGGAAGTATGTGCAAATGTCTGCATCAGAAGTGCTGAGTGACAATTACAATGAAAATAAAGTTAAAAACAGAATTGTAATTTTAGGCTTAGATGCGGCAGGACTTAGTGTTTTGAAATACACACCATTTGGATTGACCACTGACCAAATGATAAGTGCCCAGGCCTTGGATACAGCTCTTACAGGCAAATATTTGATACGGACACCACAAGCAGATATGTACGAAATTATTTTCATGGCCTTGTTGGGTCTATTAATGATAATTGTTGTTCCCAGGACCTCGGTATTATTATCACTTCCATTGCTTTTATTTGTACTGGGTGGTATCAGTTGGGCTTCTTTTACAGCATACGCAAACAAAGGATTTCTTGTTGACCCTTCATTTGCTGTTCTGTTCATATTCCTGTTATGGTCACACAGTACCTACAATAATTTTGCCACACAGAGCAGACTGCGTAAACAAATAAAGAAACAGTTTGAACATTACCTAGCACCTGAGATGGTCAAAAAATTGCAGAAAGATCCATCACTATTGAAATTAGGTGGAGAGACGAGAAACATGACTTTTTTATTCTGCGACATAAGAGGATTTACTCCGATTAGTGAGAAGTATAAAGGAAACCCTGCAGGACTGACAAAGTTGATCAATAGATTTCTGACACGTATGACTGATGTTATAATAAAGAACGGTGGGACCATAGACAAGTTTATGGGAGACTGCATTATGGCCTTTTGGAATGCGCCGATAGACGATAGACAACATGAAGAACACGCTATCGATGCCGCAATCGAGATGCAGAAAGAACTGAATAAACTGAATACACAATTAACCGCGGAAGGATTACCACAAATTAACATAGGCATAGGAATAAACACAGGTGACGCCTTGGTAGGCAACATGGGATCAGATCAAAGGTTTGATTATTCGGTGATTGGTGATGCAGTGAACTTGGCGGCACGCCTTGAGAGTTCAAGTAAGACACTTGGTAAAACACTTGTCATTGGGCAGGACACTGTGAAGTCGGCCAAGCTGAATCATAAATTCGAATACATAGACCAGATCACTGTCAAGGGCAAGACTGAAGAAATAAAAGTGTTTACGGTCAAAGATTAAATACACACATAATGAGTTTTTGGAATCTAGTAGCAGAACTTGGAATGCCGATAGCCGCCACTGTAGGTCTTGGTGCTTTCATTATGGTTATCATAAAGTACATATTGGGCTCAGTTGTTAGCAGTATAAATTTCATTGAAAATGTAATAACACAACTAGACAATAGAGTGAAAACAATGAACAATGACATACTTAAAATTGATCAGGAAGTTTCAGAACAACTAGGGCTTCCTGTTGATACAAACAGAGTTGCCAGGGCAGACGGTAAAGTGGATGCTAGAAAGGACTAGATGGACATAGTTACATTGATCAACGATTATGGCTTTCCGGTTGTGGCAGTTTTTTTCCTGGCTTACTTCATATGGTATCTCTACAACTATATTGTAAATCAAATCAAACCAAAATTGGGGTCAACATCTACCACACTAATAAAACTTATTGATAGAGTAAGATTGCTCGACAATGATCTTATAAGACTACAAACTAAAGTGCGTACTTTACAGAAAAAGAAGAAGTAGTAGTATTATTTCTTGGATATCTAATTTAAATATTTGTATGAAGTTTTTAATGGTAATGATTATTTGTTTCGCCGAAGATGCCTGTCAGGCAGTGTTTGAGCCCACAGAGTTTAACTCCTACGATCAGTGTATGGTGCAGGCTACTCAGGTAAGTGCGTACATGAAGGATGTTTATCCTAATTCATCAGGTGAAATACACTGCCTGACCGAACAGGAAATAGCAGGCTATAAAGAGTATCTTAACAATGGTGGAAAGCCAGAATTAAGTTTTGATCATCCGGAAAAAACAAATTCTAGCATCTAATTGACATTACCAATTTTCCATAGTATAATTTTATATGATCCACGCAATGATAGATCTCGAGACCCTATCCACGAATCCTAATGCCACAATACTGACAGTTGGTGGCGTCAAATTTGACCCGTACACTAATATAGAACCAGCACAAGGAATGTATTTTCGTGTTGATGTGGACTCACAGACAGAAATGGGACGTGATGTAATGCAGGATACACTGGAATGGTGGGGCAAACAAGACCCAGAGATAATGGAAGAGGCGCTTGGTGACAAAGATAGAATCAGTATTGATGAGATGATCAAGACGCTGAACAAGTGGTGTGTTGGTGTAGATGTATTCTGGTGCCAAGGTCCTTTGTTTGATTATGCAATACTACAGAATTTATACGGCCAGATGGGCGTTCCGGTACCTTGGAATTACTGGCAAATCAGAGACTCCAGGACTCTTTTTAGTCTTGTGCCTCGTGACCCTAGTGAAACACGTACTGGTTTGCATAATGCATTAGAAGATTGTTATTTCCAAGCCAAAAAAGTTCAAAGGGTCTATAAACAGTTGGGCATTAAAAATGGCAGATATTAATTGGTACACAATACAAGATCTATATACTGTAGAAAAATTTAAAATACGGCACAATAAAACTCCAAAAACTAAATGGATACGACTGCCGTGTGTCTATAAAATAAAAATAAGAAACAAGGTTGTCCATGTGGGAAGGTCTGATACTTGTAAAAAACATGGTGGTGCAGAAAAGGTACGTAAGGCGTTAGTAAATCTTTTAAACGTTCATGAACACAACCCTAGTGTCCCTAAAACCAAAGCGTGGGCCCAAATTAGGTTGCAACACCGGCCAAATTCCAGTAATATAAGTATTGGAGTAATAAAAACTAATGCAATCGAAAAAACCTATCTACAAGAAAGAATATGAGCCTGTTGATAGTGTAGATGAGAGCATATGGATGGGCAATGACACACCAGTCATGGAGTCAGATTTCACTTTCGTGTTCAATGATAGATATCCGTGTGTGCCAGGACACAAACTTTTCATTCCAAAAGAGAACAATTCACATTTCGTAGGCAGGTCCTACGGCATGGCCTATGACTATGGAAATGAAAAGATCAAAGCCGGAGAAATAGATGGTTTCAACATTGGTATGAACATGGGGATACCGGCTGGACAAACAATTTTATGGCCACACATACACTTTATACCAAGACACAAAGGTGATGCTAACCAGATAGGCGGAATGAGACATGCTCACCCTGGTGCCGATCATAAGAAATATTACTAATGAATTACGCAACCATAAGATTATCTCAAAAAAACAATTACAAAGATTACTTTGACCTCAAGTTCAAGTTACTTGAAAATACATTTACTGCGAAGTGGATCAATAGGGTGTTGGAGGCCAAGCATTATCAGTACCCGATATCCGAACCATGGGCAATATACAATATCAATAACGATATGAGCAGTGAGTTTGTCATTAGAAATTTGAACCAACTTATAAACAAAGTAGATGCGGTTGAGCCTTTGTTTGGGTTTAATATTGACAGCCTGAAAGATCAGGAAAAGTTGAATAAAATACACGCAATTTTTGAAAAACATCATGGACAACTGGACGACTGGAAAAAAAATACATTGTTCAACGACAAACCAGATAGTTTCAGAAAGCATCTAAGTGAGATTAACCAATTTATACACGCATGTGAATCAATTGGAGACACCCCAAAAATCAGGGTGGTGTGGTTTGATCTTCCAAAGACACATGTTTTCACTGATAGTGACTATGAACTGTTTACGATTAATAAAAAATTTGGATCACTATATCATTTGTATTGCGATGTAGGTAAAAACATAGAAGATCTTGCAACCGACAATGATCAGCATCATCATGATGTTGTTCCAAACATTCATTATAGTGCAGACTGTGTTGCATACTTCCGAGATGATGATGCATTAACGGAATCAAAAAAATGTGCTGAGTACATAAAAAGAAACCATGCGTATCTCCTAAAAAAAGGTTACAAAAAAGGTGACAAGAGATTGACCATTGGTAGGATAGAATTAGCAAGGCTTGAAACTAAACTTACACAGCAACAGGTGATGTCGAAATTAAAATTATATGATCGTATACAGGATTTTTACTTGTCATGAGATTAAAAAAAAATAAAATTTTTGTGTCTCCCGATGGTGGGCAAACAGTGTATGAACAATTACCAAACGGCGACCGTAAATTGGTAAGCAAATCTCAAAGGGCTAAAGACGTTGACCAAGAGATAACCGAGCTAGAAATGGTTGGAGTAGACGCGATTAAACTGAGAAGAAAATATCCTACGTTGAAAAAGGCTTGGGATCAATATGTTACCATATGGCATTTAATCAATGAAAATGAGTAAGGTGTGCAACTACATATGATTGTGTTTTACCAGCAGTGTACAGACGCCTATGTGCGTTTAAAGGGGGTGATTAAATAAGACTATGACCCAATATGTAAGCGTAATAGGTAACGGTGAAAGTAGAAGAGGATTCGATCTTAGTCCATTAAAAACAGTAACAACTATGATAGGTTGTAACGCACTTTTCAGAGATCATAATTTGGAGTATGTTGTTTGTGTGGATCGGCACATGTGTCAAGAAGCCGCAAACACTTGTGGAAAAAACACCACAATATACACAAGGGACAATTGGTACAAGCAATTCGCATACTGGCCTAACGTGAAACGTGTTCCTGATTTACCATACGAAGGAACAAAAAGACAGGACGATCCTTTTCATTGGGGGACAGGGCAATTCGCCGCTCTAGTTGGAATGCAATTCAAACCTAAAGCAATATTCCTTATTGGTATGGATCTGTATGGACTTGGTAAAGAGCAAAAACCCGAAAATGTTAATAATATCTACAAAGGTAGCCAAGGCTACACTTACATCAAAAGACCAGTTGATCCAAGTTATTGGATATACCAATATGATAAACTTTTCGAACACTCAGACTGCAGATGGATCATAGTCAATCAAGAAGGCTGGAAAATGCCTGATGAATGGACGAAACATAAAAATGTTTTTCAAGATACCTACGTTGGCTTGGCGAAATGGATCAACAAACAGTTGACAAAAAAATAATCTACAATAAAATAAACTTATGATAAAACCAATGGTGGACGAGTTAATGGTCCAGGAGCAATTGAAGTCTCCGCATAAAAGATGGAAACACATGGTTAGCGTGATGTGTTTGAATTTAACTTATAGGAAACAAGTAAAGACTGTCCTTCCAAATCTTTTTACACGGTATCCTAACCCAAAAGCATACTTGCGTGGAAGACTAGCAACCCAACAGAGGATATTAAAACCATTGGGTATGTGGCAGGTAAGGTCAAAAAGGATTAGAAAGATGACTGAACAATATCTCAAATGGGACATGAAAGATGCAAGTGATTTACATGGCATTGGCAAATATGGGTCTGACAGTTACCAAATTTTCTTTTTCAACCGTATACCACCCAATGTACAGGACAAAGAGCTTAAAAAATACATTGACAATCTTATAGGATAGTTTATAATACTAGTATGTTCGATAAAATAAAAGATGGAGATCTAGTTACTCTTAAATTGGCTTCAGGAGAAGAAGTCATTGCAAAATTTACAGGTAAGGCCGACACCTATATCAGTATAGACAAGGCACTTGTACTCATGCAAGGTCCACAAGGACTGGCTTTTGGCACATTTTTCTCCACAGCAAGGCAGGATGAACCTTTCAATATAGCTATCGACAAGATAACAACTATTGCACACATTAATGATAAAATTTCTGAGGAATATAAAAGGGTGTTCAGCAAGATAGAAGTTCCAAAAAAACCTAGCATTATAACATAATGGCTCATTTTGAAAAACACAACAAAGGGATGAAGGCATTAGTGGATACGTCAGAAGCTCTGTTAAATGCAATGGAAGTCAATGGTATAGATCCGGAGACTGTTGCAAACAGACCAGAATTTTCCATACTGATACATTTTTTGAAGAGTATCATAGATGGCGAGTTAAATATACCCAACGAACTGACTGAGCGAATAAGAGACGCGGCATTCCAGTTGGACATGGATCATAAGGTTAATAAAAAACTTAACTGATGATCAAGAGGACTCAAAGACTTTCACCCCTCTATAAACACTCTGCAAGTCATCAAAACAAGGAGAAACGATGACTTACTACTCAACAAAAACATATGGACA
>MDSV01128162.1_pt1 | contig 10787 bp, 13 predicted proteins | sample 810851 | NCBI WGS metagenome assembly MDSV01 (sample SAMN05326640, study PRJNA326480) | marine metagenome | isolation source: seawater | place: Atlantic Ocean: North East | collected 2012 | reverse complement strand
TCTCTCCATAAGGACGAGCAGCCAACATTATCCCTTCATCTTCCCATTTCATGCGTTATTACTCTTCAATCTAATTATATTTCATTAATTACATTTTTCCCCTTCGGATTTTCTACCTCCAAAATCCATATATCAGGATCAATATCTTTCTGTTTTTTTATTGTCTCAACGATCTCAATATCTGAACCACTTGTAAGCTCCAGCCAAATCCGGTTACCCTCAGCGTTAAAGCTTTGCGTAAAAATTTTGGAAAAACCCTTTAGATTTGAGATCACTATTAGGATAGCTCCTGCCACCTCATCGCCCTTTTTAACAACAAACACTGGAATTCCCTGAGATTCTAGCCTTTTTATATAGGCAGAAATCCAAAACTTTGATGTAAGTCTTTCAGAACTCATCGTATCCCTATCAATAAATCTCAGAGTCAGACTTTAAACCGCCTAAGTTCATTATACCAATTCTCTTTAACCCTGACCCTTAGGAAAAGATGTACTCTCTTGTTTAAAATCTTAGCCAGCTCCTTTCTAGAACTAGTAGAAACCCACTTAACTATTTCCCCTTTTTTCCCTAAAACGATGCCTTTATATCGTTTATTCGCCACTAAAATAATCTGATTAATCTTAAGAGAACCATCTGATAATTCTGTCCAATCCTCAGGTTCAACTGTCAGCTTATAAGGAATCTCTTGATGAAGCCTAAATAATAACTTTTCTCTTGTTAACTCCGCTGCAAAAATCGTTATCGGTATATCCGTCACTTGCTTGTTTGGATATAACCACGGGCTTTTAGGTAAGTTAGTTGATAACCATTTCTTAAGCACAGCAACACCTTGGCCTTTTTCTGCAGAAATCATGAATGTCGCTTTAAAGTTAAATTCAGAATTTAACTGCTCAGCCAATATCAAAAGTTTCTCCTTCTTAACCTTATCAATTTTATTTAGGACAAGGGCTAATCGGCAATTCAAGTTTTTTTTATTTTTTATCGAGTTGATTATTGACCTTGCCTCAGTTGTCAGCCCACGATTCGCTTCTAACATAAACAATATTATGTCAGCACCAAGCGCACCTTGCCATGCCGCAGAGACCATTGCCTGATCAAGCCGAGTTTTTATGGTAGTAAACACCCCTGGGGTGTCTATCAAAATAATCTGTGACTCACCCTCTATCAAAATTCCCCTTACCCTATCTCGTGTAGTTTGAGCCTTGTGCGTCACTATCGATATCTTAGTTCCAATAAATGAATTTATTAACGTTGACTTGCCGACGTTAGGCTCACCTAGTAAAGCAACTAATCCACATCTATTTGCTTTTTTTTTTGTCATATTAATTTAGATAACTCTGCCAGAAGGTTTTTAGCTGCTTCCTGTTCTGCTCCTCTTTTTGATGAAGCAAAACCTGTCGCTGTTTCGCCATTTTGTAAAGTTACAGACACATGAAAAACTGGAGCGTGATCTGGGCCAATTCTATCTGTCTCTCTGTAAGTTGGAGGAGGCATTCCATGCGCTTGGGCCCACTCTTGTAAGTAAGACTTTGACTCAAAGCTAGAATCAGGTGCTTTTCTCAGGTGATTTTCCCAAATTTTTAAAACACTTGCTCTAGCACATTCCAAGCCACCATCAATATACATTGCGGCGATAACCGCTTCCATAGCATCTCCCAAAATAGCTACCTTTTGCCGACCACCAGAAATATTTTCAGATCTACCCATCAATAGTGCGGAACTGACGCCTATTTTCAAAGCAATTTCAGCACATGTTTCCTTTTTTACTAAAACATTTAATCTTGGCGCCAGCTGTCCTTCCCTGGCTAATGGATCAGTCTCTAGAAGAGCATCAGAAATAATTAGGGCAAGCACTCGATCTCCAAGAAACTCCAAGCGCTGATTATCAGCTTTTGTAGAACAGTTTAACGAAGAATGCGTTAAAGCATCAATTAATAAGCTTGGATTCTTAAATCTATAGCCAAGGTTATCGCATAAACTTTGCTGATCTCTTGTGAGTTTCAATTCACTGCCTTAAAAAATCTATTTGCTCGCCAAGTCCAAAAGTAAAGCATCGAAGAGCCCGCTGACGAAAAAATGATTCTATCCACTCTACCAATTAAATAATTTGCTGGTACATATCCAACACCACCGGACGTAATCCCAAATCTGCTGTCCAAGGAATTATCCCGGTTATCACCTAGAAAGAAATAGTGTCCGGTAGGCACCTCAAAACCTGGGGTGTTATCCCCAAAATAAGACCCTATATCAAGAACAGAGTGTGAAAAGCCCTGCGTCAATTGCTCTATAAAATGATCCTTAGAACAATAGCCACCTAGAGCAACTGGTGCATTTTTGCACCTAGGGATCGAGCCCAACGGACCCTGAGAGCTCTTGATCTCGATAAAATCGTCTACTTTTGTCGAATCGACCTCAGATTCGTTTATAAACAGTTTGCCCTCTTTCAATCTCACTACATCTCCAGGTAGACCAACAAGTCTTTTTACGAAATCCTTGCCATTTTCTGGATGCCTAAAAACCACTACATCACCTCTGTTTGGAGGTCGCTCGAATAATCGATTTCTTATGGGGCAAATCGCAAAGGGGCATGAATAACGCGAGTATCCATACGCAAATTTATTAACAAATATAAAATCCCCTACTAGCAAAGTTGGTTTCATTGATCCCGATGGAATCCAAAAAGGCTGGAATAGTAATGTTCTAATTATTCCGGCTAAAATCAATGCGTAAAGAATTGTCTTCAAAAACTCAACAACTCCACCATTTTTCTTTTGTTTCCTCAGGTTAGTCACCAACATGTTTCCTTGTAAAATTATGAATGGTTGCTGTTTTAAATAAAACATTAGGGCTTATTGGCAAAGCTTCTATTATCACCATAGCCTGAGCCCAAGGACGATCATCAGTAATACTTAGGCTTATATTCGCCTTATGGTTTTTCGGTAAAATCTGACATAATCGTGTGTATGGCTTACCGGACAATAATACCGTGGGTTGCCCACTTCTTTTGTTCGTTATTCTGATATCCCTCCAGTTAAAACCCATATTTGACTTCATTCCCAAAGCTTTTATCACCGCTTCTTTTGCAGCCCATCGTTTGGCATATGTTTCTGATACGTTAGCCCTATTTTCTGCTTTTCTTCGCTCAGATAAAGTATAGACTCGTGTCGTGAAACGGTTTCCGTATTTCTGGAGAACTCTATTAAGCCGATCTACGTTTATTAAATCTATTCCTAATCCAATAATCATACGAATATCACCCAACCTTAGCTTAATGCTTTTCTGGCTTGATCCATAGCAAGCCTCATATTCAAAACTGCTTGCGAAAGTCCTACAAAAAGAGACTCCGCTACCAATGAGTGACCTATGTTTAATTCTTCAAGTTCCAAAATAGAAGCTATCTGACCAACGGTCTCTAAATCAAGCCCATGCCCAGCATGAACTTCTAAACCAATAGATTTTGCATATTTAGCCATATCAACAATCTTTCTCAACTCTTTCGCTTTACTCTCAATAGCTTTTTTGTGATGGGCATCACAATACTCTCCTGTATGAAGTTCTACAACTGATGCTCCAATACTACTTGCAGCATCAATCTGGTCTTTGTCTGGGGCGATAAACAAAGAAACCCTACTATTAGACTCTTTAAGAGGTTCTATAAATTCTTCCAGCATCTTATCATTTCCAACAACATTTAAGCCTCCCTCAGTAGTAAGTTCAAGTCGGTTTTCTGGCACTAGACAAACAGCTTTTGGCTTATATCGAAGAGCAATTTCTTGCATCTCAGTTGTTGCCGCCATTTCAAGGTTGACGGGTAAATCAATATCTTTAACTATTCGTTCCACATCACTTTCTAAAATATGTCTTCTATCCTCTCTCAAATGCACCGTTATTCCATCGGCACCAGCCAGCTTAACAATTTTTGCCGCTCTTAATGGATCTGGATAAAAAGTTCCTCTCGCATTTCTAACCGTCGCAATATGATCTATATTGACTCCTAATCTCAGTTTAGCTGTTTTCATGGATATTCCTCATAGTTTTATATCTTGCTTAAGTGAGCGACTTGGTTTTCTAATTTTTCTTAATCGTTTTTGTTTCTTTTTTCGACGAGCCTTTTGATAAGCATAAATAATAGGCCTAAACACAAAATAGCTTATAATTGAAATGACTGCACCTAACAAGAATCCACCAACGAAGTATGGTAATAATAAATCGTAGAAAAACAAAAATACGACATCCCAGTCGCTGTTTCCATATCCAAAAACAGACTTAAAACTCCTCCAGATAGCTTCACCTGCTTCCACAAAATCTCCTAAAAAAGTCTCAAAATTGCTCACGTTTCTCCCTAGTATTATTTGTCCAAGATTTACACTAAAGGACGCTATGAATGGCCAAGTGATAGGATTACCAAAAAACGTACCTAAAAGTGCCGCAATAATATTTGCCTTGAATAAATAAGCTAGAGCTGCTGCCACAAAAAGATGAAACCCGAAAAAAGGCGTAAAAGATGAAAACACACCCATGGCGAGGCCAACTGAAATGTTATGTGGGGTATCGGGCAACCTCTTTAACCGATATACGATATAATCGAGTGCTCGTCGCCAACCTTTTTTTGGTAGCAGAAACTCTTTAAGTCTTAATAAAGTTAATCTTTTGTCCCGTCTCTTGAAAATCATCTATTTGTGTTACCATTATTTTTTAGATCTCGTATTCCGAAAATCAGTTAATTCTTGAAAATTTACAATTTTTTCGTCACGAAACCGTATTATTTCTGCTATATCCGTGTCAGCTTCTATGGAGGTTATAATATTTAGTAAGTGTTGGATGTCACTAACATGAATTTCTACTTTAATACGGTAAAAATCTGGCTTTCTTTCGAAAAAGACCATATCGATAATATTTGCGCCCATATCTCCGATTAAAGTACATATTCGCCCTAAAACTCCAGCTCCATTAACCATCGTAACGAGCAAAGTTGTAGGATACGCTAATTTCGTATCTTCTTTTGGCCAACTCAGATCAATCCAGTTTATATTTTTGTTTTCGAAGGTCTCAAGATTATAGCAATCTATTGCGTGTATGAATATACCCTTTCCTTTTATGATGACACCCACTATTCGCTCATCGGGGACTGGCTGGCAGCATCTGGCAGAAACAGCGCTCTGTCCTTTAGGTAGACCTACAAAATTTACAGTCTCCTCTGTAAACAATGGTATCGAATCCGTCCTAATTAAATTTGGATACAGATTAGCAATTAACTCGTGGCTAGTTATCTCAGCGGCACCTAGGGCAGCTAATATATCATCGCTGGAAGATCTTCCCATTTTTCTAGCCGCTGTCTGTAATGCGCGGTCAGACGCTTTCTTACCAATTCTTTCGAAAGCGACTCTAGCCAATTCACTACCTAATTTTATATCACTCGATTTATATTGCTCTTTAATATTTCTACGAATAGCTGTCTTTGCCCTACCTGTTATAACCATACTTTCCCAAGATGCCTGAGGTAATTGACCGTCTGCTCTTATTATAGTAACGGACTGACCATTTCTTAGCCTAGTCCACAGAGGTTTTCTTTGTCCATCTATCTTTACACCTACACAACTATCTCCAATCCTAGTATGTATCGCATAAGCAAAATCAATTGGAGTAGCTCCCCTAGGTAACTTTATTACGTCTCCTTTTGGCGTGAAACAAAAAACTTTATCTTGAAACATTTCTAACTTCACATGTTCCAGGAAATCGTCTGGATTTGCACTTTCTTCAAAATCTTTAGCTAAGCCTCTTATCCACTTAAACGGATCGACTGAGAATGGATTTTCAAAAAAATGCCCGTCCCTATAAGACCAGTGGGCAGCCACACCACTTTCTGCCACCTCATGCATTTCCTGTGTTCTAATTTGCACCTCCACTCGTTTACTATCACGACCAGAAACTGTTGTATGAATTGAGCGGTACCCATTTGACTTAGGTTGACTAATGTAATCTTTGAAGCGACCAGGAACCGCCCTCCACCTACTATGAACGGCGCCGAGAGCTTTATAACAGTCAAGCTCATTAGCGGTTATAATTCTAAAACCATAAATATCAGATAACCGACTAAAACCTTCTTGTCTCTCCTGCATTTTTCGCCAAATCGAATAGGGTCTCTTTTCTCTTCCGTTCACAAAAGCGGAAACCCCGACCGCTTTTAATTCTTTGAGTATATCTTGTCGTATCTGCGGTATGATATCTCCTGTTTCGTTCTTTAAAATCACGAAACGTCTTATTATTGAATTTCTTGCATCTGGGTTAAGAACACCAAAGCTGAGATCTTCTAACTCCTCCCTGATAGACTGTATACCCATACGACCTGCCAAGGGCGCATAAATATCCATAGTTTCTTTCGCTTTTGTTATTTGTTTCGCCTGCAACAAAGCTTTTATAGTCCTCATATTGTGCAATCGATCAGCCAGTTTAACAAGAAGAACTCTTAAATCCTTACTCATGGCCATGAGCAATTTTCTAAAGTTTTCAGCCTGTTTAGTTTCTACTGATGATAATTCTAAATTTGTGAGTTTTGTAACTCCATCAACAAGCTTTGCTATTTGATCTCCAAATTGAGTCTTAATTTCAGAATACGAGCTTTTAGTGTCCTCGATGGTGTCATGAAGCAGTGCCGTAATGATTGTAGCGTCGTCTAATCTTAGCTCTGTTAGAATTTTAGCCACCTCGACTGGGTGATTGAAATAAGCCTCCCCAGAGGTTCTAAACTGACCTTCATGAGCCTTTTTTCCATAGTCATAGGCCCTTCGAATTCTATCAATATCGACCCGTGGGTTATAATTTTTCACTAAATCTAATAAATCTGTAACGCCGATCATTACGAATTTCCCGGAAAATAGTGTTCCCGATTCAATTAATATTTACTTGTCGGTTTCTTGTGCTTCCATCAAAGCGCGCAGTAAACTCTCCTCCGACATATCATCAACGTTCGAGGGTTCTTTTTCTTCTTCATTGTTTAGCAATGTCATTTCTTCTTCTTCGGGCTCATCTACCTCTATCTGTCGTTGCAAGCTTTCTATAGAAGACTCTCTTAGCTGTACTGCTGTGACGGTTTCATCCGCTATCTCTCGCAATGCAACTACAGGATTTTTATCGTTATCGCGCTCGACGGTTATTGAACCACCAGCCGATATCTCCCGCGCTCGGTGCGCCGCTAGCAAAACCAAATCAAACCGGTTAGAAACTTTATCGATGCAATCTTCAACTGTTACTCTCGCCATTGTTTACCGCCTCCCCAACGTAGATAAAACGTGTTTATACTTTAATTTTAATTTTGCAAGACAAAGTATTAAATTCAACTCAAAATAGATGTGACATCTCTTAATTCTGCTGTCGGTAAATCTTGTAACATTTCGCTCACAGACATTTTTAGTACTGGGTGTATCCATCGAGGAGCTATCTCCAACAAAGGTTTCAGGACGAAGGCTCTATCTTGGATACGTGGATGAGGTAATAAAAGCTTTTCGGGTTTCTGGGAACTTTGTTGTTCTGGATCTAACTTTCTCCAATAATTAAATGCTGCCTCGTTTGGATATATAATATCATCAAAACTAAGTAAATCGAGGTCACAAATTCTTGAGTCCCATCTTTTGCTCTGAATTCGTCCCATTTTTCTCTCAATAAACTTTAGATGACACAACAACTGTTGCGGTTTCATTTTTACTCTTATTTCGATGCAACCATTCACATACCTTGGCTTAGTTTTATCAGGAAAAGCAGCGCTCGAATAATCCCTACTTTTCTTTACCAAAATCAAATTGTCTGTCTTTATTTCATCTAAGGCTCTGTCTATTGTTTCACGCGGAGAACCAAATGGACCGTCAAGATTTGAACCGTACGAGATAAGACTTTGAAACATAATATTAACAATCAATATTTAACTTACACAGAAGCAAGTGTTTGTATACCTTTCTTCAAGATACTAACTCAACTATAAATTAAATTTTTATGAAAGCATATCAATTGTTTTAAAACTAAATCTTGCTAGCTAAAAACATAAAATTTTAACAATTGTCTTTATTAGAATGGAAAATAGTTATAAATTAGGCCTATGAAGAAAGATATGAACTTATACTTGGCGGCCCCTAGAGGATTTTGTGCAGGAGTGGAGAGAGCTATCGAGATAGTGGAGCTTGCATTAGAAAAATGGGGAGCGCCGGTATACGTCCGACATGAAATAGTGCACAATAAATTTGTGGTGAATAATCTTAAAAACAAAGGTGTGATTTTTATCGAAGATGTCGATGAGTGCCCTGCAAACAGACCTATAATTTTTTCTGCTCATGGTGTTGCAAAATCCGTAATTAATGAAGCCCAGGCTCGAAATATGATTTTTGTAGATGCTACGTGTCCCCTCGTTTCGAAAGTCCATGTTGAAACTGAACGCCATAGTAGAAAGGGACTACAAATAATTATGATTGGCCATAAAGGGCACCCAGAAACAATTGGAACAATGGGCCAACTACCAGCAGGCGAAGTAATCCTGGTCGAAACCCTCGATGATGTTGAACGAGTTGTACCTAGAAACGAAGAAAAATTAGCTTATGTGACACAAACAACGCTTTCACTAGATGATACATCAGAAATCGTTTCAGCACTTAAGAAAAAATTTCCAATGATTGTAGGCCCACATAAAGAGGATATTTGCTATGCTACAACCAATAGGCAAAATGCTGTTAAAGCCATTGCAGATAAAGTAGAGGCCTTAATCGTTGTTGGCTCTTCAAACTCGTCAAATTCGCAACGGTTGGTAGAAGTTGGACAAAAATCAGGCTGCCAATACTCTAGACTTATAGAAAATAAAAAAGAGATAAATTGGGCTGAAATGGAAGAAATGCAATCAGTGGGTATAACAGCTGGAGCCTCTGCACCTGAGGTTTTAATTGAAGACGTTATAAGTGCATTTAAATCGAGATTTAACGTTAAATTACAGATAATTGAAACGACAAAAGAGGCAGTATCTTTTAAAGCTCCAAGAATTTTAAGAGCGTCAATTTAATGGCAAAAATTCCTTACACCGTCAAAATTATTTGCCTGTTAGGATTGATCCCTTTCATAATGGGAACTATAGGTACATTTAAATTAAATATTTTCGGTATAGAAACAAATAATTTTTTTATAGAACTAGCCCTACTATATTCTGCTCTTATTTTATCTTTTCTCGGCGGATGTCTCTTCGGATTTGAAACTTTGTCAGAGCCTTTTCCGAGAAAGAGTAGGTTGTGGCTGGCAATCTTACCCACTATCTGGGCTTTACTTGCTCTTCAAATTCCATACTTTAAAGCTTCAGCAATGGCTATCGGCTTTATGATTGTTTTTGAATTTGATCGAAGAGCTAGCAGGAATAAAATTACTCCAGAATGGTGGCTTAATCTTAGACTGCCTCTAACAATTTGTGTTATTATATCGTTAGCAATAATTGGTTTTCATGATTGAGGTCATAATCTACACAGACGGTGCATGCTCAGGAAACCCTGGCCCAGGGGGTTGGGGTGCACTGATAAAAGCTGTCAAATCAGGGCATGTAGTTTCTAGTAAAGAAATATATGGAGGTGCGAAACAAACCACTAATAATCGTATGGAGTTAACTGCTGCAATAAACTCATTACAAATACTTAAACGACGAAGCACTGTGACTCTAGTGACGGATAGTGTCTATTTAAGGGATGGAATGACGCAATGGCTAAAATCATGGATTGCTAACAAATGGAAAACATCTTCTAAAAAGGAAATAAAGAATAAAGATTTGTGGGAAAACATTCACACTTTGTCACAAGAGCACGATATAAAATGGGAATGGGTTAAAGGGCATAATGCACATCCAGAGAACGAGCGAGCCGATTACCTAGCGAGGTTAGGAATGAAACAATATAAAAAGCCATTTTAAAAAGCTGTCTTTCCATCTAATCTTTTATAACCCCTTAGAAAGTCGTCTGCTGTTACCACATTTCGCCCTGCTCTTTGCAGGAGTAGTGGCTTAATACTACCAGTTTTACAATTTATTCGCAAAGGTCCAAGACTCAAATGACCGATTGGTCCATCAAGATCCAAAACGGTACACTTAAAAATTTTTATTCTTTCACCATTCAACTCAAACCATGCGCCAGGCGAAGGTGAAAAAGCCCTCACTTTATTCATCACGTCGACAGCAGAAGAATTCCAATCTATTTTCGTCTCGCATTTCTTTATCTTTCTGGCGTATGATATCCCGCTATTACATTGATCTTGAAATTCCATCTGATCATAATTAGCACAAAGTTTCAGTGTCAGACCTGCTCCTATTTCACTGAGCTTGTCGTGAACCATCCCAGCATCATCCTTGTACGAAATTTTCAGACTCTGTTGGAGTACGATTGGACCTGCATCTAAATCAGTTACCAATTTTATCAAGCTAATACCCGTCTCGCTATCTCCAGCTAAAAGAGCCCTCTGAATTGGTGCAGCTCCTCTCCATCTTGGCAACAAGGAAGCATGAATATTGAAAAACCCTAGCTTCGCTGACTCTAATATGTTTTGCGGTAAAATCAGGCCATATGCTGCTACAAGCACTAAATCCGCATTAAAATTTTGAAATTTCTCTACCTCATTTGAATCCGAAAAATGACTTGGATAGCGTAGCTGCATTTTACTCTGTTCCGCAAACTTGCCTACAGGTCCTAACTGGATATTCTTACCGCGACCGGCAGGTCGCGGCGGTTGCGTATAAACCGCAACAACATTGTAACCGTTGTTCACTACCTTCTTCAGGA
>MDSV01065062.1_pt1 | contig 10787 bp, 4 predicted proteins | sample 810851 | NCBI WGS metagenome assembly MDSV01 (sample SAMN05326640, study PRJNA326480) | marine metagenome | isolation source: seawater | place: Atlantic Ocean: North East | collected 2012 | reverse complement strand
GTGCGTGCGGTTGGTCTGCACGTTTTTGTCATTCTCCTTGCCCAGCGCCTCGAGGTTCTCGAACACCTTCCCCATCACGCCCTTCGGCGCATCCTCCTTGGCCTTCAGGGTCCACTCGCGCTCCGCGACGAGAATCTCGCGCCGAGCCAGTGCGTCCTCGCGCTGCTTCACTTCCGCGTCCAGCGCGTCCCTGCGCCGGCGAACCTCGTCCTCGTGCGCGCGCACCTTCTCCAGCTCCAGCCCGAGCTCGTACTGCAGCTCAGCCGCGATGTCGCGTTTGCGCTGGGTCACGGCCGCCTCGCGCAGCTCCAGGTCCTTCAGGTGCTCCGCCAGCTTGAGCTCGCGCTCCTTGATCTCGCAGTCCAGCTCGCGCAGGTTCAAAAGGCGCTCGTTGCGGGTCAGGTCATCCTCGTCGACGTGCTCCAGCACTTTCTTGAACGCCGCGGCGGACATGTCGCCCGAGAACTCGGACGCCGGACGGGTGCCGCTTTTCGGTCGTTCCCGTGCCGAAACGGGATGGCCGAGGGATCTTTCCTGACGCGGGGAGCAGCGCAGGCGGGTCACGCGTGCGCGATGCGTACGTGAACTAGCGCGGGGCGACCGCGCGTCACGCGCGGGCGGTTGGCGTCGTCAACGTGTGTGGCAAGCGCGCTAGTCGCGGCCGGAAGGACATTTTCGTTTCTGTCCCCCCTTTCGTGTCACGACCGAGAAAACGTTTCCGCCGGGTTGACACGTTCTCTCGTGAGGCGTGAGGTTCGATGCCAACAAACTCGTTGTCAACTCGTAAAGAGACAACGCGAACGGACCTCTCCTCGGCCTATCCATACGCCGGCGCGCGTCGTCGAGGCCCAACCCTCGCGTGGCTCCCCGTGGACGTAGCGCATCTCTGTCCGCGACGCGGACGCATGCTGGACCTCAGCACGCTCGCTCCGGCGCGAGTCGCCCGCGTCCCTGACATCAAACCTTCCTCTTCCAGGAGAGACTCATCTCGTGCCGGGGCGCGTCGTGCTGTGTGTCGTCGCCTCGCCGCTACGGCGATGTCCGCCGCGGACATGGACTCGACGCTCGATGCGTCGCATGCGCCGCTGACCCCTGACGGACGCCTGCCGCCCGCGATCCTGAGCAACGTCCCCGGGACGTGGGCGTACGACACCGTCTCGCGTCGACTTCGGGAGTCCATCTTGAGCCGTGTCGCGGCGGATAACGCCGATACGCTCGACGCGGATCCGCGAGCCGCCGCGGCGTTCGCCGCGCTGGACGCAGAGCTCGCGGACGCCGCGAACGTTACGCTTCGTCCGATTGAGGACGACGGCGGCCCCGACGTGCGGTACTGGAACGAAAGCCTCGTCAACGCGTGGATCGGCGAAACGTGGCTCGACACCCCGTGGCTGGTTTCGGAGTTTTACTTTTACCGCCGAGTCCTGGAAGCGATCGGGTACTTCGGGGACGGGCCCGGCGCGGGGAAAGACCCGTTCCAGAGAGACAAAGACGCGGGACTCGCCGCGTGCGTGGAGGCGACGAAAGCGCTCGCGCCGAAACTCAACGCGTTCGCGAACGGGGACGGCGACAACGCTGCCACGCTTGCGACGATGCGCCTGTTTGTTCTCGTTTCGCTCTGGGGGAACCGCATGGACTTGAGCATCTGGCCCGCCGCGGGCGCGACGGCGAGCGGCGCATCGGGCGAGGCGGCGTCCTCGACGCGTGCGGCGCAGGCGTTTGACGAAGCGCTGCGTGCGGGCGAGGAGTGCTTGCTTTGGGACGACTCTGCCGCCGCCGCGCGCGCAATTCTCGAAACCGGGCGCGACAAAATCGGTTTGGTCGTGGACAACGCGGGATTCGAGCTCGTGTGCGACCTTGCGTTGGCGGACGCCATCGTGATCGCGCGCGACAAAAGAAACTGCGGCGACTCCCGCGCGCCTCGCGCGGTCGTCACTCTGCACGTCAAGGCGCACCCTGTGTTCGTGAGCGACGCGATGTCCAAGGACGTGCGCGACACGATCGAGGCGTTGCGTGCCTCCCCAGACGCGGCGACGGCGGCGACTGGCGATCGGTGGCGCGGCCACGTGGAGTCCGGCGCCTGGATCATCGCCCCGCGCTTCGAGTGGGCGCAGCCTCAGCCGTTCTGGGAGCTTCCACGCGAGGCCCGCGGCGTGCTGGCGGAGGAGCGCTTGGTGGTCATCAAGGGTGACGCCAACTACCGACGGTTACTCGGCGACCGCCTGTGGGCGCTGGACACGCCGTTTCGCGAAGTGGCCTCCTACTTCCCGGCGCCGCTTCTGGCGCTGCGCACGCTCAAAGCTGAGCTCGGTTGCGGCATCCCCGAGGCGCAGGCGCGCAGGGCGGAGGCGGAGAACCCGGGGACGTGGCAGACGGACGGCAAGTTCGGGGTCGTGCAGTACTTGCCGGAACCCGCGAGGCAGGCCCATGCTGCGAACGTCGCGTGGCGGTGGGACGGCCCGGGATCGGACGCGCAAAGCCGGAGGGAGTTGGCGCTCGTTTTGGCGGCGATGGCCAACGCGTGCGCCGCGCTCGGCGCCAGGCTCGCGACCGCGCCGCTGCGCGCGTCCGACTCGCTCGGTTTCGCCGACGACGCGACGCGCAACGCGAGCGGCGAGGCGCAGAAGAAGCTGGACGTCGTCGCCAACGATTTCGTGCGGGACGCGCTGACCCAGAGCGGCGCCGCGCGCTTTTACTGCTCGGAGGAGGAGGAGACGGTGGTCGAGCTGAGCGGCGGCGGGTCGTTTGTGGTGGTGTGCGACCCGCTGGACGGGAGCAGGAACGTGGACGTGGGCGTCCCCGTGGGCACCATCTTCGGCGTGTACCGCGTGGACGAGGCGCTTCTCGGGAAAGAAAACCACCCCGAGGCGCAAGCGCTGCGGCCCGGCAAAGAGCTCGTCGCCGCCGGGTACGCAAACTACTCGTCCAGCGCCGGCCTGGTGCTCGCCGTGGCGGGGGGGGGCGCGCCGACGGAGCTGGACCTGACGCGCGGCGACGCTAACTCGCACGGCGAGTTCCGCGCGGCGCGCGCGCTGACGTGTCCGCGGCGGGGGCAGCTGTACTCCCTGAACGACGCGCGGTTCGACGACTGGCCGGGCGGGCTGCGCAGGTACGTCGAGGACGTGCGCGCGGGAAGAGGTGCGACGAAGAAAAAGTACAGCGCTCGGTACGTGTGTTCGCTGGTGACTGATTTCCACCGGACGCTGTACCAGGGCGGGTGGTGCGGGAACCCGCGGCCGCACCTGCGGCTGCTGTACGAGTGCGCGCCGCTGGCGTTCATGGCGCGCGCTGCGGGTGGCAGGGGAAGCGACGGGACGGGCGAGATCCTGGACAGGACGCCGCGGGAGACGCACGAGCGCACGCCGTTTTTCGCGGGGAGCGTCGAGGACGTCGACGAGCTGGAATCGTACGGCGACGTGCGGCAAGGCGAGGCGGAGTACGCCGTGTGAACTCTGACGATTTTGATTCATTTCTTCAGTCTATAACGAGTCCACTACCTAGCTAGCTAGGTAGTCTACGGTAGTAAAAACCTCAACGTCTGCCCGCCGTGGTTGTCATGACGATGTGACTCTGGGTTCGGGAACGAACATGCGCACGCACTCGTCCAACTCGTCGTCGTCGTCGCCGTCCCCGTCGCGCCCGCGATTTTTTTGGAGCAGTTTCGCCCACAGCGCGCCCTCGCGCGTCCCGGCGCGCGGCGCGCGCCTGGGCGGCTCGTACGCGAACCCGCACGCCTCGTAGAACGGCACCAGCCGGGGCTGGCACCACGCGGTGATGCACTCGAAGCCGAGCTCGCGCACCGCGCACCGCGCCGCGAGTTTCACCAGCGCCGCGCCCACGCCGCGTCCTCGCAACTCTGCGGGGACGAGGACGCTGTTCAGCGTGCAGTTGGCGCACGGCGCGCTTTTTTCGTCCTCGTCGTCGCCGCTCTGCGGTCGTCGCACCGCGCTGGACGGGTACACGATGGTGTACCCGAGCACTTCGGGAGTCTCGCCTACGGCTCCGTCCGCGGGCACGAGCACCAAGGGCGTGGGTTTCCGCTCGGGGGTGTGCGCGCCCCGTTGGATCGCGACGCACTCGCCTCGTCGATCGGGCCACACCGACCGAAACACGTGCGCGACGCGTTCGCGAAACGCCGGGGCGTCGATTTCCCACAAACGCACCAGCTTCACTCGGGTGGACCTGCCCGCCACACTGACGGTCGCGAAGTCACCGGCGGCGTCCGTCATAGTGAACGAGACCAGCGATGCCAGTCGCCGCGAAGGATCCCTTCCTCGGCTCAGCCTCACCGCCCCGCCGTCACTCGCCCGAGCGTCTGAGTTTCTGAGGAGCGCACGGACCGAGACTCGTGTCGGGAACTGAAAATCTTCAGCCGGCCCAAAACTGCGAAAAGTTTCGGGAAGCGTCGGCGGTGGCCATTGCGACGCGACGCGTCCCTTTCACGCGCACGATGGGCGATAAGCGCGTGCTGAACGTTAATGTGGGCATCTTGGGCCACATCGACAGCGGCAAGACGAGCCTGGCTCGTGCGTTGTCCACGCACTTCTCCACCGCGTCGCTGGATAAGCACCCCCAGAGCACCGAGCGCGGCATCACGCTCGATCTCGGCTTTTCCTCCTTCGTGGCGCCCGTCCCCGAAAACCTGAAGCACCTGCCGTATGACGAGATCCAGTTCACGCTTGTGGACTGCCCCGGCCACGCGAGCCTGATCAAGACGGTTCTTGGCGGCGCGCAGATCATCGACGTCATGATGCTCGTGGTGGACGTGAACAAGGGCATCCAGACGCAGACCGCGGAGTGCTTGGTGGTTGGCGAAATCACCACCAGCGAGTTGCTGGTGGTGATGAACAAGACGGACATGATCCCGGAAGCGAGCCGCGAGGAAAAAATCGCGAAGATGACCACGCGCCTGGGGAACACGTTCAAGGCGACTAAGTTCAAGGAGTGCGAGATGGTTCCCGTCGCGGCGAGGCCGGGAGGAGCGGTGGACATGTCCGCCGGCGGCGACCCGCCGGTTGGCGTCGATCGGCTGGTGGAGCGTCTCATGACGCGCGTCGAGCGCGCGCACGCGCGCCGTGAGCAGAGGAAGCAGGACGCGTTCCTGTTCGCCGTCGATCACTGCTTCCCGATCAAAGGCCAGGGCACGGTGCTTACCGGAACGGTTTTGAGCGGGAAGTGCGCGGTCGGGGACGTGATCGAGCTCCCGTACCTGAAGCTGGAGAAGAAGGTGAAGAGCATGCAGATGTTCAAGCGGCCCGTGCAAGCGTGCGAGCGCGGCGACCGGCTGGGGATGTGCATCACGCAGCTGGACCACAACCTGATGGAGCGCGGCTTGGTGGCGTCCCCCGGCTCGGTGCCGACATTCAACGCCGCGGTGGTCACCGCGGAGAAGATCCGCTTCTTCAAGCAGACGGTCGGCTCGAAGATGCGATTCCACGTCACCGTGGGGCACGCCACCGTCATGGCGACGGCGGAGTTTTTCGGTGAGGTGCCCGCGGACGGCGCGAGCGAGACCGCCACCGTGGAGGACGCCGAGCGGCTGTTGCGCGCGGTCTCGCTGGACGTCTCCGGGAGCGCGAGCGGCGAGGGCGACGTCGCAAACGCCGCCGCCTCGTTCTCGTACGAGCGCGAGTATAAGTACTGCTCCGTGCTCGAGACGGCGGGCGAGGCGCGCGCCCGCGACGCGGAGGCGGGCGAGGCGGGCGCCGCCGACCTGGCGGCGGCGAGCGCGCGCGCGGGGGACACGCCCGCGTTCGCCACGTGGGCGGTGCTGGTGTTCGACCAGCCCGTGACGTGCCCCGCGGACGCGCTGTACATCGCCTCGCGCTTCGACGCGGACATCCACCAGAACACGTGCCGCCTGGCGTTCCACGGGCGGCTGGCGCGGGCGATCGACCTGGAGAAGGAGCCGGACGGGGTGCGGCGGATCAAGGCTTTTAAGTTAAAGCAGCGCGAGGGCGCGGTGGAGCGGTTCGTGGACGAGCGCGTCGTCATCGGCAAGGGCATGTTCAAGAAGGAGACGGACCTCGGTCTGTTCGCGGGAATGCGCGTGGTGACCGACCGCGGCGAGGTGGGCGCCATCGACGGCGGGTTCGGGAAGAGCGGCAAGTTCAAGGTGTATTTTTCGGACGGCGTCGCGCCGCGCGGAAACGGCGAGACGGCGCGGCTGTACCTGCGGTTCAAGAGGTACGTCTTCGACAAGGACGCGAAGAAGATGGTGCAGTGACCGTCCGTCGGTCAGACACGGGCGTGAGAGGCGGACGCGGGCGAGTGCGGAGCGCGAGGGTGAGGAAGCGCTCGAACATCGTAGGTACAGTATCGTTTCTCGCTGGTAGCTACCGAATTTTCTCCGTTGCTTTCCTGTTGGTTTTTTTCCTCGTGCTCCTCAACCTGTCGACGTTCTCGACCAGTGCAAAAATTTCAGCAGGCGAGCTCCTTGCCTCCTTCGTCTGTCGCGCGTGCACTTTTCGGTAGATTCCTCGGAGTTTGAAAATGTTCACGAGAACCACCCATTCCGCGACGCGCCCGCGACACCATGGGGCGTACAGCGGAGGAGGCCATGCAGGCCTACACGGTCTTAGCGTGTATAGGCACCGGGGTGCGTCTCCGGGCTCGTTTCTCCACCTCGTCACCGTCGAGCCGCGCGATGCACCCGCGATTTCACTCTTCCCATTTCTGACCGCCCAACCCCCGAACCCACAGACGTACGGCCGCGTTTACGACTGCACGCGCCGGTCGGACGATATGAAGTGCGTGCTGAAGCAAGTCCCCTTGGGCGGTCTGAGCGACCACGACAGACGCGAGACCCTGAAGGAGGCCTCCATCCTTCGGAGCGCCCAGTCGAAGCACGTCGTGGCGTACGTCGACTCGTGGGAGGACCGGGCGAGCGATTGCCTGTACATCGTCATGGAACACGCGGGAGAGGACCTGTCGCGGGTGATGAAGGCCAACGGCGGGGCGTTGCCGGAAGAGGACGTCTGGAGGTACATCCTGCCGGTCGCGCGAGGTTTAAAGCACCTGCACTCGCTGCGCATTCTGCACAGGGACTTGAAGCCGGCGAACATTTTCCGACGCGCCGACGGCGACGAAGCGGAGCGCGTCGTCATCGGCGACTTGGGCCTCGGCCGCGTGCTCGGCGCGCACTCCGACTTCGCCAAGACAGGCGTCGGCACGCCTCTGTATTTCTCGCCCGAGCTCGCGCAAGAGAAGCCCTACAACGACAAGAGCGACGTGTGGGCGTTCGGGTGCCTGGCGCACGAGCTCCTCGTTGGGAAGCCTCCCTTCGAGGCGAAGAACCAGCTCGCCCTCGCGTCGAAAATCGTTCACGCGCCGGCGCCAAGCCTGCCCGACAGCGTGAGCCCAGACCTGGCGTTCGTCATCCACAAGGCCCTGACCAAGGACCCGGACCGCAGGCCCAGCATGACTGATCTGTTGGGTCTCTCCTGCGTGCGCGAGAGGGTGCGTGCCGCGAAGGCGCGCGCGGAGGCGCGCGCGACGCGCGACGCCGAGACGCGGCGGGAACGCCTCGAGCGGCGGCTCCGCGAGGACCGCGCGGTTTTGGACTCCGAACGCGCCGCGTTCGAGAGGGAAAAGGCGGAGATGGAAAGCAAAGCCGCGGCTTTATCCCTGGCGGTCTCGCTGGAAGATGTCGAGGGCATGGCAGAGAGGATCAGGCAGCTGGAGAGCGCCAACGCCGCGCTCGCCGCGAGGCTCGAGGATACCGAGACGCGGCTGGCAGATGCCGAGCGCGCGCGCGTCGCGTTGGCGGGAAAATTGGAGACGGCTGTCTCCGCCGCCGCGAGCGCGGCGGCGACGCCCTACAAGCCCGCCGCGTCGCCCGCGACCGGGCAGCACGTGCGCGAAACCTCTGACTCGTTCGGGAGGAGCCCCGGCGCGAGCGGCGGGTCGGACGGGGCCCGGAAGTCGCAACCGGCGTCGGCGACGAAGGCGCTCGTTTCGGCGTTTGTCTCGCCGCCGCGGGACGCGCCGTCGCGCCCGCCAGCCGTCGCAGACGATGTCGACGCGATGGACGATCAGAGCGACTCGGTCGTGCCGGCGGTCGAAGGCGAACCCGACCCGAGCAAAGTGAACGACAGGTACGGCGCGGCGGGCGCGGAGGAGGACGACGCGAGCGTCCCCCCGAGTCCCATCGCGCCCGCGTCGGCGGCGGAGTCGCGGGACGACGACTTCTACGCCGAGAAGGCGCGGGGACCCGCGCCGTCGCGCTTCTCTTCGCCCGGCCCCCGCCACACGCCGGTCGCGCGGTCGCTGCTGTACGACGAAGACGCTTCGTTCGAGTCGCTCGCGTCGTTCGGGCGGTCGCGGGCGGATGACGCGGCGGATGCGTCCGTGGACTCGGCGGCGTTCGGAGGCGCCGCGCCAGACGCCGCCGCGGCGAGCCTCGAGCCCTCCGCGTCCGCGATTCGGTCCGCGAGCGTCGCTCGCGCGCCGCGCACCGGCGCGACGCGCGAGAGCCGCGCATGCGCGAGCAGCGCCCCGGCGGCGACGGATGCGCCCACGCCTCCGCTTCTGCTCGAGCTCGGGTACACGCACAGCGTCTTCCGCCCAATCGCGCCGGCGCCCGAGCCGCGCCGCGCCGGGCCCGAGGCGTCGGCGGACCCAAAGGAAAACCGACCGGCGATGGACCGGAACGAACGAAAACGGTCCGCCGCGCGGGCCGCCTCGAAACCCGCCTTCGGGAAACGCGAGACGGCACCCACGCGCCCGGTCGCGCGCCTCCCTCGCGGCGCGGGCTGCGCGCCGGTGACCCTCGCGACTCTCGGAGTCGGCCCGCTCAGTCCGCACGCGCCCGCCACGTCCGCTCGGCGGGGCGAAGAAGAACAAAAAGACGCCGAGGCGCCGTTCGCGGCGGCGCTGGCTTGGCGGCGCGCGCGCGTCGGCGAGGACACCGACACCGCGCCCGCCGTGCCTCCCCCCGTGGGTTCCACATCGCGCGTCTGGAACAACCGCGCGATTCTGTCCTTGGCGCCGTCCGCTGCGTCGGCGTTCGTGGTGCTGTACCGCTGCGTCGAAGCGAACGGAGGGAGAGCCTCGCCGTTGCGCCGCGCGAAGCTGAGGGGGCAGCGCGCGCGCAGCGACGATTTCGCGTCGTGCGCGCTCGTCCCCCCGCGCGCGCGCGAGCTGAAGCGCGTCGACGGCGTCGCGCCTTGGCGGTGCGCGGAGATCGTGCCCCCGGCGGGCGCGCTGGCCAGCCTCGGCGGCGCCTGGGTCGAGCTCGTGCTCGAGTTCGCCGCGCCGGCGGCGGTGGACGAGGTGGTGGTGCTCGAGCCGGACGCGCGCCTGCGCGCGCGCTTCGGGTGGGAGGCCGGAAAAACGTCCGACGTGGGTTCGTCTGGCGAGAAGCGGAGCGCGCGGAGGAAAAAGCCGTCGCCGGTTCCGAACGAACCCGAGCCCGAACCCGACACCGAAACCCCGCCTAAACCCGACCCCGTCGCCGTCACGGCCGCGCCCGAGCTCCGCCGGTGGCCCGGCTTAGCCGGCGGGCCGGTCCGCGTCGCGCCCGGCGCGCCGGCGGCGGCGTCCCCGGCGCGGGAGGCCTCCGCGCCTGCCGCCGGCGCGCGCGCCGCGAAGATGGAGGCGAAGACCCCCGCCGGCGAGTCTCCGCGCGGCGTCTTCGCGGAAGGGCGGTCCCCCGACGGGCCGCTGGCGTCCGTCTCGTTCACGCCCCCCGGCCGTGGCGAAGCGCGCGAGCGCGACGCGGACGCGTCCGGGTCCTCGACGCCGCCGTCGGGCGCGAGCGGTGCTCGCGCGGCGGAACCCGCGTGGCCGCTGAAGGCGGACCAGGTGGCGGCTCTGTTGCGGCGCGCGGAGCGGAACCGCGGCGACGCGGCGCGCGCGGCGCCGGAGATGCCGTCTCCGGAGCGGCGGGTCCGTCCGCCGACGGAGCCCGAGGACCGCGCGCTGGTGACCGACCTGCTGTACCAGGCGCGGCTCCTGCAGGACGCGGTAAACGCCGCGGCGGAGCGGATCAGGCTCGACCCCGGCGACGCGAACGCTCCCTCGAGGTTCGCGCCTCCGGGTTCGAGAGGATTCGACGACGAGACGAGCGACGCGCCGACGCGAAGCTTCGGGTCGGCGCGCCCGAATTCGTTTCGGTTTCTTCGTCGCTCGCGCGCGCCGGACCCGCTGCGCAGCATCGGCCACATGGCGAACCCGCGCGACTCGCCCCCGTTCGACGGCCTAGCGTGCGAGAGCCCCGCGCTGGACGCCACGCGCTCACGGCGGCGCCCGCTCGCGGACTCGAGGTCCGCGCGCGGGAGCGAGATTTCGCGGCGCGGCGGCGAGAGCGCGGCGTCGGCGAGCTCCGCGGTGGCGGAGGGACTCGGAATCGTCCCGCGAGCGCGCGCGGCGCGGTTCGACGAGGACTCGCCGTTATCGAGCGCGCGCGGGTCCTCGCCCGCGTTCGACGAATCCGCGAGCATGCGCAGGCGGCGGCTCGAGGGCCTGCTCGAACCCAGGCAGCTGTTCTGAGAGGAGACCGAAAAGGACGCGGAGGACGGTGACGCGCGACGGTGACTTTTCGTGTAAGTAATAATAAGTAGCGACACCGCGCGTCTGTTTTTCGGCGTTTTCGTAAATCGTCTGCTTCACTGCCATCTGCCTTGACAGTTGACACGCTCACCAGATGAGCGGGCGATTTTCGCTTTTTGAACCAACACGCCGCCGCACTCCGATCCGCACCACCACGCAGCGGACGAGCAGCATGGCGTTCGCCATGGCCTCCCAGGCGTCCATCACCCAGACCGCCGCGTTTCGCCGCGGTCCCAGAC
>MDSV01036068.1_pt1 | contig 10788 bp, 9 predicted proteins | sample 810851 | NCBI WGS metagenome assembly MDSV01 (sample SAMN05326640, study PRJNA326480) | marine metagenome | isolation source: seawater | place: Atlantic Ocean: North East | collected 2012 | reverse complement strand
ATCGTCATGATTTGGCGGCCCCTCCGCGATTCGAACACGGGTCTCAACCTCCGCAGGGTCGAAGGATATCCAAACTACCCCAAGGGGCCGGGGTAATTGCTCCACCTGACGACTTGATATAAGCACAACGGATTGGAATCGGCAGGTTCGTACAAGAGTTCATGATGCTTGTTCTCTTGGGATAACCATGGCTGTTCAACTTGAAAGGGGAGTGGATTTCCCAATGGTTGATCTAGCAAACATTGCTTATTATCCTCGAATATTTGATCTCGCACATCGTTTCTTTGAAGACTCATGGGCACCCATTTGCAACATTCGATATTCAGACCTTCTCTTATCGCGAAAAGTAGGATTCCCCGTCGTTCATGTTGAATCTGATTTCCATGCACCGTTGCGATATGGGGATACGATTACTGCAACAATCTGGATTGATCGCGTAGGTGAATCATCCTGCACCTGGGGCTATGAATTTCACAATCAAATGAATGAACTCTTGTGGAGCTCAACTCAGGTGACGGTTTGTGTTGACATGAATTCCATGTCTCGAATTTCCATACCTGCTGACTTACGCAAGGGGCTTGAAGCCTGTACGAGGGATGATTGATGATGGCGAGTGATGATGCGGATATGTTCGCCATTCGCCCTGACCATAAAGGTCCTAAAACAGTCGCTATTCTTTTGATTGTTTTTTCCATCTTTCTTGGTTTTGTAGCGAAGGCAGATCTTGATTTAGCCGGAACTGAACAGGTATCGAATGCATACATGGAACAAATTCTTGAAACTCCGAATCAACAAGGAGACAATGTTTCCTTTGAAGAGTATCAATCGTATCATCAGGAAGTGAACGACAACAACGGCTACCTTATCCGAGGTGTTTCACTAGCCATTGGAAGTGTTGCCGGCATTGTTGGAGGGGCACTGTTGTACAGAATGAAACCCCTTGGAGGTAAACTTGCCTTATCCGGCGCATTGATTTCTTTCGTTGGGGGTATTGTTGGGAACATGATTTTCTACGATGCAGCCCAGTTGCATCTGCGTGGAACAATTCAAGATAATGCGGAGTACTTTGGCTATGCTTGCGGCATCTGTACGTTCTTTGTAGCCGCTCTTGCACTTCTTCCCTTGATTAATGCCCGAGCCCGTTTAGCGTTTGCAGAAGTCAACAAGGTAGAATTGCTTCAAGAAGAATCGGAATGATTGCTTGGACGCGGCCATTTTTTCGCCAATGCTTTCTCAAGGTCTTCATTGAGGATAGCATTCCACCAGTCACTACCTTGCCAAATGGCGTACTTGCCACGAATGCCACGCAAATCGGCCCCCTTCATCTTACAATTTCTGAAATTTGAGAGATTGCACCGAGCTTTTCGGAGGTCTGCACCCCGGAAATCTGCTCCATCGAAGGCGGATTTCATGAGATCAGCTTCAACCATCGAGGCGCGTCTGAAATCACAACCAGAGAAATCACCTTCCGTTAAATCAGCTTCATCGAGTATGGCTCTTCGAAAGGTTGAGCCACGATGTCTCCCTTTGCGAAAGATAGCCTTTGCATGGTTCTGATAAGAGCAGTCGATGACCTCTGCATTGCTTGCATCAGGGTCATCTCGGGGGTCACCCGCCCCTCCACCGGACATCACCATATGGCACTCAAGTTGTCGATTGTTTATCGAGGTGCGCCCTTCCAGCGTCAGTCAAGAGAGAAAATCGGTTTTTGTCTCCATGCTGAAGCGGGACCATAAGCAAACCACGTTCCTTGAGGCGGTTAAGATAGAGGCTTAGATTGCCTGGAGGTTCGATGCCAGCGTCTGAGAACAGTTGGTTGACAACTCGGGGAGGGCTATCTCTGATGTCTTCAACATCTCGTAGGTAATGGATTGCAGCGAGAACCTGATCAGGCTTCTTGCTCAGAGTACAGTTTTCTACGAGGGCGCGGAAGGCTGAACCTCGTTCTGGCAATCCAATATCTCTCGCAGCGTCAATCGCAGCGTCGATAGCGGCATCACGTGCATCTCTCAATCGCTCAAGAACAATCGACCATGTGTCATCATGACGCATCTGAATTAGGCGTGCATCGACTTCGACAGTCGCTCCGCTAACATCTATTTCCATATCACCTGCGGTGATTAAAATTCTGGATTGACTAACCATTGTAATCACTTTGTCCAAAGATACCCTCATTGATAATGTTTGTATAATCACCAGCCATTGAGAAAACGTACTCCTGTAAGAAAAATCAATTGGATACTAAGAACAGTCATCGATTTGAAGTAGAAGTTTGTTCTGACATAGGAGTGGTGGCACAATGCAAGAAACACGCATCAAGAAAAAATCGCTCATCCTCGTGGCCCTCTTCCTAGTGCCAATTCTCTTTGTACCGCAGTCATTTGCAAGCGGCACGAATGAAATAAATTCATTTGCAGGAGGGGCATCGTTTCTTACCGTAATATCTGATGGAAACAATACTTCAACCTCGTTGCAATTGGATTTAGAACGAAATGTGACATTCCAAGATGCATCTTTTGTGGTAGAAAGCCAGTCGGTTTCAGAAACCCCAGGAAGTGTGTGGGTCAATAGCAGTTCAGGCGATACGATTTGGACATTCTCGGGTGTGGGTTATGGAGACCTGTCTCATCAAAACACGTTCCTTAGTGGTTCGACCTATGAAACAATTTCATTGAATAATAGTACGGCAAGACCAGGAATTTTGATTCCAAGAAACGCATCAATTCAATCAAGCCATGCAAACATTACTTTCACGCCTCAAATTGAAGCACAGTACATACCTGTTGGTGTTGTAAGTGTCATGGAACTTGGAGATTCAAACGGCGACAACCTTACCGATGCATTTGTCTTGTCACTGGAGAATCTAACCACGGGAGTAAACACCGGTTTTGCAGTACTTGAAAGCAATCAAACAAGCATGCAACACAACTTGACCAACTGGACCCAAACCTGCGCAAATTCGGACAGAATGCGTATTGCAGATATGAACAATGATTCTCACGACGATGTCGTAACATTCTCAAATGGTAGTTCAATGATGTGTATCCATTACTACAACACAACAACGATGACTTACGATCCGTACTTCAACCTTAACACATCAAACAATCCGTTGGATGTTCAAATCGCTGATATTGACGGGGACGGCTATCCAGATTTCGTCACGATTCACGGCCCTACCAATCAAGGGGTAGTGTCAGTTTCGTTGTTTTATCCCTTTACTAATTCAGCCCGTCCGGATTCTGACATTGTAATCTATCGATGGAACGATATGGTGAACCGAACAGATCTGGTGACATTGCGAATTGATGATTTCTTCAATAATAATCAAACAACCATCATCGTATCGGACGCTTGGAATGATGCTACAGAAATTGTCTATGACTCCCAAAGCCGCCGACTGACTGAAAATCCGCAAAAGTTCAGAAATATTTCATCAGATTCGATTGCGGGAGACATTGACGGTGATGGAGATATAGACTTCATAACTCCAAAACAAATCGGTTCAGTCATCGTTCTTAACAATCAATCATCATGGACCCAGATTCCCTTGCCAGATACGATTGTAACAACGAATGCAACCATAGCGGATTTCAAGAATAATGGTGAAATTAGCCTACTTACTCCAAACCCTCAATACGAAGATGGCAATCCATCAACTCTAGATGGAGACATTGGGTATCGGACAATTTCATCCGCAGGTTTGGGCTCTCCAAATCCTTCACCATTGACTCCTTCCTCTGTGCCGATAGATATACTACTTTCAGATATTGACCAAGACGGATTGATGGATCAGTTTGTCCTTGCAGGTGAAGGGTTACACGGGATTTTTATCGGTGCTTGGCATAACCTATCGTTAGACATAGATCTTGATGGCACTTTGGATCTATCGGCTGAAGGGTATTCAAGTACATCATTGCCCTACATTGGGGTCCTGAATGTATCCGATACAAACAACGTCATCAAGGAATCCATTGAACCGTTTTTGCTAAATCTTCCGAGTTCTGTGGACGGGTATGGAATCGAAATGACAACCAACATCATGTCGGTTTCGAGCAACTCAAATGGGATCGCAAATTTCACTGATATAGATATCATCTATGATGTTGATTTTACCGTTAGCAGCAGTCCTGGAACCATTGGTTCATTGAGCAATTCCCTCAATCAGCAAATGCTTCCCGGTGCTGGTGTATTTACCATTACTTTACCTGTTGAAACAACCAAAGCAGGCCAACTCGAGCTCAGCAGTGTAAGTTTGACCTACACACTTGGCGCTCCAAATCTTGCTTTACCGCCGACACCGGTCTTATTCACACAATCTCTAACCCAAACAGAGGCCATAATCGAATGGCAAAATCTAACTGACTTTGGTTCCGACTTACAAGAATTCCAAGTTTTTAGGATGGACTCCTTAACACCATTTGATTTCTCCTCCCCGTATGATATCGTCACGGCTCAGAATTTCTATTCCGATTCTAACGTCGGCACTGGATTATCGTACAGTTATGTAGTTCGTTCAATCCATTCCTATGGAGTAGTAAGTAATCTATCTCAGCCGTTTGAAGTAACAATACCATACCCTCCTGCTCCTGCAGCAGTGACAAACATCCAATTGACAGATCTCGATATGGAGACTGCTTCGGCTCCGTTGAAGGTAACGTGGGATGCGAGCACGGATTCCAATGCCGTGGAATTCAGGGTCTACGTAGCAGAATCTGATTTGGATGCTACGGGTCTTAACAACGAGTTGACGCCAGCAAAGGGCTACCTTCTCGATGGCGTCACCTATCAAGCAGTAACAACGGTTTCATCCGCTGTAACTGAGGTCGAGATTAATTCCACGAGTGAATACGTTGATGCATCTGGTGCAACCGCTTCCAAAGCAATCCAAGACGGTCAGCAGTACTGGGTCGCCATCGCAGCGATTGATATGTATGATAATGCAACGTTACCACTACCTGTTGCTGGACCAACAACTTCATTCAACAACACGTACATTAACAGCCAACTGGAGCTATCCCTGTCCTCAGGACCAGTCGAAGTTAGCGAAAACGTTCTGGAATCAAACAGTGCTTTGTCTGTTAGCCTGTATGCATACTATCTTGACGATATGCAACAAGAAGTGACGATTGAAAACGCAGAACTTGAGATGGTCATGACGTACGGTTCTGATTCACTCACGTTGAATGGTCAAAGCGACAGCGATGGCCTTTGGGTTGCGATCGATGTTGAGGATCTTCATGATAGTAACATCCCACAATCGCTGCTTGATTACTCAGCAACCTCAGATGGCGTTGTGAGCATCGACGTTTCAATGCAAGCAATCGAGATTGTCGATACACAACCATTTGCTTCTGCAACGGCAACTGCATCGATGGGTACGGCCATAACGGTCGAGCTTGCAGGACCTCTGGCTTCTGTCGATATGGATGCAAATGACGCAATCGATATCAACATCACTCTTCTCGCAAACGACTCTGCCAATGCAGCTCACCAAGCATCGCTCGAAGGTACAACAATTCTCTGGGATGCGTTTGATGCCGTATCAGAAAACGCAACAATGAGCGGTTCTGAAACAATTTCAACTGGAAAGATTCGCATTGTCTCATCGTTTGCGAACATTTCTCGTATTGATTTCACTGTCGATACTGAAGATCGCCTCATACTCGGAACAACATCGTTTTCAGTTACTTTGAACGAATACGTTGTTCCAGTGCAGGAGAATGAAACAAACGAAACAGTGACTGAGTGGATTCCAACATCCATTGTTTCGGTAACAATTGCTTGTGAAAGCGCAACAATAGTAACCAACAAGCAGGCTTCCGATGACCCAATCGATTGCATTTTGGAGAATCCGAACCCATTCTCTGTTGACGTTGTGGTTTCTGTAACGGCTTCGCCTCCATTGTTCAAATCTCCAGGAACAGTGACTATTGCCGCAAATGGCTCGGAAACGATATCCTTTGTTCCAAAGTACCAAGACCCACTATGGGACAGACAAGATGATGTCGATGAAACCAAAGAGTTCACAATCCAGATACTTACGAGTTCACCTGAATACGATATTGCTGGAGAACCACTCCCAGTTAGCGACGTAGTAACATGGACTGCCTCGCTCCATGTCGAGGAGCCTATCACGACAGACGGAGAAGACAAGAGCTCATCCAATGGAGCACTCTATGGGGGAATAGGGGCTGTTGTCGCCATTCTTGCGATTCTCGGGTATATCGTTTACAATCGACGAGCCGGTGCTGATTTCGACGATGAATCGTTCTATGAAGAAGAATTCATTGAGGAAAAAGAAGTGGAAAGTGTTGAGATTCCAGAGGGTAAGCCCCTTGATGAGTTTGAAGATAAAACAATTTCAGATGAGCCTGAAATCATCGAACGCCCTGGCGATGCGCTGATTTCTGAAGTATCGGAATCAACCGACGAACCGGTTGAAGAAATGACTGAAGAGGTTGTTGAAGAAGAACAGGACGATGATGACGGTATTTCAACCGATGAATTTGGAACAGAATGGTACGAAGATGAAGTTGGAACATGGTGGTATCGTGAAGCCGGTGCTGAAGACTGGTCCGAATACTCCGAATGAGAGACGAGAGATTTTTCAAACAGCAGTCGACCAGCAAAACGAGGCGTAAGCATGAAACAGCAATTTGGAACGTATGACCTTGTCCTTCGTTCAGGAGTCGACCCGACCACTGGAGGAGTCGCAGTTTGCGGCTTTACCACTGCAGGAATGGTTGGTGTCATTGCAACATCTCACATCATCGAGTCGCTCAATTTAACTCAATTGGGCACTGTTATGAACGAGAATTTCCCGGCAGTTGCTTTGATTCAAAACGAGGTTCCACGCCACCCCGTGCGCGTGTATCAAGGCGATGGAATTGGCGTTTTCACCGCAGAGATCCAATTTGAAAAAGAGCAAGATATTGCTTTCGGTTCAACCGTTCTTGAATGGTATCGAGCCGGAGGATTTGACCAATTGATTATCATTGATGGGATTCTTAAACCTGAAAAGCAAATCCAAGGAGAGGGATTGTTTGCGGTAGGTGCCAATGAAACAGCCCGTTCTCGATTGAAGTCACTCGACTTACAAACCATCCAAAGAGGGATTGTTTCAGGGATTACAGGTTTCTTGTTGAGTGAAGGTGACCGCCTTAATCTCGATATTACCGCTTTACTCTCAGAAGCAAGTCCGATGTACCCAGACGTGCGAGCTGCTGCTGTAGCAATCGAAGCAATAACAGAGATGACAGGCAAAGAAATCCCGCTATCGAAGATGCTGGAAAATGCTCGTAGCATCGAGCAATCCGTTCAAGAAATCATTGAAAGTGCAACCCCATTGTTGCCATCACCAGACGATGATGACGCCATGAATGATCCATCATTTGGTTGACTCAAATGATCGAAGGGTTTCGAGCACAGTTTCGAATGGTGCATGTGTTGCAATGAATGGGCGAAGGTCCGGTACCCTTGCGGTTTGATTGCCGGTTTCGTTGAGTGCGTCGATCAGTCGTTCCATGGTTGGCAAAGAACCGACATCAGCCAAGCGGGGCAATAGATCAAATGGCAGGAGCAAATGTTCTGAGGACAACAACGGAGCAGCATCTGCAATATGTCGAACAGATCTCCGAATCTCACGTTCGGCATACACTTGGTCGCCCTCACTCCACTGGAGACCGTGTTTGGCCCCTCGTTCGATATCAGGAACTCTTGCAAGGCATGTTGCTACTGCATGATCTTCAGTAAGGCGAGAACAAATCTCTTCATTCCAAAGTGGGCCTATCCACATCGGACCGCTTGCCTTTTCCATTTCTTCCGGACTTGGGTGTACCACAAATTTGTATGGTTTGCCTTCGGTTCGAATTCTCCAACCTATCAATTCACGATTCTTATCCGCTCCCTGCTTGCTTTTTCGTACCCGGACGGAGACGCGAACGTGATGTCCATCGAACAATGCGAGAATTGGCTCAATTGCCCGATCAAGTTGAGCGGCTCGTGTTGCAATAGTTCCGAGGAGTACGCGAACAGCATCGTCATGCGCATAGAGGTCAACGATGCCTTTGTGGCCATAGCGGCGCATTCCTGAAGTCGAGGAAGAACCAGTCAAGGCAGCTGTATCCGTTGCAGTTACCTCGAGAACGCCTACGCGCCCAAGAGCCTGCAGTGCCCCGTCGATAAATGAAATAGGAGAGCCGAAGGGATCGACGTCAATCCATTGAAATGACCCCTGAATCATCGCCATTCTTGCATCGCATTGTTGGAACTTTATGCCATTCCGTTCAATGAACTCGGGCTGAAGTTGTTCATCATCAATATCAACAAAACTCTGCGTAAAAGCATCAGATGTTGTGGAAACTAAGGCCCAATCTAGGGCTTCAGAGTCGAGGTCGTTTGCTGTTATGTGCAGTCTGCCTTGATGTTCTTGGTTGATTTCATTTCTCCATCGTCGAACTCGAATTCCTGTTGCGCACAATGCATCCAATGCCCGTATTGGTCGGTCACCGTTGATCCAACCGTGCTCCAGAGCATCCTGCAACAACAACACAGAACGTGTACGTGCAGGAGCCATTGCAGGATTCATGAATCCTGTTCCGGATTTTGCAGCAGGTCCACGAGGCATATGGGTTGGGCGTTCTTGACTTTGTTTTAGGTGAACAAAGGTTCGGCCTTCACACCAGATATGGCCAGGCCAGCCTTCGGGAGATTCCTCTCCAGAAAACGACTCGGCCATGCTTGGACGAGATGTCACCTCTTCTTGACCGCACCGCTTCAATAATGCTCGAAGAAAATATCCGGATTGCTGTGTGTCACCTTATGTCCGTTGTCGTGAACGTGCCCAATGATTGAGGCGCTTGGTTCGAATGTCTTTAGGAATTGAAGAAGAGATTCTGCTTGTTCTTTTTCGACAGCCAGCACCATGCCCAAGCCCATGTTGAATGTTCGATGCATTTCCAAATCGGTAACGTTCCCTGCTTGCTGAAGCCAAGAAAATTCAGGAGGTATTTGCATCGGGGCATCAATGTGCCATCCAAATCTGTCATGCAATCTTAACAGGTTGGAGAGCCCTCCTCCAGTAATGTGAGCAATACCGTGAACTGAATGCACCGAGTCTACTGTTTCTTTGAGGTGATGAAGAAGTTGAACAACAGGCTCACAGTAGATCTTTGTTGGAATCAACAGAACATCAGCAAGGGTTGGATTATCAGGTAGTTCCCGGTTTTGGAAACGAGCATCAAACGGACATGCATCGGTGTATGCGAGACCCTTGTGATTGATGATGTTCCGAACGAGAGAGAATCCGTTCGAGTGAATTCCAGAAGAGGACAATCCGATGAGGACGTCTCCATCTTTGAGATATTCACCAGTAATTGCTGAATCCTTGTCGAGGAATCCAAGGGCTGTTCCGGACAGATCAAGTTCAGTAACGATTCCAGGGAGAGAAGCAGTCTCTCCACCAGCGAGTGTGACATTGGCCAATTCACATGCCTTTGCAAGAGAGGCTCCGACAGCAGCATGAACTTCAGGATCCGGTTTCGGAACTGCGATGTAATCGACAAATGCAATTGGTTCAGCACCCACGCATAGTAAATCGTTGACATTCATGGCCATACAATCAATACCGACACTATCCCAATTTTTGACTGCAGTCGCAATTTGTAATTTACTTCCAACGCCGTCCGTTGCCATGGCCAAGAGGTGATTTCCGAATTCGATCAATCCACCAAATCCACCAGGTAAATCAACAGGTGCTCCAGGTGTGCCAGCCTTTCGTGTTGAGCGCTGGAGAGAGCCTATGAGTGAAGCGACAGCAGCTCCTTCAAGGTCGATGTCAACACCGCTCGAAGCGTAATCCATCGGGTCGCTCATACGTTTTCCAATGCAAGACCATTCATGAATCAATCGTCTCGCCACTCAACAATTGAGCGGCCTCGATGATTTCCTTATGCGACTGGGCAAGACGATGACCATCGTCGACTTTGTGGAATGCTAGAATCTCCCTCTCCGACCGTTCAGCATACTCGATACTGCATGAAATGGGTACGATATCGTCCTCAATACCGTGGATAATGACGGTTTTCAACCCCTCGGGTACTGAGAGGATTGTTGTGTCATCAACCGGAGGTTCGACGAGGTGTAAAGCAGGTGCGCACAGGAGTAGGCCAGAAAAAGAATCGGGCATTTGCATGGCAATAAGTGCTGCTGTGAGCCCCCCATAACTTGAACCTGCAAGGATTGGTTTGTGTTCAGAGTATTTTTCACACTCCTTCAGTAAAAGGCGAACGCGTTGCGCAAGATCCATCCCTTGGAAATCAGGAGCGTTAACATCGAAACCCGCGTTTCGAAGTGCTTGAATCTTGCTTCCATTCGGCGACCCTTCTAGTCCATGTGCGAAAATAATCATGATGTTCGCAAATGCCGAATTCATATCAACTTATTGAGGTCGGCATTTTTCCACTCCCTGGAAAAAAACCATCAAAAAGCCTGATGAATCAGTGTGTTTTTCCAGTGGAAATGAAGGGGGCCAGAAGATGCAATGGAACCATTAAGAACAGTCGCCGTTCATACCTAATTCCTTGGTGTGATGTGAACGTGATTCAAGATTTCGATTTAACGGCTCGCTGGTCAACTCTTCTTCATGCACATTTTACCGAGGATGTTCACAATATTGCCCAACTGTGGCCTGATGTTCAAAGTCTTGAAGTCTCGTATCGAACGATTGAAGGGTTTGACCCCACATTCGCCCAGAGCATTCTCGAGCAACCCGATCTACACGGTGAT
>MDSV01229750.1_pt1 | contig 10789 bp, 5 predicted proteins | sample 810851 | NCBI WGS metagenome assembly MDSV01 (sample SAMN05326640, study PRJNA326480) | marine metagenome | isolation source: seawater | place: Atlantic Ocean: North East | collected 2012 | reverse complement strand
TTTAAATATATATTAGAAAATTTAGAATTAGAAGATGTAAGAAATAAAATTAAAAATATTCAAAATAATTGGAAAAATATAATTAACATATTTTTAGTAAATAAACAACTAAAATGTATTAATATTTTTAAAGAATATATATTATGTAAAAAAATAAAAAATTATTATGATAAATATAATACAAATATTATACAAAATACTATTATTTTATTTAAAAATAATTATACAATAGAAGTAACAAAAATGAAATTTTTAAATAATATAATAAAATTTCAATATAAGTTTAAATATATAAAATCTATAAAAATATTTAAAAGACTTGGTTTATGTATAGTAATTTCAAAAATGTTTCATAGTAAAAATATTTTAAAAAAATATTTCAATTATATTAAAAATAATATGATAGTAGATAATAATATTAAACATAGAAATAAAATAATAAATGATAAAGTTAAATTACAATTTATTACAATAAACAATAATATACATATACAAAAAAAATTTAATCAATTAATGTTATTAAAATATAACTTACTTTATAATAAATATATAAATTTATTAATTATTTGAATTTTATAAGTAATTTTAAAATTATAATTATTTTAAATTAGTATTACTTTAAGCCATAATTATTTTTTATATCATATATTGTTGGTCGTTCATTTGGATTAATTCTTAATGTATCACTAAGTAAAGTTGTCATTTTACTTGGTGTATTTTTTAATAAATCATGTTTGATATCACCTCTATAATGTGTTTTAGCATATAAAGAGTATAAAATACAACCAAGGCTATAAATGTCACTTTTTTTTGTAAAATAGTGTTCGTAAATTTCGGGTGCTATAAAATATTTTGTTCCTACATTATTTTCTAATTTACATTTTGTATTATATGGAACTGTATGATATTTAGATTGATGAAAGTCACATAAAACAAAATTATAATTATTATCAACTAAATAATTTTCTGGTTTTAAATCTAAATGAACAATATTCATATTATGAATATAAATAATTGGATTTATTAAGTTTCTTAAAAATTTTTTATTCATAGAATTTCTATCAAACTCTATTTTATTTGTATATATATTATAATGTAAATCACCATTTTTATAATAATCCATCAAAATATAAATATCTTTTTCATCAATATATTTATCATGTATTTTTATGACTGTTTTATTATTTAATTTATTTAATATTTCAGATTCTTTATTATATTGACATAGTTTAGTTTGTTTAATCATATAATTATTTTTAGTTTTATATAATTTACTAAATTTATATTTTTTAAATAATACACTATTATCTGGTAATATAGATTTAGTATTAGAATTTAAGATTTTTTTAGAATTTTTTAACATAAATATTATTATAATTATTTTTTTATACTGTAATTACAATATTAAATTATATTTAGTTATTTTTAAATTTACTTATTTTAAATTTAGTTATTTTAAATTATAATAATAAGTTAAATCATAAATACTTGGTCTATGTAAATGATTTTCTTCTAAAGTATTTTCAATAATACTGACTAGTTTATCATCACACTTTTTTAATAAATTATAATCTATTTTTCCATTGTAAAATGAGTTAGCATATAATACATATAATATACAACCAAGACTATAAATATCACTTGATTTACAAAATACATAATCTTTGACTTCTGGTGCTACATAATTATTAGAACCAACAACATGTTTTAAAGCTTCAAGCTTATTGTATAAATTATTATGATATTCAGATACTTGAAAATCAATTAACATAAATTCATTATTATGTGTTAATAAATAATTTTCTAATTTTAAATCTAAATGAACTACATTATTTTGATGAATATAATAAATAGGTTTAATTAATTTACGAATAATAGTATTATAATCTTTTATGTCTATATTTTTTTTGTAAAAATTATCATATAAATCTCCATATGGATAATAATCCATAATTAAATACTGATTATTATAGGTATTTTGACTAAATATTAATCTAGGAATATTTGGATGATCTAGAAAATTTAATATATTGATTTCTTTATTAGATACTCCATTAATATTTTTAGTTTTTTTTAAAACTAAATTATTATGTTTATAAAGAGTTGAGAATTGGGTTCTATGTAAGACTTTATTAAAATTCTTCAGCATATTTATATAGTAAATTATTATATTTCAATTTTAATTATTTTAATTATTTTTTTTTTATATTTAATTTTTTGTCTAAATTTTTTTCTAAAAAGTTTATTTTATATTAATTTATAATAAATTTTTAAATTCTTCAAAACTATTAGCAGTTTTTAATTTATCTATTATAGATTTTAATTCAATATTTTCTTGTTTTAATTCAATATTTTCTTGTTTTAATGTGTTAATTTCTTCTTGTTGTTCTTGAATACCCTTTATTAAATATGGTATTAATCCAGTATAATTAACACTAGCTATATTATTACCCCAGTTATTATAGTCTGGATCATTTTTAATATCTGTAAAATTTCTATATTTATTATCATCAATTAAAATTGCATCACTAGGAACACTTACTAAATGTCTTAATTCAGGTGCTTCATAATATATTTCCTGTGCTATTAATCCTGCTTCAAATATAGTTTCAGTATTATTATTTATTTCATTTATAGACATTATTCCTAATTTTTTTATATACGTTTGAGGTCTCAATTTTAATATTGTATTAATACTATTTAATATTAACCTCTCATTTTCTTTTATTCGATCATCCGAATCATAAGCAAAAGTATGACTATGTCTTAAATTAGCTCCATCATAATAGAACCAGCAGCCGCTGCTCTGTTTAAAAAATTGAAGCACTGGATTATTACTATCAGTCGATTCAATTTGTATTCTATTAGCCTCAAGACCTCCCCCCTTTACATGTAAACCTGCTATTGGACTCATCAAACCAATTCCTACATTTCCCCCCGAATAATATATTTTAGAAGTCACCCATGGGTTCGTGCTCCAGACTGAACTTCCACCACCACTGCCACTGTGACTGTGATTGCTGTACGCATAATTACTTAAAGTACCATTTAAATCACTATATGTCACATAATTATTTAAAGCACCATTAAAGGTACTATATGACACATAATTACTTAAAGTACCATTAAAGGTACTATTTGTCACATAACCATTTATAGTAGTAGTTCCACTAACATTTAAAGATGTAAATGTAGCTGCTCCAGCATTAGTAATAGATGCGGTTTCAGATGTGCCATTCATGATTCTAAGTTTCCCATCTACTTCTACTCTATCTGTTTGCACTTTTAATCTCATATTACCATAACGTGTGTCTCCTAAATGAACTCCTTCAAATCCTTTTATTTCAACAACATTTGCCAAATTACTATTTTGATATTTGATATAAAAATCTGTATTATAATGTAAATAAATAGGTCTATCTTCTCCGGTGGCAGTGGTAGAATTCATATAAAGTGGTTTATACATTTTCACCCTATCTGTTCGCCAATCTAAAACAGTTCCGTGGGTGTTGGTAATTAATTTTCCTCCGGTATGACCTTCTAGGGATATACCATTAATACCGCCAGCCTCGAATTGCCCTATTTCAAAACCATAATTGTTACCATTTGACCCTTTAAATCTTATTCTACTTCTTATATCTATATCATTAGTTGTTGTAATTGTTGAACCCGATTGAGACCAAACACTTGAACCACCACCACCTGATTCATTAGCCCATTCTATTCCACTTCCTGTTGATTTTAATACTTGCCCATTTGTTCCAGTTCCTCCATCAGCAGTAAAAGTTCCTGTCATAACAAAATTAGAAATAGTTCCTAATGAAGTAATATATGATGAACCCGACCATGTTGATAATGCTGTATTTTCTACATTATTTAATAATAAATCTGATTTTAATCCATTAAATGTTCTACCTTTTACATGATCAGTCCCCATTAATAATATATCATCTTCCAATAATGATTGTTCTGATTTTAGAGCATTACCATCTGATTTACCAAATGTTAATGTATCTTGTTTATTTCCAATATTACTAGATAAAGTATTTAATTGTGTTTGTATATTAGAAGATGATCCACTTAAATGAATTAATTCATTAGATGTTAATGTAACACCATCTGTAGTTAAATCTTCTATTTGAATATTATTACATACTAAATCTGCTTTATTATAATCTGTTCCTAATAAATCGACTGTTATAGTAGGTTCAATTTGTGTATTTGTAAATAAATGTATTTTATTATCTGTGGAATCTCTAAACATTCCAGAGTATCTATTAATACCATTGGTATCAACATATTGTCCATACCATCCAAAATCTATAATATCAGCAACATTATCTTTAGCATATTTAAATAATCCATCTCTTATTGAAATCGTTGTTGAATCAATAGTTGTTGTTGCTCCTGATATTATTAAATTTCCATCAATATTTAAATTTCTAATACCTGTTATATCTTTATTTAAATCTAAAACTAATGCTTTATTTGCTACTCCTATCCCATTTGTTATATTATCTATTTTATCTAGATCTGTTTCATTTATATCTACAGAACCTATTATAAAACTAGTGCCTGCTGTTATTGTTGTTCCAGATGTAAGACTTGTATCTGTTGTTAAAGAACCATCTATACCAAGTGTTGAACCTGTATATTTAATTTTTTGTCCTTCTGATATTAATATATTTTTTTTAAATTGAATTACACCACCCGCATTTAATTCTAAATCACCTGTTCCAGTTGTTTTTAAACTTAAATTTTGGTCTTGTGTTGTAGATATTGTTATTGTATCAGAATGATCTGTTATAACTTGTTTTCCATTTACATATAAAGAACCTGGTCCTACATATACATGTCTAAATGTATTTGAAGAACTTCCTAAATCATATAAATTATTACTTGTTGGTATAATATTTCCTTGAACAGTAGTATCTCCAGTAATATGAAATACAGAACCAATATCAATATTAGAAGTGCCAATTCCTAATTTTTTTGTAAATAAATTCTCTGTTACATTTAAATTACCTCCAATATTTAAATTTTGTGTAATTTCACCAATACCATCTATATACAATAGTTTATCAATATTGGACATGTATATATATAATATTATATTAAAATTATATTAAAAAAAAAAATAAGATAATTAATATTTTTATTAAATTATTATAAGTTTTTTGTAAACTATGTATCTCTATTACCATAATGAGATCCTGGGGCTAGATTATTAGTGTTAGTGCTTATATCAAAAGTATAAATTTAAGTCCCAGATGAATTATATCCTTTAAATGTGCCATCATTTTTAACTTCCATATAATTAATACTAGAACTATTATTAGAAATAAATCTAGATGTTGATGGTTTTACTACGTCACATGTTGTAAAGTAAATGTATCAGCTGTCCATCTATATCCTGGCAGAGTTCGCATATTATTCCAATATACCGGTCCCCCCCAGGACGCATGTCCATCAGCTATTAAATATTGATTTACACTATTACCAGAATATCCTGATGCTGTAAAACCATTTGTTCCATTAGTATTGTTGTGCCACGAATTAACTGTTGTAGATTTTAATTTTATTTTAGCATTTACAGCACCATTTGTAAGTAAAGTATTATAATCTCCATTTGTAAATTCTAATTCAACTTCTTGTAATGAAAAGTTTGCCCATATACCATCCATACTATTATCTAATATATAATTACCATTTGATTGTGGAGTTAATTTCCAAATATATGTATTAGGTGCTTGAGTAGCACCCCCTCCCCCTGTGGAACTCCATGCACCGGTAGAAGTTATTGTTTCATTAAAGAGAAATAATGAAGTGTGAGTATTTGATGATCCAAGTATATAAGAACCACTATCTCTGTTACCTTGATTATATGTAGATAAATAATAGTTATAATTTACTAGTTTTATTTTTATATATATAACGGGATCGTAAACAGTAATACTACTATTTGTCATTAGAATATCATTACCATTATTTCCTGATATATCAGTATATGAACTTATTGAATATGATACTAAACCAGTTTCTCCAGTTTGAACAATATGCGTCGCAGTATAATCATTTCCGGAAACATTAGTAACCGTAGCAGAAAGATCATTAGTAGTACCAATAGAAAATGTTACTATAGGATCTGCTTGTAGTGTTTCTGAAGCAGTAAATGATAATGTAATTGTATCATCAACAATGGCTTTTGTAGTATCTGTATTATCCGATACAATTGTAATATTAGTTAAAGTTGGAGCAGTCAAGTCATTAATAGAGATATTATATATTTCATAATAATCAACATTCTCTGCCAATATTTTCAATACTATTTTAAATGTGCTTAATGTATTATCTAAATATATTGTTTTGTTAGAATTAATATTAGAATCATTAAAAAAATTTTCAGTATCACTTGAATGTTGAGTTCCAATACCCAAAGAATTAGTTACATCAAATTTTACTTGTTGACCTCCTATTCGGTCAACATCAATTATTACTGATGATGGTATACCGGATGGTTCAGAAATATCTTGATTAGTATTAATTATAGATATTCCTAGATCTTGTGTATTTTTTTTATATTTTATACTTTCAATAGTTGTTGAAGTTGAACGAATTTTTGTACATTTTATTTGATAAGTTATACTATCTTGTTGATTCTCTGCTGTATTTGTTATTTTAAAATTATCTACAATAGTGTCACTATTTTGTGGTTCTATATAATTACTAAATGTTGATAGTTGTGTAATAAGAGTATGTCCAACACTAGAATCAATATTAACACCAACAGAATTACTATTAGTACTATCTTTCTCTATACTAATAGTTTGATCTAAATGTTTTTTTTTAATTTCAAATTTTATTTCTTTATATAAATTACTAATATCTATCTCTGTGAGTGCTGGTGAATTTATAATTGGACTAAGTGATTCTTCAGTGTCATCCGTTTTAATTTTTGTAATTATAATTTGATCTAATTCAGTATTATTTCTTGGAGGACTAGATATTTTAAAAGTATATTGTTTATCTGAATTATTTTCAGCTTTAATATTTAAAAATACATCTGATATACGACCAGATTCAATATTTGTATCAAATACATCAGTAGTTCCTATACCAACAAATCCTGTTCCTATTCCAATAATAGAATCATTATTTTTACTAATATTTAATGGTGTATCAGTTCCAGAAACTGTTCCTATTCCTAAGCGTTGAACTGTTCTATTTATTTTAGAAGTCATTTTAATATTTTTTACATTAGTATTTACATCAATAGTATATACAGTTCCTACTCCTAATGTTTCATTTAGAGTTATATTATTTGAATTTTGATCTGTTATAGTTAAAATATCAAGATTATTTTCTGTTAATTTATTTCTTACTACATTTAAAGTATAATTTTTATCAAATGTTTCTGAATTTTCTGTATATGAATTTTTAATAGTAAAAATATTAGAATTAGGTGTTGAATTTAAAATAATATAAGAATCTTGAATAACACTATTATTAATTAATGTTGTGGCTTCTGTTGTATTTGATGGTATATTAAATTTATTTGGTGTAATAGAAACAGTTAAATTATCATTGACATTTATGGAATAATCTGTTATTATTGGATCAAAAGTGGGACTAATAGCATTAATAGTATTAGTGCCACTTAGTTGTATTGATTTTAGAAATAAAACATAACCAGGGTGAAAATTTTTTATTAAAGTCCATAATTTATCAGTACTATCTGAATTTGAATCACTCCATATTAAACCATTATTATTATATTTTAAAATTTGACCCTCTTGTGGTGTGTTATTACCTATATTTATAGTTAATTTTGATGTATTAATAGTTAAATCATGTGAAGTGCTACCTATACCTATTGTAGATGTAACATTTGTAGATATTTCAGTAGTTGTTGTCAAATCTATTTCATTATTTGTCCAATTATAATTTCCTAAACTATTAACAGATAGAACTTGATTGGCTAATCCTAATGTAGTCACTCCTAATCCTCCATAAGCAGGTTCAATAATGGAACCCTGCCATACTCCTGAACTTATAGTTCCTAAATTAATACTATTATTACTAGTATTAAAATTCATTAGTATTGTGCCATCATTTTTTTTAAATGGTAATACGGAAGAACCAGTAGTTCCTAATCCTATATGTGATGTGCCTAATCCTAATGTATTACTAGAGTTTTGTAAAGCAATTAAATTTGACATATATATATATATATAATATTATTAAAAAAAAAATAAAGTGACTAAATAAACTTATATTAAATTGTTTTAATAATATAATATATCATTAAATTATATAATTAAATTATATAGTTACATACATTTATAACAATAAATTACTAATAGCAGCTATATCAGAATCATTAGTAATAGCAATATTATATAACATAAAATTTTCTACTTCTCCATCAAATCGAGAACCTAAAGAATTTTTATCATCAGAATTTCTTTGTGAAAAGTTTCCTAATTCAAAATTTGTTCTTGTATGATTATTATCAAGTTGTTTAGGATGTTGTTTTAATATATCAAGAGAAGAAGTAGTTGTAATATTTGAACTTGTTTGTAGTGATCCTGATTTAAATATTTTATAATTTCTAGGATTATTATTATATTTAAAAGCAAGAGTAAAGTATATTTCATTTGAACTATTTTTTAAAGGAGGTGATATAGTAGCTTGATTTCCATAATTATAATAATATGACATATAATGGAAATTTGGATGATATGCTATACATTGATTATTATAGTATACAGTGTTCACTGATGAATTTTCATATGTAGCATTTCCGGGTCTACCTATACTAAATAGATTATCAGTATTAGGAGATCCTGTATATGCATTTGAAGTAGGGTTTAATGTTGAAAAATGAGATGTAATTATTGTATGAGATTGATCTCCTGAAAAATCAGCTAAACCACCATTGACCCATAATGTGTCTGAATCAGTAAGATTATCTTCAGATTTAGAAAATTTAACAGCATAACCAGAAAATCTAGTAGTTTGTATTAATTGAGGACCTATAGAATTAATATTATCATCATAATACTGTCCTGGAACTAAATCATGATTATAAGTGTTTTCCGATTGATCATACCATTTAGTAATACGACTATTAATAATATTAGCTATTGTGGTATGTGTGGCATTTCCGACCGGTTCAATTAGTATAATTTGTCCTAAATTATCAAAGTATACATCATGTGAATTGTTAACTCTAATTGTAGGACCACTATAATCTAAAAATAATTTTCTTAAAGCATATGCTCCAATTAAACCTGTTTTAGCATATGTTAGATTATCCAAAATACCAGGACCTTAAAATTCTTTTAATAGAGTATTAAGCGAATTTCCAATTCCACCATATATTTGTAACTTTCCTGTATCACTAATTTTAATTTTTCTATTACGATCAGTAATGCTATATGAAAAATGAACAGGTGTATGTGTGAATGATAAAAATAAGTGTGTTCCACTTATTCTTGTCTGTCTTACACCACCACTATAAATAACTAAATTACCATCTGTTTGAATTACTAAACCATTACCATTAGGATTAGTATTTGTTTCCCAAAATCTAGTGTTACTATTTTTATGATGAATTGCTAAGTTACCACTTCTTTCTATAATTAAAAAGTAGTTACCATCATTGCTTCTTAAATAATCTGGATAAAGGAAATATGTATATGTAAGTTGCCCAGTAGAATTATTAGTTATATAATCTCCCTTAAATTCTGGTATTAATATATTTGAAAATAATTTAACTTCAAAATTAATTTGTGAAATTGAAAAAGTTATAGTTTTAAAACCACTTTTATTACTGTTTTTAATCATAGAAATAGTATTATCTTCTAAATCTGTTTGTGTAAGATTACTTTCTTGTAAATAATTATTACCACTTTTTATTTTATAAGTTTCACCTGAACCTACAGCAATATATCCTGTATCAACAAAAGTGCTTCCTATAATTATTTTATATTCATTAGTATTTGATATATTATGTAAATAAAATTTATAATCGTCTATACTTCCTACATTTAACCAACCCCATTTTAAAGTTCCACTATCATTATTTAGATATACATCTATATCATATGTATCATATGTAGAAATTGAACTTGTATAACTATATCCTATTGTTTTATATTCAGGATTTGTAACAATACTAAATTCTGGTATCTGTATTGTAGTTGTATTACCAAAAGAATCAGTTACTGTAATTTCTTCTCCACTATAGTTACCATTATTAATTGAATTAAATTGTATTGTATTATTTGATGTATTACTTACAGCACTATTATTAGTTAAATGATTATTAGATAAAGATAAAGCATTATTAGTAGTATATGTTAGTGTTCCTACTTTATTAGAAGTAAATTCTAAAATAGGTGTAGTAATATTAGTAATTCCTATAACTTGAACAATTTCAAGATCAATAGGAACTGTATCAACCGTAATAGATGAATCATCTGTAACAGAATTACCACTATTTCCTAAAATATCAGTATATGAACTTATTGAATATGATACTAAACCATTTTGTCCGGTTTCAACAATGTATGTGGCAGTATAATCATTTCCTGAAACATTAGTAACAGTGGGTGAAAGATTATCAGTATCACCAATAGAAAATGTTACTGTAGGATTTGCTTGTAGTGTTTCTGAAGCAGTAAATGATAATGTAATTGTATCATCACTAATGGCTTTAGTAGTATCTGTATTATCAGACTGAAGTGAAACAGTAGTTAAGGTTGGTTCGGTAGAGTCATTAATA
>MDSV01086811.1_pt1 | contig 10790 bp, 7 predicted proteins | sample 810851 | NCBI WGS metagenome assembly MDSV01 (sample SAMN05326640, study PRJNA326480) | marine metagenome | isolation source: seawater | place: Atlantic Ocean: North East | collected 2012 | reverse complement strand
TTGATTTGCTTGTAAGACGTCTTTAATAATGCTGTTTACAAATGCAGATTTTGTATTGTGCTTCGCATATAGCCAATACTTAAAATATCTAATAGCAAATTGGAGTCTTTTTCGCATTTTGCAAAGAAACGACATTTAAAAGAGAAAGCCCAAAAGCTGTATAAGTAAATTAAAAAAGGGCTGAATAAACAGCCCTCTCGATCTAACATCATATCCTGATTAGGGATATGTCCTGACAATATTATTTGATGGTTATTTTTTGAAAAATTGTATGTGTTATTTTATCGGCCCCTTTCGCTTGCATTTTAATTTCAACTTTATTCCCCTTTTTAAGTCCCTTTATGATATTGGCTATTTTTCTGTCAATTATTTTGCCATTAACTAATTTTGGAAGGGGAGTAATTTCATTACCTTTTCTGTAAGAAATTTCAGCACTTATAATTTTAGGTGTTGATGAAATGGGAAACGACTTCTCGTATTTTGGTTTTGCACCTACTTGTTTTAAAACTGTAGCTAAACTTGCTGAATTTGATAAGCCATATTTAACTCCGGGAGTCAAGATAAAAGGTTTTGGAAGCGATGTGCTTTTCCAGGTTTGTTTGGAAACGACCTTATTTTCGCCATTAATATTTACAAAAACAGTAATTTCAGTTCTTCCTCCTCTTTTAGGTTTAAATGTATATTTACCGCTTCCTTTTTCTTTTACCTCACAATCATTACTAGCTATTACTTTTAAATCTTCAGATTTGATACCTGGAGCAGAAACACTTATTTCATTTTCCAGCCCTATGTACATAATGTTTAGTTGATCGGAGGAAATTACTGCACTTGGTGCTGCAACTGTATACTTTTCCACAAAAGGGTAGGAGAGAAATTCACCTTTTCTTTTGGGATTGGGATGAGGTACTTTCATTATCCCACCCCATGTGTGATTTCCTGTCTCAGTTGTTTTTACTTTAAATTTTCCCATTCCGTTTAGTACAGGGATGGTGTCTTTTTTACCTGTAAAGTTTATTTTCCCTGTATTTTCGTAATGAATAATATCATAATCTCCTACAATTACAATGGGGTCTTGAGTGGTGTCTGAGGCAGCCAGAAATATGTCTGCTGAATATTCATCTCCCTGAAGTACATAGCTTGACTGTGCAATAGATGTGGCCAATATTTTATTCACTTTTACTTCATTAATGCCTATGTTTTCCAATAAATAGTTTATTGCCTGAGATTCTGAATTTCGAATATAACTCTGAATATTGGTTAAGTTAGCGGTTACAGCTGCAAGGGGTAAATATTCACTTATACCATTTTCCCATGGACTTTCTACATCTTCATAATCAATATGTGGTGGGGTTGCTAATAATTTTCCGATTCCATTTATAACCGAAGTGTCTTCTGGATTAATTAGTGAAATTAAATTTGATTTATACTTTTTTATCTTGTCTTTTAGCTCAGTACCATATCCTTTTACAACAAGATATTCTGCTCCAACATCCTGATTGTCTTTACCAATAGGGACGCCAGTTTCTTCGTCAATTCCTCCTCCGAGCTCAATAATATCTGCTTTATATTTTTCAATGTCGGAAAATAATTGGTTAGATAATTTTTCAATGTTCAAAGCATTTTGTTGTGCTTCTATTGCTACATCTGCTCCAGAAGCTGCTGCTCGCGAAATCTTTGTATAAATTGATGTGTTTGTTGAATTGAAGTTTTTTGTAGTAACATCAATGCCGTCTTCTAAAAAAATAAATGCATCCAATAAATCTTTTGATGCGTTCATCGCTAACATTGCCAACAAAACAAGGTACATCATACCAATCATTTGTTGACGGGGGGTTTGTTTTATTCCTGCCATAATAACTGTTTTTATTTGTTAGATAATTCTTATGAATTAACTAGGCGACAACTTGAGCTCTTCGTTGATGCTTCAGTCATTAAATACAGTTATATAAAATGGTTACAATTTTTATTTCTTTTATTATTGAAAGAGTAGATGCATAGAAAACACTCTCAGAATTGGTGGTGAGGCTAATAGAAGTTTCAAGAAATTGAATTTATTCTTGATTAAAAATGTACAAATTTATAATTATGCAAGAGCTACTTCTTGAATTTTTGAATCTAAATGATCGTAGTTTATGGGTTTTCTTAAAACTAAATCGTTGTCAATTTCATTATCTAAATATTTAATGTATTTATCTTTTAAAGAAGTTATAAATAGCATTTTTGTTTGTGTTTTGTTTAAGTAGTTGAGTGTTTTATATAATTCACTTCCCGTCACATAAGGCATCAGTAAATCAGTTATAACCAAATCGGGCTGGTGCTTTAAAATTAATGATAAAGCTTCCATTGCATTGGTTGATTCGATAACCTTATGGCCTTTTTGATTTAGATAAAAAGAGAGTTTTTTAAGAACAAGTAAGTTGTCGTCAATTATTAAAATGTTCATGGCATCAAAACTTTAAGGGGTGTCTAGAGTATACGATGCTGAAGAATGTTTTGCTGCTATTTTATCGATAAAACACATTAAATAGGCGATTAATAAATTATTTATCTCTATAAACATCTAATAGTCAAAGCTTATTTTGATGCTGGGACTAAGTACTTTTGCTTGGCAGGACAATACAGTTCCGCTTGAAACTTCATCATCTGAAAGGGCAATATTGTTTTCCATTTCAACTTTCCCATCTCCTATAAAACATTTGCAAACACCACACACTCCCCCTTGACACGAAAATGGAATATCGTGTCCTGCTGAAAGACCAGCTTCCAATATGGATTGATTTTTCTTTACAACAAATTCTATTGTCTCTCCATTTAATTTTGCTATTACAGAGCTCGAACCTTTTGATTTTTTTGAGAGTACTGACTTTTCTGTAGTCTTTGCTGTGAAAAGCTCGTAGTGTATTTTAGATGAATTGAAATTAAATTTATTTTCCAGTAGATCAATTATACTTAAAGTCATTTCTTGCGGACCACAAATGAAAACTTCATCACATGAGTGAGCCGGTGCAAATATTTTGAATAACTTTTTAAGTTTTCGTCCCTCAAGCCTTCCGCTATGAAATCGACTTTCTCCTTTAATTTGGCTATAGATAAAATGTACAGTAAGTTTTTTGGAATACTCCTTTTTGAGATGTTCAATCTCTTTCTTAAACATGGTTAATTTTGGCGATTTATTTCCATAAAATAGGGTTACTTGGCTATTTGGTTCCTCAACCAATATAGTTTTAAGAATAGATAGTATAGGAGTTATTCCACTTCCAGCAGCTATTAGTGTGTATGATTTACTGTTTTTTGGTTGAGGTTTAAAAAAGAAATTTCCAGCTGGCCTTCCAACGTCAATATAATCGCCAACTTTAAGTTGATTATTGGCAAAGGTGGAAAATTTGCCTAAAGGAATTTGCTTTATGGCTACTTTAAATTTTCCAGAAACTGGAGTTGAACATAAAGAATAGGACCTACATATTTCTTGATTATTTAGTTCTTTTTTGAGCGTTAAAAACTGTCCTGCTTCAAATGAGAATTCACCTAATAGTTTTTCTGGAACGTCAAATTCTACTGAAACTGATTCAGTAGTTTCTTTTTCAATTCTCTTTATGTAGAGTGAATGGAACATACTAGAAAATAAACAAAATTTATTAATACTTTTAAATTACTGTTTATCAGTTGCTTATAGCTCGTGTCTTGAGTTTTTATTTTGATATTCATCCAATGAAAAGCGGAGTTGTAAATTGGATGTTTCTTTAATTATCAAGAGCTAATAAATACCCATCGCTTTATAGGTGTCTAGTTAATACCTATAAAAGGGTAATTTTTTATTATACTCGATATAACTTGAGTTCAAAGGCTTTTAGGTGCGTAAAAAAAAAGGTTAATTCTATTGAGCGATTTTATTTTTGACTATTTTTGAACAACAAAATATATGCTGATTTTTCGCAGCAATTGCAACCTTATTTTAAGTCAAAAATATAATACTATGCTTGGAGGATTATTTAAACGATTAAAGACAAAAAAAACTTCTGGGAAAATCAGAAAGAAATCTTCTAAAGAAGATGCAGAATATATATTACTCTTTGGGACTCAGTCTGGAAATACTGAAAGTATGGCAAAAAATTTCTTTAAAGGCCTATTAGCCGAAGGAAAGAAAGTGTTTATGGATGAATTGGACAATTATTCTTCGTATCAAAGTGCAACTCATCTTATTATTTTCACATCTACCTATGGTGTTGGAGGCCCACCGAGCAATGCTAGTTATTTTGAAGATTTGGTCAAAGAGAAGGAGCCTTTGAATCCTTTAAAGTTTTCGGTCGTAGCATTTGGCTCTACATCATTTTCAGACTTTTGTCAATTCGGCGTTGATGTAGATAGCTGGTTTGGATCAGCTTCTAATTTTGAGCGATTTTTACCATTGGTACGGATTAATGAGCAATCTGCCTCTGATTTTCGGAGTTGGCTTTCATTATGGAATCGCGCCACCGATATGGATGTGCAAATAGAATTAAAGGATATTGGAAAAAAAACATTAAAAGTTGACGAGTATACCGTTTTGGAGAATCCGGAGGTTAATATTGATAGTACTGCTATAATCAAATTGCGACCAACGAATTTAATGAACTTTCAGTCTGGTGATTTGTTAAGTGTAATTCCCGAAGGATCTCAAAAACCAAGAATATACTCAATTGCCAGAGTTGGAGATGATATTCTCTTGAGTGTTAAAAAACATGATATGGGCATTTGTTCTGTTTATTTATGCAATTTACAAAAGGGGGATACTCTTAAGGCTTCTCTAGAAAGAAATGAATCATTTCATCTAGTCCCTGATGCTCCTTCAGTATGGTTGATTGGGAATGGAACGGGTATAGCTCCTTACCTCGGAATGATGGGAGAAAGCAAGAATTCATCCTTAAAGCTTATTTGGGGCGGACGTACAAAATCATCTTTTGATATCTATAAGCCATATGTTGAAAAAGCAATAGAAGATGGTCGCATGGAGAAATACGAATTAGCATTGTCAAGAGTCGATAATAGAAAATATGTTCAGGATATTCTGGCTCAGCAAGAGGATGAGGTGGCTAAAGCCTTTGATTCAGGGGCTGTTTTTATGCTTTGTGGATCTATGGCGATGCAATCTTCTGTTCTTGAGGTGCTTAGTAGGATTACCAGCACTAAGCTGGATCAGTCTCTAAGTTCGTTTCAGCACAACGGGCAACTTTTGAAAGATTGTTACTAAAAAAGTAATTGCGTTTGTAAAAGATATTGTACTTATGGTTTATAAATTAATACAATTCATATTGAGACTTTATCTTCCAATTTTATTTAAGCGGATGGAGTTTAGGGGTTTAGAAAATGTTCCTCAAAATAAGCCGGTTATTTTTGCCGTTAATCATCAAAATGCTTTTTTAGATGGAATTTTAGTTGCTTTAAAATTGCGTCGTCCTATTTTCTTTTTAACAAGGTCAGATGTGTTTAAAGGTAAGTGGGTTGTGAAAATTTTTAATTTACTTAATCTGGTGCCGATTTTTAGAAGACAAGACGGTACAGGTGATATTGCTGCTAAAAATCGTGAAACATTTAAATATTGTATAAAAGAGTTAGAAAAAAGGAAACCTGTTTTAATTTTTCCCGAAGGTGAAAGTAAGCCTTTACATTATTTATTTGACTTAAAAAAAGGGGTTGCGCGTTTGGCGTTTGAAGCAGAATCAAAAAATAATTTTAAACTTGGATTACATGTTGTCCCTGTAGTTATAAATTATGAAAATCATTTTGTTGCAGGTAAAAAGGTTTTTATTAATTATCTCAAACCGATATTAATATCTGAATATAAAAACCTGTATTTTGAAAATAAATTTCGTTCCATGTCTGTTTTTTTAAAGAACTTGCAATATGAGATGAGAGACAATATGATCCATATCTCTGGAGATTATGTCAAATTTAAAAGGAGGTATTGGAGAGGTATTATTAGACAGTCAAGAAATGATAAAGAAATAATAGCAGCCATTAAATCTATACCTCAAGAATCAAAGGAATTCTCAAAAGAAGGTTATCGATGGCAGCGAGAAAAATATAAATACAATAAGCCCAGGCCTTTTTTAATCCGTATTTTTTACTTTTTGCTTTGTTTACCTGGTTTCTTATTGTTTTTACCAACAATAATAATTACTAAGTTAATCCTTACGAAAGTTAAGGACGAATCATTTTATTTATCCATTACAGCTTTAAGCTGGTTGTTTTTTGGTTTATCCCAAATTATTATAGCATCTATTTATATATGGAATTATACAGATTGGGATATTTTTTTGATTTCTTTATTTGTCATGTTTTCTATAATATATCTTACACTTCGAAATTTTTATAAACCTATTAAATCAGGATAATTACTTTGTTTTTTCTAGCTCTGGCGCTTTTGAATTAATATAATTAGTGAATTTCCAGATTTCCATTATTTCTTCAACATTTACTTCATAGGGTTCATAAAATGGATTGGTTGAGCAAAGAAGAAGTGTTTTGTTTTGTTTAAGTTGGTTATATATTATTTTAAAAACAATTCCTTCATCTTTTGTAATTACAATATAGGGGTAACCGTTTTTAATATAGTTCCAGTTTTGAATAAATTCACCAGTAACAAAACTGCCATTTGATATTGGAGGCATAGAGTCACCTGATATAGGAAAGCTTCTATATTTTTTGTCTTTTGCTAAAAATGGAAGTTGAAAAGTGGGTAAAACTTTAATATACTCAGGGTCATATAGACCTTGAGTATAACCTGCTTGGGCTGTTAAAGGAACAAGTTCAATATTTTCTTCATCTTTATGATTTACCGTTGTTGTTAAAACTCGAAGTTTTCTTCCACTTACGTCAACATTGAATCCATTTTCAAGATTTGTTAATCTAAGCTCTGAAAATTCATGCAAGTTTTCTTTTAGAAATACATCAATTGGTAGACTGAAGTATTTAGATATTTTCATTAAAGTATCGAAATTTGGTTCAGCAGCTTCGTTTTCATATGCGCTCCAAGTTGATCGAGTTATTTGAAGTGTATTTGAGATATCAGCTTGGGATCTAGATCTCCTTTTACGTAATAATTTTAAGTTGCTTCCAAAATAACTCATTGACAAAAAATTTGTCAGAAGATAATGATGATTTTAAGGAATTGCAAATGTTTATTTCTTAAATAAACCTATAATTACATGTGAATTGTAAAGTGGATGTTTAAATTATAGAATTTAGTTTATTTAAAGCCTCAAAAGCTTCTTCAATTGATGTTATTTGATTAAAAGTAAGAGTTAATTTTCCTTTTGTTTCCTGCATTTTACAAGACTTTGGATTTTTTTGAATAAATAATAAAATTTGACCAAATTTTTCTGTTTGAAAATAATTGCTTTTAGGATTAGAAATAAAGTACCCTCTAAGAATTCTATTTTTCATGTATAATTTTTCTAAACCAATTTCTTGCGCTAACCATTTTAATCGCATTGTGGAAATAAGTTCTTCTGTTTGATGTGGAATATTTCCAAATCTGTCTTTTATATTTTTAATAAAAATTTGAAGCTCATCCTCTTGTCTTATATCGTTTAACTTTTTATATAGGCGCAATCTTTCATCTACTGCATTGATGTATGTTGCAGGGATAAGTATTTCCATATCAGTTTCAATAATACAATCCTTAACGAAAATCCTGTTTTCTTCTTTTAATTCTTCGGCATACAATTCCTTAAACTCTCCTTCTTTTAGCTCTTGAATAGCTTCATCAAGAATTTTTTGATAGGTCTCGTAACCAATATCGGATATAAATCCAGATTGCTCACCACCTAATAAATTACCTGCGCCGCGAATGTCCAGGTCCCGCATAGCTATGTTAAAACCACTTCCTAAGTCGCTGAATTCTTCAAGTGCTCTGAGTCTTTTTCTAGCCTCTGGAGTTAAACTGCTTTGTGGAGGAGTAACAAGAAAACAGAATGCTTTTTTGTTTGATCTACCCACCCTTCCTCTCATTTGGTGCAAATCGCTCAAGCCAAAGTTTTGTGCTTGGTTTATAATTATTGTGTTGGCATTTGTGATGTCTAATCCGGATTCAATAATTGTAGTTGCCACTAAAACATCAAAGTCTCCATTCATAAAACCCATCATTATAGATTCTAATTTTTTACCTTCCATTTGTCCATGCCCAACAACTATTTTTGCATTTGGGACTAACCTTTGCAGAGTCCCAGCGACTTCCTTTATGTTTTCAACTCGATTGTGAATAAAGTATACTTGTCCGCCACGAGCCAATTCATATGAAATAGCATCACGAAGGGCTTCTTCATTAAATCCGGTTGTACTAGTTTCAATTGGGTATCGGTTGGGTGGGGGAGTGTTTATTATGCTTAGGTCTCTAGCTCCTAAAAGAGAAAATTGAAGTGTTCTTGGAATTGGTGTTGCAGTAAGCGTTAACGTGTCAAGGTTTGCTTTTAGTGTTTTTAATTTGTCTTTTACGGAAACGCCAAATTTTTGCTCTTCGTCAATAATTAAAAGGCCTAAATCGTTGTATTTAATGTCTTTTGCAGCCAATCTATGCGTTCCTATTATAATATCTATTTTTCCTTCCTCTAGTTTTTTAAGTGTTTCTTTTTGGTCTTTAGCACTTCGGAATCGATTAATGTAATCGACTGTAACAGGAAATTCTTTTAGCCTTTTTGAAAAAGTTCTATAATGTTGAAATGCTAATATTGTTGTAGGGACAAGAATTGCAACTTGTTTGCCATCAGTAGCTGCTTTAAATGCAGCCCTTATTGCAATTTCTGTTTTTCCAAAACCTACGTCTCCGCAGATTAATCGATCCATTGGAAAGGGTTTTTCTAAGTCTTTTTTTACATCAATTGTCGAAGTTATTTGATCGGGCGTGTCTTCAAACAAAAATGAAGCTTCAAGTTCAGTTTGCAAATAAGAATCCTTACTAAAGGCAACTCCCTTTGTCGCTTTCCTTTTAGCATAAAGCTTTATTAAATCATAGGCAATTTTTTTGACGTTTTTCTTCGTGTTCGCTTTTTTTGTTTTCCAAGTATTTGTTCCTAGTTTATTTAATATAGGTTCTTTTCCTTCTTTACCTGAATATTTAGCTATTCTATGTAAGGATTGAATGCCTACATATAGTACATCCCTGTCTTTATAGAGTAGTCTAATTGATTCTGTATGTTTACCGCCTTGTTCAATGATTTCTAATCCATCAAAAACACCTATCCCGTAGTCAATATGCGTGACGAAGTCACCTTTTTTTAGCCCAGTTAGTTCCTTAATTGTAAGAGATTGGTTGCTTTTTTTTAAGCTGTCCTTTACTCTGAATCTGTGATATCTATCAAATATTTGATGGTCAGTGTAGCAAATGGTTTTAGTTTCTTTGTCAATAAAACCTTCGTGAAGTGTAAAGTATCTAGGGTGAAATATTATTTCATTTCCATTTTGTTCGTTGATTACTTCATGATCTTGAAAAATAGAATGTATACGTTCTATTTGTTTAGGGTTATGACTGATAATATTTATTTCATAATTATCAATTTTATTTTTTCTTATATCATCAATTAAAAGCGTAAAGTTTTTGTTGAAATTAGGTTGAGGATTTATATTCAGATTGATGCTTTTTGACTTGGAGTAAAATTGCGTTCCTCCATATTCAATAACCTTAGTATTGTTTATTAAGTCTTTGAGTACTTTTTTACTAGTGAATATTTCATTAGGTGGTCTTTGAATTGAGTTTAGTTTTATTTGGCTCCATGCATCGACAGCTTTCTGATAAAAATGTTCAATTTTATCAAGTGTAAATTGAACGTCCTTAATCCAAATAATTGATGAGATCCCTAAAAATTCAATAAATGAAGTTTGCTCCTCTTGCATTATCGTTTCTTGAATATTAGGCGTTATTTGAATGTTCTCATATTTTCCAATCGAAAGTTGATTAGATGGATCAAAAGCTCGAATACTATCAATATCATCCCCGAAAAATTCTATTCTAAATGGTTTATCATAAGAATATGACCAGATATCTATAAGTCCTCCTCTAACAGCGAATTGCCCAGGTTCCACTACAAATTGTTCTCTTGAAAATTCATATTCAAACAATACATCGATTAAAAAATCCATTGATAGATTATCACCAACTTTAATTATGTGACTATGTTTAGTTAGTTCTTTTTTGGTAATTACCTTCTCAAGCAATGCCTCTGGGTATGTGATAATAAACTTTTTTTTGTTGTTATTTAGTTCTGAAAGCACTTCTGCCCTTTGTACTATATTAGCATTTTGAGTTCGACCATTTTCATATGGAGATGTTGAACTTGATGGATAATAAAGAGCACTGGTTTCTCCTAAAAGGTTTTGAATATCATTGTAGATGTATGCTGCCTCCTCCTTATCATTAGCAATAACGAGTTGCTTTCGTTCTTTTTTAACTTGTAATGCTGCCATTAAAACATTTAGAAAAGAACCCTTGTTTCCTTTTAATACTAATTTTTCATTTGTAATAAATGAATCTTCCAGAATAGAAAATAATGGATGTCCCTCAAATTTTGATAGCCATTTAATAGAATTCATTAAACAAAATTACTTAAATTGAAAAAGAATCTTGCTAAGGGGAACAAAACAATTGAATGAATCGTTGTTCAATTTGTGATATGTTACCTTTTCAATTCAAAAATCACTGATTTAAGCTTATTTTCACGATTTTTTTTTATTATTTATTCAAAAAATTTTGATGCTATTCCAAAAAGTATATTTTTGCGGAAAATTGGACATTATTTTTTAAATATTTGAGATATGTA
>MDSV01121570.1_pt1 | contig 10791 bp, 7 predicted proteins | sample 810851 | NCBI WGS metagenome assembly MDSV01 (sample SAMN05326640, study PRJNA326480) | marine metagenome | isolation source: seawater | place: Atlantic Ocean: North East | collected 2012 | reverse complement strand
TCCTGCCGAAAAAAAAATGCTTTTAAAGAGGGGAGCGCAAGTCATGTTTTTAAAAAACGATCCGGAAGAAAAAAAATATTTTAATGGTAAAATAGGGATTATCGAACATCTGACAAACAATGAAATAATCGTAAAATGTGAAGGAGATTCAGAATCAATAGAAGTTAAAGAACAGAAATGGGAAAACGTACATTACAAAATAAACGAATCTACTAGAGATGTTGAGCAACAAACCCTTGGTTTATTTGTTCAATTCCCTCTGCGGTTAGCATGGGGAATCACTATTCATAAAAGTCAAGGATTGACTTTTAACAAACTTATTGTAGACGCTCAAAAAGCATTTGCTAATGGTCAAGTATATGTAGCATTATCCAGGGTTCGATCACTTAAAGGCTTAATTTTAACAAGTCCTATTTCTCAAAAGTTTTTAGGTCCAAGTAACAATATTCAAAACTGGGAAGAACACAACAATCAACCGGAAAAACTAACCGCCCTATTAGAAAACTCTAAAATTGAGTGTATCAGAACCGAATGCCTAAAAATCTTTGATTGGAGCATTGTTATAAAAGCTATTTCCGACATAAACAAATCTGCCAAAAACAATAATGAACATCTTGATCAAGGAGTTGAAAACTGGACATATGAATTACTGAATCAAATAACAGAAATGAATTCGATTGTGAAAAAATTTCAGCAAACCATATACAAATTAACAACAGATCCTGAGTTCAATAAAAATCAACATATATTTCAAAAACGATTAAAAGATTCAGCAGAATACTTTCAGCCCCAAATAGACCTGCTAAAGGATAAGGTCCTAAACCATCCCATAATTTGTAAAACAAAAAAAATAGCAGAACAATTTGATGAACCACTCGAAGAAATTAACAGTTTTATACACGACATTAGTAATCAGCTCAACTACCTATCAAAAGGGACTTTTAATTTAAGTACTTACTTGCGAGAATGGAGGGTAAATAAAAACCCACAACTAAAGATTAAAAAGACTTATTTAGCAAAGAAAAAAAAGTCGCAATCTCTGATTTCAGCTGCAGAAATTGAGCATCTTGATTTATATCAAGAAATTGCACGGTACAGAAAAGAAAAATCCGAACAAACAAACATCCCCATATATCGAGTTTTTTCAAACAAGGCTCTCAAAGAAATTTGTGAGTATCTTCCAAAAACAGCAGATTCGCTTTTATTGATAAATGGAATAGGGCCAAAAAACATTGAAATGTATGGTGAAGATTTAGTAAGCATTATAGTTGATTATTGTAAAAAGAATAATATTCAACCTAAGAGTTTGTTTGGCTAGCTTTTTAAAAAGTCAAAAGTCCTTCTATTTAGAAGAAATCCAAAAGCTAGGATTTTGTTTTTGATTGCCCTGCCAAATTTCAAAATGAATTTCTGTCTTTCCGTTTTCATCGGTTAAAACAGTTGCAATATCCTCTTGAGTATTCACATCATCTCCTTTGTTCACAAAGACTTTATCCAAATTTGAATACATTGTGAAAAACTCCCCGTGTTGAACTAATATCGCTTTCTTTCCACCAGGCAAGACTATTACAGCAGCGACCTTTCCATTAAAAACAGACCTGGCTTTAGTACCGCTATTCGTAATTATATCTATTCCATTATTGATTGTTGTTAAATGTTCATAAACAGCATGTTTTTGATTACCAAACCTTCCACTTATAACTCCTTTTGTAACAGGCCAGGGGAGTTTTCCTTTATTGCTAGTGAAGTCTTTGGATAACTTCTTGGCTTTGGGAGTAAAACCAATACCTCCATTCAATTTTTCAGCGCGCTTTTTTGCTTCTGCAATTTCTCGTTCGATTATTCTTTTTATAGCAGCTTGTAACTTATTAGACTCATTTTTTTTTCTTGCTAAATTTGTTTTGAGCTTCTTTTCATCCTTTCTCAGTTCTATGTATAAATTTTGACGCTCACCCTGTTCTTCTTGCAAACGATTAAACTCTGCTTTTTTGTACTCTTTAAGGTTTAATTTTCTATATTTCTTCTCTTCTAATTCTATTATTTTAACCTCAATATTTCGAGCAGCTAATTTAATTTGCTGAGATTGATACTTCCGATATTCTGCAATTTCGTGTATATATTTTACTCTTTTATAAGCTTGATTAAAGTCTTGAGAAGAAAAAATAAAAATCAATTTATTCGTTGCGTTTCTATTTTTATAAGCAAACTGAACCATTTTTACATACTGGCTTCTCAATTCTGAAAGTTTACTTTTAAGATTCTCTATTTGATTATTTTGATCACTGATTTCTTCGTCTATGAAAAAAACTTCGTTTCCAATCGCAGAAATTAAATCTTTTCTTGCTCCAATTTTTTTATTTAAAATTAATAATTGGATTTCAGATTTACGTTTGTTGGTACGTGTCTCACCCAGAAGACCATTTAACTTCTTTATTTCCTTATGAATTTTAGCTTTCTTTTTTTTGAGTTGGGATTTAGATTGAGCATGCCCAGAGTGCATAATCAAGCATAAGATTAATAAAAGAAAACTATTTAATTTCCATTTTTGTGTAGTCATCTGGAATTTCTAAAGGTGCTGTTAAATTATTAAATATTTTAACTCTCTTCAGCTCTATATTTGCCAAGATAAAAGGTTTATTTTCTTGAATTCCTTTTAATTCTATTTTTTTATTCAAGGGGTAACCGTTAATATCGGATGGTTTTTTATATTCAACCTGAATCTCTTTTTTAGTTTTCCAATCTTTAAAGCCTACCTTGTTGAGCTTCAAACTATCGCAAGTAAAGGATTGTGTTTGGTGAAAAGCAGAGTAGTTTTCGGTTTGATTAAACACATTACTGGAGTATTCAATGAATGGCTCCAAAACTTTTTTCTGTCCATCATCTTCATACAAAAAAGTAGGTTCTGCTAAGAAAATATTTTGCAAAAACTGAAAAGGAACATTGATATTGAGAAGTTTTTCAATATCAGAATACACTCCTTCAAAATATTGTTTATTAATCTTATCAACATAAAAAACACTATCCTTGGTAGCTAATATCCTTAATCCTGTAATTCCAGATTTTGATATTTTAGCAAAAACTAAACTATCACTCTTGATTCTTAGCTGAAGTTGAAAACTATGCTGATTCTCTTCAAAATCAATATCAACTTTAGTTTTAATCTTCATCCAATTGAAATTAATAGACAAAGAATCGAGTTTAAGTTCTACCTCACTTTTTGTATAACTACCGTAGTTACAATTTGGATATAGATTCTCAATCAACTTTTGCTTTGACTTACATCCAAAAAACAAAATCAACACAAAAAACATACCTGCCGAAACCTTCACTTATTATTGCTTTAATTCATTTATCAACTCATCGGAATCTATTTCTAATTCTTTAGCTTTATTCCAATATTTTTTTGCTTCATCCAACTGACCTAGTTTTTCATATACCTCACCCATATGCCTATTTATGACAACACTATCTCCTCCTCCATTTAAAATAGATTTTTTTAACCAACCCAGAGCCTTTTCATATTCTCCTAGTTGATAGAGAATCCATCCATACGTATCTTGAAAAGAAGCTTCATTTGGATTTAACAGATTTGACTTTTGACTCATCTTTTTTGCTTTTTCAAGTTTAACGTTCCTATCGGATAAATAATAAGCATAGTTATTAAGAACAAAATAATTTTCTGAATCTTGCTCTAAACTCAGCTCAAAGTATTGATCAGACTCTTGATGTTTACCAATAGCATGACAAGCATCACCTAAAGAACTTAAAAACTGTGCCTTTAATCTTTTATCTTTAGTAAGAACTAGATCATTGCCCTCTCCTAAAATATCTATGGCATTAGAATATTTTTTCAACTGAACATTCGCTATTCCGTTATAGAGATATAAAGAAGGTTGAGAAGGAAATAATTCCAGAGCCTCTGAAGACTTTTTGAGCATTTCTTTATAATTAGAAATATCATAATAACTAGTTATTAGCTGAAGCCATGCAACATAATCACTTGGTTTAGAATCAACCACTCTTTGATAATATTTTACAGACTCTCTGTAGTTTCCAGATTCATAAATAAAATCAGCTGAGATAAGATTAATGTGGGAATCATATGGATGAAGGTTTGCAGCTAATATCATTAGAGCTTTAGTGAAGTCATTCAGACTATCATCTAGCTCAGATAATCGCTTGAATTTTAGAAGTATTTTATGCTTCTCCGATAAGTTAAAATCAATATTTTTAATCACTTGTCTATATAGAGATTTCGACTTTTCTATTTGATTATCTTTAAAATAATAATGTGCTAATTCATTTAATATGTAGGGATTTTCAGGATTTAATTCTAATGCATCATTGTAAATTTTCAAAGCAGAAGAATCCTCACCGTATTCAAATTTAAAGTCAGCAAACTGGATGCGATAATATGCCTTTGAAGGAAAAGCAATAATCAACTTTTGAATTTCCTGTTCGCATTGATGATATTTATCTAAACCTTTGTACAAAAGAAATTTATTGAAATTAACGTGGTGTGAAACACCTAATTTCACTTCTACCTGATTCAGTATTTTCAGTGCCTTTAAATACTCCTTTCTATCAATATAAAAATCCGAAAACTCAATATCATAATCAGTATCTGAAGGGAACATTTTTCTTCTTAGAAGATATGCCTCCTCACACTGTTTATAGAGCCCAAGCTCACGAGTCAAGTTGATTTTATAATTCAGATACCATTTGTTCTTAGGGTTTAGATCAACCGCCTCATTAACAAAATGAAGAGCTTGTTGATTTTCTGATTTAAACGTGTAAATTTTTGCCAACTCGAAATAAGCCGGAGCCTTATCTCCTTTTGAATTAATGATTTGATTCAATAACTCAATTGCCTTTTCATAATCTCCTGAATTTTTGAACGAAATAGCATCAATAAATTTCAAATTATTTTTAATTGTCAATTCATTTTCAGAAACAGGAGAAAAAAAAGAGTGCACTTTCTTACCCATTTTACAGGAAGAAAGTGCACTCGATAATAGTATAAAAACAATAAGTCTTTTCAAATCAAATATCTGTACTAAAGCTTCCGATACTCAGTTCTCTTTTCTGACCTTTTATAGTAACGTCAGTTCCAATCATAGAGTTTTCAATCACCTCATTTTCAATTGTAGTATTTTCGTAAACAATTGAATTTTTGAGTATTGAACTTACAACTTTAGAGCCGGCGCTTAAGGTTACGTGCGGACCAATAATAGAGTTTTCAATTTCAACTCCTTCACCAATTAAACAGGGTTCAATAATTAAAGAATTTACAGTTTTGACAGAATCTGCAACCATTTGCTCTTCGTCTTTAATAAACTCTAAAACTCTTTGATTCGTATAAACAGTAGCACCGTAATTCCCACAATCTAACCACTCCTGGACCTGTCCGGGAACAAATCGAGTTCCTTTTTGTTTGAGCGCCTCTAAAGCGTTTGTTAGTTGATATTCACCTTTATCTTTAATGTCGTTTTCAATCAAATAGTTTAACTCCGCCTTTAATGCAGCGCCATCTTTTACGTAGTAAATACCAATAATCGCTAAATCACTTACAAAATCTTCGGGTTTTTCAACGAAATCAGTAATCACATTACTTTCATCTAGTTTAACAACACCAAAAGCACTAGGATCTTCAATTTGCTGAACCCAAATGATTCCGTCAGCATCTCCATCCAATGTAAATTCTGCACGGAATAATGTATCTGCAAAAGCAATAATTGTTCTCCCATCTAAAGCTTCTTTCGCGCAAAGTATAGCATGAGCAGTTCCCAAAGCTTCCTCTTGGTAACAAATAGTTCCTTTTGCTCCTAAACCTTCAGCCACATTAACCAACATGTTTTCTACCTCTTTACCAAAAGTGGGACCAATTATAAACGCAATTTCCTCTATCTTTTCATCACAGACTCCCGCAATATCCTCCACCAAACGTTGAACAATCGGTTTTCCCGCTACAGGGATTAATGGTTTTGGAACTTTTAATGTATGGGGCCTCATACGCTTACCCATTCCTGCCATCGGTACAATAATCTTCATATTTTAACTGATTTTATGTTTATTTAATTCCGGTGCTTCCAAATCCGTCGACACCTCTTTTAGTTTTACTTAATACATCAACCTCTTCCCAACTTGCCTGCTCATATTTAGCAAAAATAATTTGAGCAACTCGTTCTCCATCCTCAACAACAAAATTTTCACCGGATAAATTTACCAATATAACTCCAATTTCTCCTCTGTAATCCGCATCAATTGTACCTGGTGAATTTAACACTGTAATTCCTTTTTTAAAGGCCAAACCACTCCGCGGACGAATCTGAGCTTCAAATCCACGCTGCAGCGAGATGTGCAGACCTGTCTTTACCAAAGCTCTATCCAATGGCTTGAGCGTTATGGGTTCATCAATATTAGCTCTTAAATCCATACCCGCAGATTGAGTTGTTTCATACTGTGGTAAATCATGTTTTGAATTATTTATTATTTGAATTACTGACATAAGTCTAGTTGGGTTGTTTTTTAGGCCGTTCAAATATATAAGCTATTCCTATATAAGCAAGTAAGATAACACTATTTAATATTAATTTAATTAGATTACTCAACTCACTTATAAAAAGGTCTGAGATCAAAAAAAGGATAATAGCGCTTAAAGAATAAATTAAAATTCGTTTTAAGTTGTAAGGAATAGGATAATGTTTTTGACCTGCAACATAGGATACAACAACCATACTTAAGTAACAAAAAAGTGTTGCCCAAGCAGCCCCATAATAACCCATTGAGGGAATTAACACCAAGTTCAAAGCAACTGTAATAATTGCGCCCATAATAGAAACTAAAGCCCCATAACCTGTTTTATGCGAAAGCTTATACCATATAGAAAGGTTGTAGTATATTCCTAAAAACAGATTTGCTATCAATAAAATAGGCACCACCTTAAGTCCGACCCAAAAATCTTTATTCGGAATAAAATACTTGAATAAATCAATATATCCTGTTACCAGTAAAAAAAGAAAAGAGACTACCAGGATAAAGTAGTTCATTATTTTACTGTAAATCTCCTTCGAATTCTTTTCTTTTTCTTGAGAAAAAAAGAAAGGTTCTGCTGCGTATCTATAAGCTTGTATAAAAAGTGTTATTACTATTGACAACTTGTAATTAGCTCCGTAAATTCCTAATTGACTCATCGCTTCATCCAACCCCACCTCACTTACTAAAAGTCGTTTCAACAAAACTCTATCTAATGTTTCGTTTACAATGCCTGCCAGCCCAACAAATAACAATGGAATAGAATATTTAAAAAACGGTTTTAAATAAGACATGACAAATTTTCCTGTACGAACCAAATATATTTCAGGAATAACAATTATTAGTTTAAAAATACTTGCTATTAAATTTGCTATAAAAACATACCCTACTCCAATATCTGGGCTATAAACTAAATCAATTAGCCAATTTGTATTACCCGCTTCAAAGTTGGTTTTACAATAACCAATAAAGAATAGATTCAGACCGATATTGACAGCGACATTACCTAAATTAATAGTGGCGAATTTTTTCGATTTGTTGTGTTTTCTTAAATAAGCTAAAGGAATAGAAGTAATCGCATCAAATCCAACGATAATTGCAAACCATACTACATACTCGCTATGACCTGGATAAATTAACCAATTTGCTATTCCTTGAGAAAAAAAAGAAGAGATTAGAATGAAACTAAGACTTGAAAAAATTATAGTTGGTAATATTGTAGAATAGATGTTTTTTGAATTGTACTCCTTTTTAGAGGCATATCTAAAATAGGTTGTTTCCATACCATAGGTTAAAAACACAACTAAAAAAGCAACATAAGCATACATCTCTGTAATTACTCCGAATTGATCAGTAGAAAACTCACCAAACTTAATCCAATAGGGAGTAAGAAGATAATTTAAAAATCTTCCAACGATACTACTTAAGCCATAAATGGCTGTTTGACCTGCTAATTTTTTGATTGGACTCCCCACGAATCGGTATAAAGATTAATTTACTTAAATTGTGGTTTTCTTTTGGTTAAAAAAGCTTCTACTCCTTCTTTAAAATCATTGGTGCCAAAACACTTTCCAAATTCATTCATTTCAACTTCATACCCGTTTTGACTATTATCATAACCTGCATTCATCGCTTTTATGGCTGATTTTATTGCAACAGGAGAATTATTTGATATTTTTATAGCAAGCTTTAGCGCCTCCATCAAAAGAGATTGAGGACTAACTACATTATTGACTAACCCAAAAACATAGGCTTGTTTTCCATCAACGAAATTCGCTGATAAAATCATCTCCATGGCCCGGCCTCTTCCAACGAGTTGAGATAATCGCTGAGTTCCGCCATAGCCTGGAATTAATCCGAGAGTAACTTCAGGTAGTCCCATTTTTGCATTATCTGCAGCTATTCTTATATGACAAGCCATCGCCAGCTCTAACCCCCCGCCTAAAGCGAAACCATTAATAGCAGCAATTACAGGTGTATTCAGTTGTTCAACTGTATTGAATAATTTTTCCTGACCCTGTTGCGCTAATGCTTTTCCTTCCTCCTCAGAAAAATCCGCAAATTCTTTAATATCCGCACCCGCTACAAAAGCTTTATTTCCAGCACCTGTTAAAACAATTGCTCTTACTGTAAAATTTGATTCCAAATCCAAAAAACAGGCATTTAATTCTGAGATTGTCTGGCTGTTCAAAGCGTTTAAATTTTCAGGACGATTAATCGTTACAACAGCTATCTTATCTTTATAGTTAACCTCAATATTTTGGAATGACATAGAGTAGATTTTTTATAAAAATAGACAATTATTAGAGAAGCTTTAATAAAAAAACCCAAGCATAATGCTTGGGTTTAAATTTCAAGACACAAGATTTTTAATATGCCCTTACATTCTTTCCTTCAAAATAATTTATATATGCCTGATTAACCACCATATTTCCTCCTGGAGTTGGATAATCCCCAGTAAAATACCAATCTCCAGTATGGTCAGGACAAGCTTTGTGTAAATTATCTACAGAATTGTATATGACCTCTAATTCTGCATTAATTTCCTCTGGCTTCAATATTTCTGAAATCTTTTCTGAAATTTCATCATCTGTAAATGGCTCATATATTCTAATTACATGGTTAACAACTTTTTCTTTAGGTTTACCTAACTGCTTAATACAAGCATCATAAACTTCCTCAATAATGTGGCTTTTATTTTTTTCCTTTAATAATTGAATAGCCGCTGAAAAAGCAATAAAATCTCCTAGCTTGGCCATATCAATACCATAACAGTCGGGAAATCTAATTTGTGGTGCGGAAGAAACAATAACGATTTTCTTCGGCCTTAATCTATCCATAATTCGAAGTATAGATTTTTTCAAGGTCGTACCTCTAACAATGGAATCATCAATTAAAACTAAATTATCAGTATCTGTTTTCACAACACCATAAACCGAATCATAAACATGAGCTACTAAATCTTCTCTACCCGAATCTTGAGAGATAAAAGTTCTTAATTTTGCGTCTTTTATAGGCACCATTTCTGCTCTGCATGTCGTAGAAAAAATCTCTTTTAAAGCCTCCTCCGAAACATTAGGCCCAAGAGCTAAAATTTGCTTCGTTTGTTGTTTAGTAAGCTCTTCATTTAAACCTGCAACCATTCCATAATAAGAAGCTTGAGCAGTATTTGGTATGTAAGAAAAAACAGTGTTGGTAAAATCGTGATTTACAGAACTTAAAACTTTAGGAATTAAGTATTTACCTAACTTTTTACGTTCCTTATATATTTCTGCATCACTTCCTCTTGAAAAATAAATTCTCTCAAAAGAGCATTCTTTCTTAGGGAGTGGTTTATTTATTTCGTTAAATGAAATTTCACCGTTCTTTTTAATTACCATTGCAGAACCAGGATCCAAGGTTTTAACCTCATCAAAGGTAACATTCATAGCTGTCTGAATAGCGGGCCTTTCGCTAGCAACAACAACAATCTCATCATCAATATAGTAATGACATGGACGAATTCCTGCTGGATCTCTTAAAACAAAAGCATCTCCATGCCCAATTAAACCGCACATTACATATCCTCCATCAAATTCCTTTGAAGCACGTTTTAAAACTCGGGGAACATTCATATGGTCTCCAATTAAACCTGATATCTCTCGATTTGGTCTCTTGCCATTTTTAAAACGTTCAAAAAGTTCTTGGTTTTCAACATCAATAAAATGTCCAATTTTCTCCAATACTGTAACGGTATCGGACTTTTCCTTTGGATGCTGACCTAAATTAAGTAACAGTCCAAAAAGTTCATCTACATTGGTTAAATTAAAATTACCCGCAAGAACTAAATTCCTGGTTTTCCAATTATTTTGGCGTAAAAATGGATGACAATATTCTATATTATTCCCTCCAAAAGTGCCATAACGTAAATGACCTAAAAGTAACTCACCAACGAAACTAACATTTGCTTTAAGCCATTCAGGATCTTTCAATTTATCCGGATGAGTTTCGGAGAGTTCCCAAAACCTCATGTTTATTTTATCGAAAATATCTTTTATGGGTTTTGAACCGTTGCTTCTATATCGAGAGATATATCGATTACCAGGGTCGACATCTAATTTAATGGTTGCAACACCAGCTCCGTCCTGTCCACGGTTGTGTTGTTTTTCCATTAAAAGGTATAGTTTATTCAAACCATACAATGCTGTTCCGTATTTTTTTTGATAATATTCAAGAGGTTTTCTCAAACGAATCATTACGACTCCGCATTCATGCTTT
>MDSV01164220.1_pt1 | contig 10792 bp, 14 predicted proteins | sample 810851 | NCBI WGS metagenome assembly MDSV01 (sample SAMN05326640, study PRJNA326480) | marine metagenome | isolation source: seawater | place: Atlantic Ocean: North East | collected 2012 | reverse complement strand
TTTAGTTACTATATATAGGGAAAGAAGAACAAAGATCAATAACCTCTTTTTGAACTTCTTTTTCTATTTTTGAGTTATTTTCACTGTTTTGGCTAAGTCCTTTTATTACTTTTGAAATTAAATCAGCAATTAACTCGAATTCCTGAGTTCCAAAACCTCTCGTCGTACAGGCAGGAGTGCCTAATCGAATTCCCGATGTAACCATTGGGCTTTGAGTATCAAAAGGAATACCGTTTTTATTACAGGTTATATTTGATCTAACTAATGATGCTTCAGCGTCTTTACCTGTTACGCTAAAATCTCTTAAATCGACAAGCATTAAGTGGGTGTCTGTACCACCTGAAAATATTTTGAAACCATTTTTTGATAATCTGTCGGCAAGAACTTTAGCATTATTTATAACGTTTCTAGAGTAATTTTTAAAATCGTCGGATAAAGCTTCTTTAAAACATACGGCTTTTGCTGCAATAACATGCATTAAAGGACCACCCTGAAGTCCTGGGAAAATTGCGCTATTAAATTTTTTAATAAGTTCCTCTTTGTTTGTAAGTATAATTCCACCTCTAGGCCCTCTCAAAACTTTATGAGTTGTCGAAGTCACCGCATCAGCATATTCAATCGGATTTGGGTAAACACCTCCTGCTACTAAACCTGAGAAATGTGCCATGTCTACTAGAAAGTAAGCATTAACTTTATCGCAAATTTCTCTAAATTTTTTAAAATTTATTACTCTAGAATATGCGCTTCCACCAGCAATTATTAATTTTGGTTTATGCTCTATTGCTAATTTTTCTACACTTTCGTAATCAATTAATCCTGTATCTTTATTTACATCGTAGTGAATAGCATTAAACCATTTACCTGATTGAGCTGGCTTAGCGCCATGAGTCAAATGACCACCTGAGTTTAAACTCATTCCTAAAATAGTATCACCAGGTTTAATCAAAGCCAGATATACCGCTCCATTAGCTTGAGCTCCAGAATGAGGTTGAACATTTGCAAAATTGCACTTAAATAATTTTTTAGCTCTTTCGATAGCAAGTGACTCCGACAAATCAACATGTTCACAACCACCATAATATCTTTTCCCTGGGTATCCTTCAGCATATTTGTTTGTTAAAACAGAGCCTTGAGCTTCTAACACTGCATTTGAAACTATGTTTTCCGAGGCTATTAATTCGATATGATTTTGTTGTCTTACAAACTCATTTCTAACAGATTCATAAAGTTCTTTATCGCTTTCTTTTAAACCAAGTTTAAAAAAATTATTCAAAAATTTATCTATTTTTATTGCAGTGGACATCTTATATTTTGTTTATTCTCCTTAAATGTCTTCCAGCCTCAAACTTAGTTTTTAAAAAAATATTAACTAACTTTAAAGCCTCATTTTTTTTGGTAAATCTTGCACCTAAACAGATAATATTAGCATTATTATGTTCTCGAGACAATCTTGTAGATTTAATATTGTAGCAAACTGCTGCTCTAATACCTTTTATTTTATTAGCGCTTATTGACATGCCTGTCCCTGAACCGCAAATTAGTATACCTATTTCGCTTTTTTTAGCTTTTACTCGATTAGATACTTTTTTCGCAAATGTAGGGTAGTCGACGGAATCGATACTTGAAGGCCCTAAATCAATAATAGAAACACGTTTATTGATTAAATAATCTTTAATAGTTTCTTTTAATTTAAAACCAGCATGATCTGAAGCTATACAGATTTTTTTTGATAAAATTTTCAATCTAATTAAAAGGATTTTCTAAAACACAAGCAACCAAATGAATTCGAGACTGCTCTCCTCCATTAAAAAAATTGTGGTATTTAGTATTATTTGTAATTGTTACATGGCCGTCTGCTGGAAGATGTTTTGCAACGTTCTCTATTACCATAGAACAACCTAGATTTGTGATTATTGGAATATGCAATCTAGGCTCAGGGTCTTTGTGCCAACTGAGTGTTGATCTTGGTTCTTTTAAAAGCAATCTTACTCTTCCTAATTTAAATTTATTTTTTAATGTATTATAAACTTCTTTAAAATATGTATTTTCAAATTCGGGAATCAATTTAGTGTACTTTGACTCGTCTATCGGGATATCCCTAGCAACTTCTTTTCCTTTTTCGTCCGGAATAGTCCAGTAAATACCTCTAACGTTATGACCTTTTACAGACTGATCGTTATTAGGTATTTGATTTAAAGGTATTGCACCAAAATTTGTAATTTTTTCTGGTGAAAAGAAAGATTTTTTTTTCAAAACATTTTCCAAGTCATCTCTAAGTCGTTTTATATCAAATCTAAGATCGGGAACTTGATAAAAGTCTGAATAATCTAGTAGGCTCATAGTTATTTATTTAAATTACTTTAAGTTTTATTATAATATAATATTTGTCGCATCAAACAAAATTTTATAACTTATATACTTATAATAATGAAGATATTAGGTAAATACCCCAACGTAAGATTGCGAAGAATTCGCAACTCTGATTGGATGAGAAGATTAACTTCTGAAAACAGTCTTAGCGTAGACGACTTGATACTGCCTGTTTTTATTAGAGAAGGAAAAAATAAAGTTGAGCCAATCAAATCAATGCCAGGAGTTTTTCGTTACTCCATAGACAAAATAAATATAATATTAAATAAAGTTAAAAAATATAAGATTCCAATGGTAGCAATTTTTCCTTATACACCTAATTATAAAAAAGATAATTTAGGAACGGAAGCTCTTAATGAAAACAACTTAGTTTGCAAGTCAATAAGATATATAAAAAAAAAATATCCTAAAATAGGTATTATGACTGACGTCGCTTTAGATCCTTATACAACACATGGACATGATGGAATTTTGATTAATAATAAGATTAACAACGATAAAACAATTAATGTACTTGTAAAACAAGCTTTGTTACAAGCTAAAATGGGCTCTGATGTTATTGCGCCTTCAGATATGATGGATGGAAGAATAGGAGTAATAAGAAAAAATTTAGATAAAAATGGATTGAAAGACATAAGTATTTTATCTTATGCAGCTAAGTATGCTTCAAATTTTTATGGCCCTTTCAGAAACGCGGTTGGTTCAAAAAAAAATTTAAAATTTGATAAAAAAACTTATCAGATGGATTATCGAAATTCGAATGAAGCATTTAGAGAAATAGGTTTAGATATTAAAGAAGGTGCAGACATGGTTATGGTTAAACCTGGTCTTCCCTACTTAGATATTATTAGAAATATTAAAGAGAATTTTAAGATTCCTGTTTTTGCATACCAGGTCTCAGGAGAATATAGTCTTATAAAGATAGGTATAAAACTTGGATATATCAATGAAGATGCAATACTTGAAAGTTTAATTTCATTTAAAAGAGCGGGTGCTTCAGCAATTATTACTTATTTTGCATTAGATATAGCAAAAAAAATGAAAATTTTTAATTAAAGTAATTTTCAAAAATTATTCTTGATTTAGGTAGTGCTAGATTATTTGGAATAAAGAATTTATTCAACATAACGTTTCTAGTAAAAAATAATGATTTTTTTATTAAAACATTTGTAATATTATTAGGGATCTTTTTATTAATCAAATACACAGGCACGTCATAAGTATAATCATCGATTTTAATTTTTTTCGTTTCAGAAGACTCATTTTGATTGGTGCCGAAACTATTCAAATCAGCATCATAACCTAATTCTTTTATTAGATTAATTTCAAAATAAATGTAAGGAATTATCCAATTGTCTAATTTTAATATATCAATAAATTTTTCAAATGACTTATATATACTGACGTTAGGTTGAAATTCAGGCAAAAGAGAATTTAAGAGAGAGCATAAAGATGTTAGTGCAGTTGTTTTATATTTATCATTAAAATAATTCGGTGAAACTGGTTTAATAAGCTCGGTTTTAAAATAACCTATTTGGTTATTATTTTTTGAACTATTTATTACGTATAGTTTATTTGATATTTGTAGATAATTTCTTATTTTACGTGAAGTTCCTCCATAAACTATACCAGGTACCCTTCCTTTGTTTAAAGTAAAAACATTTATAATATTTGCATTTTCTCTAAATTTTCTTTTTGAGAGAAGATAGCATTCATCCTCCCAGTTCATATGATTTTAAGAGATCTCAACAACTTCTCAGCTGCATCTTGTTGAGCCTTTTTTTTTGATGTCCCTGTGCCCATAAATTTTTTTGAATTGGGTATTTGCACATCTGTTTTAAAAATTGGACTATGGTGTGGTCCAGTTTTTTTATAAAAGTAGTATTTTGGTAGTTCTTTAAATATTTTCAAGCTGTGTTCTTGCAACAAAGTTTTTGAGTCTATCAATGGAGTTTTAGAATTTTTCAAGTACTTATTCCAAAAAAGAAAAATAAACGTTTCAGCAGATTTCAAATTACTATCTAAAAAAATACCACCAATTATTGCTTCTAAGCAATCTCCCATGATTTTATCCTCTGATCTAATTAATTTTTTATGGGAAGGACCTAATAACATAAATTTTTTTAAATCAATTTTTTTACCAATTTCGGCACAGGTTTTTTTATTAACTAGGTTAGCAAATTTTTTATCAATTATCCCCTCTTTTTCCTCTGGAAAAAGTTCTAATAATTTTTTTGATATAATTAAACCTAATACTCTGTCACCCAAAAATTCTAATTTTTCATTATTAAAATTATTATCATAACTTTTGTGGATTAAAGATTTTCTTAATAAGTTCTGATCTTTAAAATTATAATATAGAATTTTTTGTAAATCTTTTAAATTCTCTGTCAATTAACACTCCTAAATAGTCTTTCAATTCTAAAAGAATTGCTTAGATTCCAAAATTTTAATAAACTTCCTTTTTTGGTGTCATTCGAAAAAAAAATAATCTTTGCTTTACCCACTAAATTTATAAAATTTACATAGCCTACATTATCTAGATATCTGCTATCGCTTGAACAATCTCTATTATCACCTAATAAAAAAAAATGGTTTTCTGGTACTTTAAATTTTTTTGTATTTTGTAATGTACCAGCCTTATTATAAACAGCTATATACCTTATACCATTAGGTAATTTTTCTTCATATGCTTGAACATCTAATGTAGACTTGCCACATCTTACATTTTTAATGGTATTTGTTTTAGTTCTATTAATTTTCTTTTTATTTATAAAAATACTTCCGTCAATAAACTGAATTTCATCTCCAGGTAAACCAATTAATCTCTTAATATAATCTGTTCTATTGTCCACAGGTGTTTTAAACACTACCAAGTCACCTTGTTTTGGTTTTTTATAAAAGAACCTATCATTAGTTATACTTGGGCTAAATGGGAATGAGTGTTTACTATAACCATAAATATATTTTGAAACAAAAATTCTATCTCCAATTAACAAAGTGGGCTCCATTGAGGAAGATGGTATATAAAAAGGTTGAAAAAAAAGTGATCTGATACCAATTGCAATTATTAAGGCTACAATTATTGTTTTAAAATTTTCTATAGTAGATTTTATGATTTTTTCTTTATTCATACTGAAATTACAACTGTCGCCACTGCAAATGGTTTATCGTCAGAAAGTGACAAAAAAATATCAAATTTTCTTTTTCGGAGCAGCTTCCTGACTATTAATTTAGTTTTGCCCAATAGTTTTATGTTGGGTTTACCCGACCTGATATTATAGACTAAAATTTCATTAAAATTAATTCCCTTTGAAATACCTGTTCCAATAGCTTTAGAGAATGCTTCCTTTGCTGCAAATCTTTTAGCATAGCAGTTAGCTACATTTTTTTGCTTAGAACATCTTTTTATCTCCTTTTCATTGAAAAGCCTTTTAATAAGGTTCTTATTTTTAATAGATTTTTTTAATCTATCTATATTAGCTATGTCAGTACCAATACCAAAAATTTTCATTTTTAAATAACTTTCTTAAAATTCTTAATGCAGTTTTCTAGTCCAACAAATATTGACTCACCTATCAAAAAATGACCAATATTAAATTCTTTTATTCCTCTTACTTTTGATAATATTTTAGCTGATTTAAAATTTAAACCATGACCAGCATGAACTTCTAAGCCAAGTTTGATTCCAAAATTTACTGCTTTTTTAATTCTATTAAGTTCTTTTTTAAAGTTTTTATTTTCATTTATTAAATTACAAAGTCTACCAGTATGAATTTCAATACAATCTGCATTTAATAGTCTAGCATTATGTATGTCTTTTTGATTAGGTTCAATAAATAAGCTTACTCTTATATTTTTTTTTTTTAATCTCTTAATCATCTTTTTTAAAAAATTTTTTTTATAATCAAGATTTAAACCTCCTTCTGTAGTAATTTCTTTTCTTTTTTCTGGAACTATACAAATAAAAGGTGGTTTATTCTTTAATGCAATCTTTAGCATCTCTTTTGTAGCAGCTAATTCCAAATTAAGAGGAATTTTCAATTTTGAAACAATCTTTTTTAGATCGCTGTCAATTATATGCCGTCTATCCTCTCTAAGATGTATGGTAATTGAGTCTGCTCCAAATTTTTGAGCTAATAAGGCCGCCCTTAAAGGTTCAGGATATTTTTCACCCCTAGCGTTTCTTACAGTAGCAACATGATCAATATTCACACCCAATCTAATTTTGCTCATTAAAGATTTCTACTGCCAGGTTTAATGGCTTTTATTAAAGAAAGTTCTTTAGGCAAATCATCTTTTGTATATGTAGGTATATCTAGTTTAATTTCAGAGATAATTTTATCTTTAATTAGCGAACTTCCTTTAGATCTATCTATAATACATGCATACCCAACAATGTTTGCCCCGATTGAATTCACTAAATTAGAACATTCTAAACTTGATTTACCAGTGGTAATTACATCTTCTATTATTAAAACTTTATTATTTTTCTTTATTTTAAAATCTCTCCTCAATTTAAATTCACCATTTACTCTTTCTGAAAAAATTGTTTCTTTATTTAATAAACGACCAATCTCATAACCAATGATAATACCGCCCATTGCTGGAGACAAAATTAAATCAAATTCATTAAATGAACTTTTAATCTTTTCAGCCAAAGAGTGGCATATTTTGGATGCTTTATCTGGTTTACTCAACAGTTGTGCACATTGAACATATTTAGAGCTGTGTAGACCAGAGGACAATATAAAATGTCCTTCAATAAGCGCCTCAGTCTCTAGTAAAATTTTTAAAGATTCTTCGTATGAAAGCATTTTTTTTCTGTTTGTGACGAACTATTTTAAAATTAAATTTATTTTGTTTTATTTGACTTATCAAGTTTGTAAAGTTTTTTAAATCTTTTATTTGTAGATCAAATGAAAATTGTAAATAGTCTTTTTTTTTCTTTAACATCTCTACGTTTAAGATGTTTCCGTGGTTCATTCCAATAAGTGAGCTTATATTTCCTAAAACACCTGGTTTATGCGGTAAATCAACTATTATAGTACTTTGATAATTTTTTTCTTTAGGTTTTGAATGCTCAGATGATTTATCTTGCCAATATCTTCTTATTGATGCTCTTGCTTTTCCAGTTTTAGATGAGGATAGCCAATGAAGAGATGGGGAAGCATTTTTAGAGGTAACAATTTCGACCATGTCCCCATTTTTTAATTCAGTTTGAAGAGTCGACTCTCTTCCATTTATATTACATCCAATGGCGCTATCACCTATTTTGGTATGAACTGCGTATGCAAAATCAATTGAATTTGCATTTTTAGGAAGTTTAATTACTGATCCTTTTGGTGTAAAACAAAAAACATTTTCTTGGAACATTTGCAATTTGGTAAACTCATAGTAGTGTTCAGGGCTATTACCAGTTTCAATAATTTCTACTAAGTCTCTTAACCAATCATATTCTTTCCAGGATAATTCTGAAAATTTTTCTGAAGATTTATATTTCCAATGAGATGCAATACCTCTTTCAGCAAATTCATTCATATCATGAGTTCTAATTTGTATTTCTATTCTATTCTTTTTTGGACCAATAACGGATGTATGTATTGATTTGTATTTATTTATTTTAGGAGTGGAAATATAATCCTTAAATTTTCCTGGAATAGCTGAAAATTTACTGTGGAAAATTCCTAAAGTCTTATAACAATCGTCTACACTATCAACTAAAATTCTAAAACCAATAATATCTGTTAATTGTTCTAAGGATATTTTTTTATTTTGGATTTTTCTCCATATTGAAAAAGGTGTTTTTTCTCTACCTGTAATTTTTGCACTTATTCCATTATTTTTAAGTAAATTTATTAATTCTGCTGAAATAATTCTGAATGTATCTTCTCTATTGCTTTTAATAAAACTTAATCTGTCTAAAATTAATTCTCTTGCTGGTTTATTTAAAACGGCAAATGAAAGATCTTCTAATTCATCTCTTATTCTATTCATTCCCATTCTATCAGCAAGAGGCGCATATATTTCCATTGTTTCTTTGGCTTTTCTAATAGTTTTATCTTTATCCTTAACGAACTGAATTGTTCGCATATTATGAAGCCTGTCTGCAAGCTTAACTAATAAAACTCTTATATCTTTAGAGGTGGCTAAAATTAATTTTCTAAAATTTTCTGCTTTGGAGTCATTTGAAGCTTGATCCTCTAAAGCAGAAATTTTCGTGACGCCTTCGACTAAATTTGCAACTTCTTCTCCAAATTCTTTTTTAACTGTTTCATATGTTACATTAGTATCTTCTATAGTATCGTGTAGTAATCCTGTTGTTATAGTAGCACTATCGAGTTTTAGATCAGTCAAAATATTTGCTACAGCTAAAGGATGTATTATATAAGGAACACCCTCATCTCTCTTTTGGTGTTGATGAGCATCCAAAGCAAAATTGTAAGCCTTGTTTAAAGAGTCTGATTTTAAAAATTTATTATATGACTTAATTTTATCAATTAATTCAGTATTGTTAATCATATTCAAATAATAACACTTTTGTTCAATCTTGTAATCTCAATCCTTGAAATTAAGCTTAATTCATCAATTAAAAAATCAACATTTTTCTTTAAAAAAGGGTGTACCCAGTTGGGGTCTATTTCTTTTATCGGATAAAGTACAAAATTACGGATATGAGATCTAGGATGTGGTAATTTAACTGACTTAGATGATTTTACCAAATTGTTAAAGTCGATGATGTCTATATCGCAAACTCTAGGGTCATTCTTCTTTGACCTTACTCTTCCAATTTTATTCTCTATCAATAAGATTTCTTTAATTAACTTATTATAATGAAAATCATATTCTGCTACTAAACCGATATTAACAAATTTAGGCAACCTCTTATTTGGGTAAGAAGGTGTTTGATAAAAATTTGAAATCTTTTTAATCTTAAGTTTTGCAGCTATTAAGAGATTAATTGCAATAGATATATTTTTGTATCTTGTTCCATACTTTGAATTAAGATTAGATCCAATATTTAAATGTATCATTTATTACTTTTACTAAACAGTCTGGCTTTTTCCCTTTTCCAGTCCCTTGTTTTTTTGACTTGTCTTTTATCATATAATTTTTTTCCTTTAGCTACTGCTATTTCAACTTTTACTTTTCCTTTCAAAAAATACATTTTTGTAGGAATAATTGTTAATCCTTCTTGGTTAATTCTTCCAATTAATTTATTTATCTCTTTTCTATTCAAAAGAAGTTTTCTATCTTCCTTTGGATTATGATTGTTATATGAAGATTGTCTATATAAAGGTATATGAGAATTGATCAAATATATCTCTCCGTTATTATCAATAGCATATGAGTCAGCGATACTCCCTTTGCCATCTCTTAGTGATTTTACCTCAGATCCTTTTAAAGAAATACCTGCTTCTAATATTTCTATAAAAAAATAATTAAAACTAGCTTTTCTGTTTAAACAAATAATTTTACGACCAGGAACTATTTTCTGTTTCATTAAAGTAATTTAGCTACTTTAAGTGCTTCTGAAACCTTTTTTTTCGTTTCTTCTTTAATTTCAACTAAAGGTAATCTTACGGTAGGACTACATAATCCTAATAACGATGCAGCATATTTTACTGGTGAAGGATTGCTTTCGATGAAAAGAGATGAATGTAATGGTTGCAAGATTATATCTAGCTTAGTGGCTTCTTCAATATTTTCAACACAGGCTTTTTGAAAACTTGAAGTTAATTTCGGTGCAATATTTGCTGTTACACTTATTGCACCAACACCTCCTCGCTTGTTGAAATCAAGTGCATTATCATCATTTCCTGTTAGTTGTATAAAATCTTTTCCCATCAGTTTAAGCTGTTGATCTACTCTATTTAGGTCTCCAGTAGCATCTTTTACGCCAATGATATTTTTTAATTCATAAAGTCTTGCCATTGTTTCCACTGACATGTCTATTACTGATCTCGATGGTATATTATAGATAATTATTGGGATACCTACTCTATCATTAATAGTTTTATAATGTTGAAACAAACCTTCTTGCGTTGGTTTGTTATAATAAGGTGTTACGACTAGCAGTGCATCTGAACCTGCCTTTTCAGCAAATTTAGAAAGCTCCACTGCTTCTGAAGTTGAGTTAGAACCAGTTCCTGCAATAACTGGAATTTTTCCATTACATTCTTTAACAGATATTTGAATAATCTTTTTATGTTCATCATGGGATAAAGTCGGTGACTCTCCCGTTGTGCCACCAGGAACAATGCCATTTGTTCCATTTTTCATGTGATAATGAATTAATTTACGGTAAACTTCCTCATTTAGAGCGTTGTTTTCAAATGGTGTTATTAAGGCTACAATTGATCCTTTAAGCATAAAACAATATAAGGTAATTAATTTTAACTTATGCCTTATAAATTAATTA
>MDSV01079702.1_pt1 | contig 10792 bp, 7 predicted proteins | sample 810851 | NCBI WGS metagenome assembly MDSV01 (sample SAMN05326640, study PRJNA326480) | marine metagenome | isolation source: seawater | place: Atlantic Ocean: North East | collected 2012 | reverse complement strand
ATTCATCACCCGATCTTGCTCGGCTGGGCTCGGTGGTTTCCATCGGGTTCAGTCCAAGTTATTGATTTTATTTGGAAAAAGCTGAGTAAAAAGATTGAAAAAACACTGTTTTTTGGTAATTTTCACCTTAGCTTTTTGCTAAAACCTCAAAAAATTCGGTTTTTTGGGGTTTTTGGCGTTGGTTATTGACATGTATATGAGACAAAAACATATGAATCTTTTGAAAACTGTACTGATTGCAGTGAGTTTCATCGTCTATCCGTTGTCCTATGCACAAGATGAAATCGGAGTGGCAGCAGCGGTAAACACCAAAACAGTTGATATGGTGGCCTATCCTGGCGGGAATATTGAAAACCGTAACGTTGATCCTGGTTACAAAATTATCTCAAATAGAACCATTCAAACCAATAAAAGCGGGAAAGCACAAATGCTCTTGGTGGATGGTACAGCCTTTACCATTGGTCCCAACTCAACCGTAACTCTGGATAAATTTATTTATGACCCTGCAACGGCTTCTGGAAGTTTAGAAGTATCTGCCAAAGGGTTAGTCAGACTGGTAGGTGGAAAAGTTACTAAAAAAAGACCTGCCATTATCAAAACTAGCACAGCGACTGTTGGTATTAGAGGAGGAATTGCAATCATTGAGGCAAGTGCGGAAGAAACCAAAGCATCATTTGTTTATGGAGTAGAAATGGAGGTTGCTCCATTAGAAAATCCTGATAATAGTTTGGTTTTAACTCAAGTTGGAATGAGCGTAGAAGTTGAAGCTGGTTCCGATGAAGTTGAAGATCCTGAAGTCTTAACTTCAGAAGAATTAGATGATTATTCTGATGATTTTGAAGGTAATGAAGAGCCTGAAGATGAATCAGATTCAGAAGAATCAGAAAACGACTCATCAGAGTCTGATGAAGAATCTGATGCAAGTGAAGATAGCGAGGAGTCAGAAGAAAGTGACGAATCGGAAGAAGAATCTGAAGAGGAATCTGAAGAAACAGAAGAAAGTGACGAATCGGAAGAAGAATCTGAAGAATCAGAAGAAAGTGAGGAAACTGAAGAAACTGAAGACAGCGAGGAAGCAGAAGAAACTGAAGAAACTGAAGACAGCGAGGAAGCAGAAGAAACTGAAGAAACTGAAGAGAGCGAGGAAGCAGAAGAAACTGATGAAGCAGAAGATTCTGAAGAAACCGAAAGCGAGCAAGTAGAAGAGGAAACTGAAAGCGAAAATGTGGATGATTCCGAAGAGACAAATGATTCATCGCCTGAAGAAGGTTCATCCGAGGCTGAGGAAACTGAGTCAAACCAATCATCTGATTCAGAAACTCAGGATGATGGAAATTCTTCAGATGATTCAAATGATTCTCAAGAAGAAACTTCACCTCAAGAATCTACCGATACGGAAGAAGAGCCATCAAAAAATAACACCCCTGTAGAGACCACAAGTTCAGATGAAGATTCAACATCTAAAGATAGCAGTGAAACATCTGTTATCGATACAGAAGATGATTCTCAAGAACAATCCTCTGACAACGTTGATTCAAATGGGGGCATTGCAAATGAAACCACGTCATCGGAGACATCAGGAAATACTTCTGATGCTGACTCCACAAATAATCAATTTTCAGAGGGTTCAGAAAGTGAGGCCGAAACCCAACCAGCTTCAAATGAAAATCAATCAACACCAGAAGTTCAACGTCCAATAGCTACAAGCACATCATCTAGCGATGAAGCTAGTCCACCCACTCAACCTAATCAAGGTAGAGAAATTAAAGATACTCCATTAACCAGACCAGCTGAAGAGCCTGCAACTTCTCCTGAGTCGATGACAACAAGCTCTTCTTCAGATCCTGTAACTGTGACACAGCCTGTAACTTCAACTTCTTCCTCGGATTCAGTTCCATTAGTTCAACCCCCGACATCAACATCATCATCTGATTCGGTACCTTTGGTTCAACCGCCAATAGCTACATCATCCTCAGATACAATAACGCTTGAACCTTTAACTCAGGAGACTGAGCCTGTAATCCCTGAAATAGATGAGGGTTTGTTGGATAGCTTTGATATTTCTAAAAACACTTCTGATACTGGTATTGATAACTTAACTACTGCCTATGATCAAGGAGGGGAGTTATTTATTGACGATACACAAATTGAAACTCAAGAAGAAGAATTCATAGAGGAAGCTACTGAAGCAAATGAGGAAGTGCAAATTGAAGAGGTACAACAAGAACAAAAAGTTGAAGTAGTAATTGAAGCTCAACTTTCTACGAACACTTCCTTCATTAAAAACGATATTGAAGAAGATTTATCAATAGGCTCATCTTTAGGAAAAATTGATGTCAATTATACCGGTTCAGAAGAGTTAAGATTTGTTTTGGGAGGAAATGGTAGCGAAAATTTTGAAATTGACGATCAAGGGAATATTATCTTAAAAAACGATTTAGATTACGAAGCAAGACAGTCATATGACTTATTGGTTTTCACTTTTCTTGGAGATAAATCAATAACTAACGATCTTAAATTTAACGTTGTGGATATTGATGAAGATCCAGTTGTGGATTTAAATCTATTAGTAAATTCTTTGGCTGAAAATACTGCAACTAGTTTTAAAATAGCTGATATCCAAATAGACGATCCAGAAAAAAACGGTATTTCAACATCTATATCTGGTGCAGATGGAGCTAAAGTTTCCATTTCAAATTCTGGAGAAATAACACTAAAAGAATCTTTGGATTTTGAAACCAAAAAAAGCTTAGAGTTTGTTGTTTCGGTATTTGATGGCAAAAATACTGTAGAAAAACCAATTTCTATACAAATTAGAAATATCAATGACTTAACAGCAAGCGTTAATTTATCGAGTAATCAATTTCACGAAGGTTCAGATATTGATTCAACAGTCGCTAATATCAATGTTGTCGGCGACTCTACTCTCAAATACTCCATTTTAGGAACAGATAGTTCAGATTTTTCTGTTAGTTCAGATGGAAAAATTAAATTAGCGAAGATTTTAAGTTACAGTTCAAAAAATATTTATGATTTAAAACTCAAGGTAGAAGGCAGGAATGATACTGTGGAAGTGCCTTTCACGGTAATTATTAAGGAAAATGAGGCTCCAGTAATTTCTTCTAATTGCCTTAATGGCTGTAGCTTTGATGAATTAACTTCTATAGGAACAACATTAGTAGAGTCTTCTAGACAAGATAATGATGGCGACAGCATCTCTTACGGATTGGTAAATGATTTTGGAGGAAAATTTTCAATTGATCAAAATACCGGAAAAGTTTCTTTATCCAATAAATTGGATTTTGAATCCCAAAATTCATATACCCTTCAGGTTAGAGCAACAGATTCCAAGAATCTCACCGATACAAAATCAGTTTCGTTGACAGTAGGCAATATTAATATTGCTCCTTCAGCTTCGTTTAATACAGACTCTGTCGCTGTATCTAAAGTAAACAATATAATTCTTATCGAAGAGGATATTGATAACATAATTGATAGTGATCAAAAAATTTTTCAAGCCAGTTCAAATTTTACTGACTCATCTTCAACTTTCTCTTTATCTGGACCCGATGCAAGTAAATTTGAAATCAATAATCTTGGCGAGGTAAAAGCTAAAGATCTCTCAAATGCAAGTTCATCGGGAGGTATCGACGTTGAAGTTCAAAGAGCTTATAACATTACTGTTACCGAGTCTCGACCAGATGAATCTGATGGATCTCAAAACATAACCTTATTTTCTCAGAATGTAGAAGACGATGCTGCATCTGTAGCTCGATATTCAGCAGCTTTTAATAGCGATAGTAGAGTTAGATTTAAAGCTTCTGCAGATAGAGGGATTATAGGAATTCAGGACAATAAAGCTTTTCGAGAGACCATTTTAAGCAAAGATGATTTAGCCCGAAACAATGGTATTACCTCTGTTTCTTCCAAGGGGCACATGCGAGTCAACAGCGGCAAAATAGAAGTTTTTTCAAGCACCATAGAAAATGGCAATAGTGAAAATAATGTGACCTCTTCGGATTGGAAATACGAGTTTCCCATTGATACTGATAGCTCAGAAGAAAGCATAAACACTTATGCTCCAAATCATGACAAATTTAATGAAACAGCTTCTTTTTCTCCAATTGATAATGATCCAACTCAGAATATTATAGAGCGAGTAAACCAAGGAAATTACTATGAGGCAGGAGAGGGTATTCAAACTGTTCTTACACATAAACTAAATGTTTCCGGTAACGGAAAAGTTACGAACTTACAATTACCACAAAGCTTTACTTATTATGGTGATACATTTACTCACATTAATGTCTCTGAAAATGGCTATATAAAATTCTCTACAAATAGTTCTGTGGCCGATGATGTATCCGGCTGGCAACACGGAGTACCATTGATGTATCTTTTTGATGCAGCTGACTACGATACAGCTAATGGATGGCCAGATAGTTATCAAGTCCCGATACAGTATCGAGGATCAAATTTAAGCAATACTTTATTTCCAATTTGGTCATACTTTCGAGCAGAAGCTAATGAAAAAACCGATATAAGAACTTTATGGAATCCTACAACCAAAAATTATGTAATAGGATTTTATAATTTGAGCTCCACAGATCACGAGGATAATAAAGTAAATGTGGAAGTTGTTCTGAATACAGTTTCAGGCGAAATAAAATTTATATACGGAGACTTTGGCTCAAATTTTCAAAAATTTGATAGTGGTAGTAATACGATGATAGGGATTTCAGGAGATTTATCTCAGTCAGAATACACACAAATATATTATTGCGATCAAAACGAGGATTGTTCAAATTTTGGTGAAAATGATGCAACTAGTACTTTTGCAGACCACGCATCCAGAACTACCGATAGAGGTGTGATTAATAGTCTTTACAATTCATCTCTTTTTACAAATCATGGGGCAAAAAGAATAACCGACTTTTCGACATTAGTCTTTTCTCCTAATGGGGGGTCTGCATATAACTTTTCATATAATGATGACACTTCAAATTCATTTTTAAATGCAACTGATGACGGAAGTCTTTCTGGACCAACATTTACCAAGTCAGAAATTACCTCTTCTGGTAGACAAGGAAATGATTTCAATTTTTTATGGATGAATTTAGATAAATCAGCGGTAAATATTTCCTATAGAGCCCCATCAGAATCAAATCCAGGAGGCTACAACATTAACTCTCCTAATTACAAGGACGGATCTTTTGGAACTGCTGGCTATGCAAATGCGAGTTACAATTTACTTGAAGACCAAATAACTATTGCTGGAATCCCATATTCAACCTCTGACTTTGAAAAACTCAAAACCCAGTATGGTTCAAACTCAAAACGAGTTGTTGCTTTTGCACCAATACCTATTGAATATACATCTGAAAGGAAAAATCCTAATTTAGAAAGTCTTAGTTATTCAAATGATAAGGAGTATTTAAAATATTTCTTACCTCAATTTTTCTCTACGGATTATTTAGATCCCCAATTTGATGGAAGTGACAAACTATTTGATTTTGATGTTCTACAAGAAAATGACTATTGTCAGATTCCTGGTTCTCTCAATTGCACTTATGCAGTTAATGATTTAAAAAATAGAGATTTGCAAAGACCTAGCGCCAGCGTTAATGCTTCTTCAGCTTACAATGATAATTACAGCTGGGTTTCTACTGCTTTATCTGGTCAAGGCACTAATGAATTTATAAAAACTAATAGATTTTCTGGTTCAAATAATTATGTACCTGAAGGCCAGTCTCTTTGGTATCAAGTATTTAAACCAACAGGAAAAGGTGTTGGTCTATTTGTCCAATTAAATTTTAATTGTGAGAGCGGAGGTCCTTGCAGTTCTGCTAAACCTTCTTATTCTACTCAAAGTAGTTATTTATCTATTTTACTGAGCGATACAGATTCACGCTCCAATATGCAGGGATACTATATAGGAGATACAGGTTTAGCTATCTCTGGCTCACAATATTTCTCTTATCAAAGGAAGTCTTCAAGAAATATAACTAATGATGGAGAGCTTGCAGTTATATTTGATACTCCTCAAATTGCTTTTGGCATCACTCCCATTAGTTGTGCCTCTACTGCAGATTATGGATGTTTTTGGGGGGAGAATACCAGCTCAAGTAATTGGATAAGTCCCACAGGTGCAATGATAACTTCATCGGATCCTTATAGAGGAAGAAATGATAATGATTTAAGTGGAAACATGACATTGGGAGTGATGCATGCAATGTCAGAAAATAATTCTCAGCAACCTAATGCTAAAAACTATCAAGTTGGTACTTTTAATCAAGCAGTGGTTAAACAAAATCAAATTGATGCCTCCGGAGCAGTCGTAGATAGCATTTCTTTAGATAATGGCTCCAATAGTTGGAGAGGATCTGTTGGCTCTTCATCAGATTCATGGAATGGATTTCTAAATGGCTTTCTTAATATTGATGATGGATACACACAATCAATAGAAGGAGAGCTGCAAATTAGTTTTGATGGTTCTAATGATAGACTTAAGGCATTTTCTAATGATATTCAATTTTACAAGCTCCCTTTTATAGGGACATCTGGACAGCAAAATACATGGTTTAGAACAGGTGCAAATTCCACCCTTTTACCAACCTCGTATGGAACTCAATCTGCACAAAATTTAGCTCCAAAATCAAAAGGACACTTTGTTTTACAATTTGGAGACGATGAAATAAATAATAGCAATAATGATTTTGCTCGTTCTGCTTACATAAATAAAAAAGTATTTGCAGCATCACTAAAAGATGACAATAAAGTCATTCGTTTTGGAGAATCAAACTTACAAGACAACGTTATTTCACAAACCACTTCAGATAAGGCAGGTGCACTGGTGAGTTGGGACACTTTAGACAATCCTGATAAAGACTTTATTAGTACTGGGACTAATATTCCTAATCTCGATTATATGAGTTGGGGATTCTGGGCAATGGCTACCAATGATATTGCAGACAACATATACAATGGAAATTTCTCTGGGTCTGGAGAACAAACTGCTGCTGTTCATTTGGGTACTTGGTTAGCCGGGGACTTACTAGATCCAACTGACATGCCAGTTAATTATCAGGCAACGATGATTGGTGCTGCTATATTCAATGTTTTCACTAGATTAAATGATAGTTCATACAGCTATACAGCTTCTGGAAAGGCAGAGGCTACTTTAGATTTTTCTAGTACCGGTTCTTGGAACGGAACTATGGTTATTAGTGAGGCAGATAAGTTTGGACCAGATGCATATAAAAATTGGTCAGCTTCTTTTAATTTAGGAAATAATTCTTCTAATAAATTCAATAAAGCTTTCACATGTGATTCTGCAGGAGGGAGTTCGGTTTGCTCTGCATTAAGAGGAGCGCTGTACGGTACTAAGTCAAACTTAGAAATGGGAACACAATTTATGTATTCCAAAGAATCTCAAGATTCAATTTATATGGCGGAAGGAATATCTGTGCTGTCTGACTAAATTAAGGTTGAAAAAATAAGTGTTATCTATATTATTTCTGCTTCATGAATAGATTCATAGATTTTTTCCTATCTATTAGGGATAGTAAGTTTTTTACTGGACTTGTGATTGCAGTAATTGTTGCTTCAGCAATCTATGCCGGAGCTAGTTCTTATAATATTCCTGCAGAATATATCCTAATTCTGGATTACTTTGATTACGCTATAACGATCTTCTTTTTAATAGAAATTTTGATACGTATTTTTGCCGAAGTTAATCATCCAATTCGTTTTTTTAAAAACGGCTGGAATATTTTTGATCTAATTATTGTTTTAGTAAGTCTAGTTCCGGTTGATGGAGCAGAAAGTGCTTTTGTTGCACGTTTGCTGAGAATAGTTAGGGTACTTAGAATAATTACAGTCGTTCCTGCTTTTCGTCATATAGTCGAGTCCCTGTTCAAATCAATGCCTCGTGTAGCCTTTATTGCTTTATTAATGTTCATTGTCATTTATATTTGGGCTGCCATTGGTACTTTAATTTTTAGTGAAACAGATCCTGAGCACTGGCGTAATATTGGAATTGCAGCTCTAACACTTGCTCAGGTTGCAACATATGATGACTGGGCAGCGATAATGAGCAATGTCTTTGAAGTACACCCTTATTCTTGGATTTACTTTATAAGTTTTATTTTGGTTACCTCAGTAGTATTACTCAATATGGTAATAGGTATTATTGTGGATGTCATGAGTCGCGATGCTAGAGAAAATCTCTTTGATAATATTGATGCTAATGATCACGAAGTGACCAAAGAAAATGAAGGTTTATGACCTTTATCACTCACACCACATTTAATTATCTACTCATTGCTTGGCTTGCTGTTGGCTTAATCGCTTTCGTTTATTTGTTCTTTCAAACTGCACCTTATGGAAAACACGCCTCTAAAGGGTGGGGGCCAGAAATTTCAGCTAAAGCAGGTTGGATTATAGAAGAGTGTCCCGCTTTTTTCTTGATGTTGATTTTTTTTATTGTCGCGGGGGATTACACTAACCCCATACACGTTATTTTTACTTTTTTATATTGTGGTCATTATTTCAATCGAAGTTTCATTTGGCCCTTGCGAGCTCAATCTACCGATAAAAAAATGCCTCTGATGATAGTTTTCTCAGCAATCGGATTCAACTTTGTAAACGTTTTCTTTCAAGGCACTTGGATTTTTCTTTTAAGTGATTACGGTTACGGTTGGATTCAAACAATTCCCTTTTTGTTGGGCTTATTTATATTTTTTATGGGCTTTTATATCAATGTTAGGTCTGATGAGATTATGATTAATTTAAGGAAAGAGAAGGGCGAAGGCTACCACATTCCTGAGGGCTTCTTATTTAATAAAGTCAGTAATCCAAATTATTTGGGAGAATTTATTGAGTGGTTAGGCTGGGCCATCATGACTTGGAGTTGGGCAGGACTAGTATTTTTCTTTTGGACGGTTTGTAACTTATTCCCACGTGCTATCTCTAACCATAAGTGGTATCAATTTAAATTCGAAGATTATCCTAAAAACAGAAAAGCAGTAATTCCAAATATCATTTAATCAATACTCTTTAACTTTTAGGTATAATTATCCCAATTGGGAGAGTCAATGACTAAGTTAATTAGATATTCATTGGGATTAATGTTTTTATTTTTTAGCATTATGTCTTTCTTCATGATTTTTATTCCAGATGCAATTTTAGTCTTTCCTGGGTCTAGTTGGACTAGTGAACAAATGGCCGAGTGGCGCTTGCGCACTATTTTGCCTGCTTTTTATCTAACAATTTGCTATTTCATTTATCGTTATTTTTCCGGAAGAAACCCAACTTCAACAGTTTGGCCAATTTTAATCGTCATTTTCTTTTTTATGATGACGCAAATCATAAGTCTATTTAACAATTATTTTAGTTGGGTTCAGCTGCTTTCTTTATTTCTTACAATTTTGGTATTTTTATTATTGCGAGAAGCTCACAATCGCCGTAAAAATGAAATTTTTAATAAATCTTTGTAATGAGTGAGAATTCTTTAAAAACTGGAAGTTGTTTATGCAAGCAAGTATCTTACTCCTTTCCTGCTGAAGCCGTAGTTTCAGCTCATCATTGTCACTGTGAGGATTGTAGAAAATCTACTGGTTCGGGAAAGGCGACAATAATCTTGGTTCTTGATCAAGCTCTAAAAATTTCAGGAGAAATTAAATATTTTTCTGTTTTTGGTTCAGGTGGCAACAAAGTAAGTCGTGGGTTTTGTGCATTATGTGGTTCGCCCTTAATTAGTAAAGTTGAAGGCTATGATGGTACTAAATTCATTAAAGCTGGAAGTCTTGATGATTCATCTTGGGTCACTATAAATTCAAGCTTTTGGAGCGACACAGCTATGGATTGGTCGCCTTTAGATAATTCAATAGATAGTTTTAAACAAAATCCTGAATAGTTATGTATCAAAGAATAGACTTATTAATCAAGTATTACTTAAGGCTAGTTGCAGCTATTTGGATTGGTTTTGTTCCATTTTTATATTTGATAACTTATTTATCAGGAGTAGAAAATATATCCTTTTTAGTTTTTCTCAACAGCCTTTTTGAATGGGCAATACTTTTGCCCTTTGGTTTTGAACAAAATATTCCTGAGGATTTTGTACCGCTAATAAGATTTTTCTTTTGGTCCTTTTGGGTATTAACTATATCTCGCTGGGTTATAACCGGAAGACATTTTTATCAATAAAATCTCAAAAAGTTTTTTTATAACAAGCCATTTATTAAATCCAAGAAAAGGTAGGTTAAAAAACCTACTACTAGGGAGCCAAAGAATAACATTAGGGCAACAGATACAATCTCTGTCCAGAGCCAAACAGTCTTTTTATCATTGAGCCTGATGTAGATCTCTACCGCACCAAAACAAATAGCGAAGAGTGTTGCTAATAAAACTATGACAATGACTTGATCCATAGATGGATTATAATTTATTTATGGGTGGTTATGATTTTATGGTGGTCCTTTGGATCATCTTTATTGTGGTTGGGGTATTTCGTATTAAAGACGATTACAAAGATTATTTAAATACAAAGGCTAAAATGGAGATTTCTATCGGGACTAAACTGAGTATGTTTACTGGAGGAATTGCCATGACATTATTTGGAATTGGTGGACTTATATATCTTCTCACCAATCCTCAGGTCTTTGCTTAAAGGTTTATTGATGATCCAAGTCAAGAATATCTATTTTATTTATGACGCAGATGGCGGCATATTGAATGAAATTAAATATTGGGTAAATAAAAATATCTTAAAAAAGGACAGCGCCTGTGAGTT
>MDSV01037353.1_pt1 | contig 10792 bp, 10 predicted proteins | sample 810851 | NCBI WGS metagenome assembly MDSV01 (sample SAMN05326640, study PRJNA326480) | marine metagenome | isolation source: seawater | place: Atlantic Ocean: North East | collected 2012 | reverse complement strand
TAAGAAAACGAGAATTGCCCCTTCCACCTCTACCTCCTCGCGCTGCCAACCACCGGTCACCATGGCTTGCGAGGTCAGCTAAAACCTGTTCTCCTTCTAGTTCATAGATAGTGGTTCCCTCAGGGACTCTAATTATCAGTTCTTCAGCTGACTTTCCATGTCGCTTGCCTCCTGAACCATGTGTTCCGCTCTTTGCGCGCCTGTGTGGATGATCCCGAAATGCTAGGAGAGATGCAACGTTGTGGTTGGCTTCAATCCAAATATTTCCACCATCTCCACCATCTCCACCATCTGGACCACCGCGAGAAACGTGAGCTTCACGCCTGAATGAGACAACACCTGCACCACCATCGCCAGCACAAACATTAACACCGCACTCATCAACAAAATTTGACATTTGTATCTCCCAGAAGAGAGTAATGAAAACTTACGGGATATTCAAAATCCCAAAAACTGGGTGTATTTCTAAGTTAGTAGCACTTAAGAAGAGTCACCAAGAACGTCGATTAGCTTACGCCCTCTACGGAAACCAAACTTCACAACACCATCTGCTGTAGCGAAAAGAGTATCATCAGCTCCTTTTCCTACATTCTGTCCAGGATGAAACTTTGTTCCTCTTTGGCGCATAATAATACTACCCGCTTGAACCTTTCCACCGTCGAACACTTTTACTCCTAGCCTTTGTGCATTCGAATCCCGGCCATTTCGAGTTGACCCACCACCTTTGGTTTTCGACATTCAACTAGCCTTTCTTTATTCCCGTAATTTCTATTTCTGCGAGCTTTTGCCTGTGGCCCCATCGGCGACGCTGATTACTTTTATTCTTGTAAGTGAAAGCTTTAATTTTTGGACCTTTAGCATCGGCAATTACACGAGCGGTAACTTTTGAGTTACCCAAAGACTCAGGTGTAGCCAAAACACTATCCCCATCAACTAGCATCACAGGTTTCAATTCAACATCAGAATTTATCTCACCAAGTCGCTCGACTAACAAGCGTTGTCCCTGTTCCACGCGGTACTGTTTTCCACCAGTACTTATTACTGCATACATCCTATTAAGGTTAGCTGAATGGAGACTGGTAAACACCGCTTATGACTAATTGCTAGCGGTGTTTTCCCCCATCAGAAGCTGAAACAAGCTTTTCGTCCAATACAAACCCACGCCCTGAACAATCATCGCACTCATCTGTAAAAGACTCGATCAGACCTTCGCCGATACGTTTTCTTGTCATTTCGACCAGACCTAATTCGGAAATGTCAAACACCTGAGTTCTAGTTTTATCTCGCAGTAACGCTTCTCTAAGAGAGTTAGCTACTACTTCACGATTCTTTTCTAACTCCATATCGATGAAATCTATAACAATGATTCCACCTATGTCTCTTAGTCTCAACTGATGTGCTATTTCTTCCGCTGCTTCAAGGTTGTTAGATAATACTGTTTCTTCAAGGCTTGAAGAACCTACATTTTTTCCGGTATTAACATCAACTACTGTTAAAGCTTCCGTACTTTCGATAATTAAAGACCCACCAGAAGGAAGCCAGACTTTCTTATCAAGGCTTTTCATGAGTTGTTCATGCACATGATGTCTTTCAAACAAGGAAAGCTTTTCTTCGCTTTTATCGTAAAAAGAAACTCTGTCTGCTATTGCAGGTGCAACACTTTCAGCATAATTTTTAACTTTTTCAAACAATTCTTGATCATCAATTAAAACACCACGAAAGTCTTTGTTGAATTCTTCACGAATGTAACGGAAGACCAATTCGGGTTCGCGATAAAGAAGCGACGGGACTTTCGCTTTTTTAGCAAGTGAATTTATACTCTCCCACTGCTCAATTAATCTTGTCAGATCTAAGGAAATCTCTTCCTCTGTAACACCCTCTGCCGCTGTTCTAACAATAATTCCATGTTCTGCAGGCTTTATTCGATCAAGGATAGAACGCAGACGGCGTCTTTCTGAATCAGGTAGACGTTTTGAGATACCAAAGGTTTTACTTTCTGGTATAAGAACCACAAATCTTCCCGCTATAGAAATCTCTTGGCTCAGACGCGCTCCTTTGTGAGAAATTGGATTTTTAGTTACTTGTGCAATTATTTTCTGGTTAACTTTTAGTGCTTCTTCAATTTTAACAGGAGAAGCGTCTTCCATATCCTGCTCATCGAACTGTAAGTCTCCTCGATAAAGTACGGCATTTTTAGGTGTTCCAATATCTACAAAAGCTGCCTCCATGCCAGGCAAAACATTTTGAACCTTTCCTAAATAAACGTTTCCATGAATCTCACTCCAATCATTTGCTGGGTGGGAAACATAGTGTTCGATTAAAGACCTTCCTTCTAGTACCGCTATTTGTGTCACCCCTTCTGAAGCGCTAACACACATCAAATACCGCCCTATCGGTTTTCCGCGTCGTTCCCTTCCACGCCGGTGACGTAACGAGCCTTCATCCAGATCAACCGGGGAGTGTCCACCAATTCCCTCTACATGGTCTCTTTTGGAAGAGCCTGAAGGTCTTGTATTCTTTCGCTTACGGTCTCGTTTTTGATTTTTTGATTTTTGCTGACTATCGGAAGTATCTTTCTTGATCTCCTTAGTCGGTGCCGGTTTACTGTCGCCAATTTGCGGCTTTTTGTCTTCTTTATTATTCGAAGAAAACTTGTCTTCTTTTTTCTTCTTTTCGTTGGACATTTAGTTTTTCCCTTCTATTCACGCCAAAACCTCAGCAGGCGCGGCAGGGCAAAGTTCGATTGATAATTGTTCAATTCTTTTATTCCCTGCAAAGTTAATTCTTCTTTTCTTAGAACACGTACTGTTCTTTGTTCTGAGTTAATTCTTTTCAATAGGTGTGTCGGCCGTAGCACGCGTGGCTTAGTACCTAATTCTGTAATTTATTGTAACTCCATCTATGCGTTCTTCAGTGATATCCATAGAGTGGATTTGCGATCTAACATCTTCAGTTAGTATTTTACCTTTTCTTTCAGGTTATACAGCTTAATTTGATCTTTCATGACGTCTCATATGAACACTTTCTATTAATCCAAGACCAAGAAAAGTTGTCACAATAGAAGATCCTCCATAACTAATTAGAGGTAACGGAATTCCTGTAATAGGCATTATCCCAGTCGACATTCCCACACTCTGAAAGGTTTGAAAAAGAATCATACAAAAAATTCCAACAGAAATCAGCAGTCCGAAAGTGTCTTCAGCCAATCGTCCGATTCGCCAAATTCTGAACAGTAAAAGCCCTATTAGAGCTAGGACAAAAATACTTCCTAGAAACCCTGTTTCTTCTGCTATTACTGTAAATATAAAATCTGTCTGTTGTTCTGGAACTAAATCAGAATTATTTTGCGTTCCCTTAAACAACCCGCTCCCAGTGATTCCTCCATTACCAATTGCTATTTGCGCTTGCTCCAAGTTGTAACTTGCAGCTGTGGATTCATCATCATTAACAAAGACCAGTAATCTTGAGACTTGATAGTCCTCAAGGGTTTCAGATTCAAATACAGCTATTACTCCTGTCAAGAGAATCAAAAATAGGACAAATAGATACCGTCCTTGAATTCCAGCTGCTACAACCATGCCAGCAGTTATCGCCCCGTACACGAGTATCGTTCCCAAGTCAGGCTGGGCAAGTATCGCCGCAACGGGTAAAGCGACAGCAAAGAGTGTGAGTGCCAATCTTTTTTTGCTTATTCCATCATCTCCACTGAGTAAAAAAGCGAGTACTAAAACAATTCCGATTTTGCAGTATTCAGATGGTTGAAAGTGGTAAATCCCAAACTCATACCAACCTTTAGTTCCTTTTTTTTCAACGCCAAAAAATAATACTGAAAATAACAATCCGAGTATCACCAAATAAATCAAAGGAACCAGCCTTTGAAGCCTTTTATGGCCAAACGCTATGACAATTACCATCCCGACAATCCCTAAAACTAGAAAAATTGCCTGTCTTTGAAAATACAAAAAGTCATTTTTTATTACTACCTCAAAAGGTTTTTTAGTTGCCGAATAAACCATCAACAATCCAACTCCACTTAAACACAAAGCAAGTACAGGGATTGAAAAATCAATATGACGTAAAAGTTTACTCTTTCCAAAATTAGGGGTTCTAATATCAACCATCTCAACTAATCCATGCTCTGGGAAATATTTAACAGATCGGTTGGTGATAAAACAGATTGAATTACTTGATCACAATTGATTTCGATTCCACGCACCCTAACCGTTCCATCAGGACTCAAAGCAGGACCAAAAATCTCCACTTCAGATTCGCTAAAACTCTCTAAATTTTTCAACGAATCGCTTTCACGCCATAAATACCAATCGATACATAGTGGTAATGAAGCTGAAACTGCATAACGATTTTCGGTAGTTAGTGCTTCTGGAACCGTATCTTCAACCACTTTTTGCAAAACTCTTGCAGCCATAGGCGCTGCGACAGCACTGCCGAAACCGGCTTCCTCTAACATCGCTACTATTACATATTCTGGTTCTTGAGCTGGAGTGATAGCTGCAAATAAAGATGAATCGGCTTTTCCTCTAACTTCAGCTGTTCCGGTTTTTCCAGCTGTAGGAAAGTTCTCTAGGGGAAAGAATGCCCCATCTGTAGCTATCGAGTTGAATGCCCAGTAAGCAGTTCCTTCTATATCTTCCGTAACGCCCACCAGCCCTCTCATTACCCTATTTATAAAGTCCGGATCAATCTCAATTTCTTTTTTGATTCTTTTACCAAACTCTTTAAGGATTTCGCCATTTCTGTCGAACACAGATGAAACAATATTTGGAGCTACATTTATTCCCCCATTTGCCAATGTTGAGTATGCATTAGCTAATTGCAAAGGTGTCACAAGCACATCTCCCTGACCTACGGAAATATTGACATTGTCTCCTGGATACCAATTAGCATTAGGAAAAATTTTGGGATTATCTTCATGACGTTCTTTGCGTTTTTGAGGGGTTGGAATATACCCATCTTGTTCGAAAGGCAACTGGACTCCAGTCTGCATTCCCAACCCATACAAGGCTGCGGCATTTTGAATCGCGTTATCAGGATGCTTTGGATTTATATAAATAGATTCCCCAATTGTGTAATAATAAACATCACTTGAGACGGTAAGACTTCTAATTAGATCAACATTCTCATATGGTTTACTTCCGGCATTTCTAAAAATACACCCACCTGCTGTTTCTAAATCTGCCGCATCGGCTCGGCAGCTTTGCAAAAAATACTCACCAGGGTCATCTAAAGGCTGATCAGCTTCTTTTACTCTTCCGGTACCAAATACGTCGTCGTGCCATGCAGCATGTGCCGTGAAGACTTTAAAAGTTGAACCGGGCGCATATTCACCCTGAATAGCCCTGTTAAACATCGGCAAGTCATTTGCCGGATCATTTAATTCGTTCCAGCGAAGCACAGAATAACCGCCAATAGACTCATTTGGATCATAAGTAGGAAATGAAGCCATCGCTTTGATATCTCCACTCTTAGGAGAAATAATTACACCTGCACCACCTGGAGCTATAAATGGTGGCGCTTCTTTACCATCTTCTAAAGTTTCGGGAATTTTCTCTCGAGATAGATAGATACTTCTTTCAAGTTCATTTTCAAGAAGACTCTGTAAATCAATGTCTATTGTTAAATGAACATCATTTCCTGCTACAGGAGGTTTAAAAAGATCTGTTCTTTCACGTATTACTCTCCCTCTTCTATCAACTTCAACTATCTTTTTGCCGTTCTTACCTCTTAGATCATCTTCGAACATTAGCTCGATGCCAGATTTACCTATCTGGTCTCTCAATGAATAATCCTTTCCTTCTACAGGTTTTCTGGTTGAGAGCTCAGAACTAGTAACAGGACCTACCCACCCGAGAACATGACCGGCAAGCGAGCCGTAAAGATAAGAACGAACAGAGCGGTCGGCAACTTTTACACCTGGATAGAGATTGGGTCTCTCTCCAAAATAAACAAGTAGATCCTCGGGCACATCTACAGCAATCGGAATATCGTCGTAAGGTCCATAAGAAGAATTCTCTAGCATCGCCTCGATATCTGATACCTTTATGAGCTTCCCCGAACGATTTATTTCCATCGCTATTTCAGTCAGCATCTCATTGAGTGCTTTAGAATCCATTTCAGAATCTTCAATTTCTTTGGGATTAAGTGTAACCGAAGCAACAACTCTATTACCAACAAGTAATTTCCCAGAAGAGTCATAAATCTGCCCTCTTGGAGCTTCAATATTTATCACTCGGGTAATATTTGTCGTAGCAACATCTTTAGCCTCATCAGATTTCAGAGCTTGCAAATACCAGAGTCTTGCGGTCAATACGAGAAACATGGACAAAGCAACTACTGCCAAAACGCGCATTCGATAACGAGTTATTTCCTCTGTCAACGCTCGCTCCGTGCAAACTGAGTTTTAATTTCGGTCGGCATTCCACTCGATACTGTCCACTTGACAATGCTGTTAAATGGTTTCGAGAAAAAAGTTGTCATAACCCCAGCAACAATTGCTGTTTCCGGCAAAGAACTTGTATTGAAAGTACTCTCTCCGAAAATATCTCCTACTACTGCAGTCAAGATGACGCCCGTAGCAATAGCCACAACTATTCCAAAAGCTCGGATCATACGTCTTTCGTTGATAAATCTCTCTTCAAGACTACTTACCCCTACGGCTATCACAGGATAAACAAGAGCGTGTATTCCCAGTGGAGATGCGACTACACAATCATTGACTAGCCCAGCCCAAAAAGAAACATAGGCCCCGCGAACAGGCCCTCCGTGATAACCGGACAATACCGAAATCAATAAAAGAAGCTCTGTTCCCATACCGTCAATACGTATTTCAGTAAAAATCGAAGACTGTAAAATTGCCGCTGAAATAAGAACGGTCAAAACTCTTAACCAAGTATTCAATTGTTTTAACTCCCCTCAGCTTCCAAAATCACGTTTAGAAAACTCAAATTTTCTAACGATGCCGATAAATCAATTTCTATCGAACGCGCATAGTCCGCCTCCATGTCTGGATCAATAACTATTCCGACTGGAATATCTTGAGGGAAAATACTTCTTCCACCTGATGTAACCACAACTTCACCAATTGAGACTTCAGCGTCAATGTTTATTCCTGCATCAAGAATCAGAACACCAACTGATCCATTTCCACGCGCAAGTCCTTCATCTTGAGAATTGATTAACCTTACCCCAACTCTAAAATCTGGATGTGTAGCAAGCCTTACCAAAGAAGTCGATCTATCAACTTCATATAAATAACCCACTAATCCAGCTTTTGTTATTACACCTGCTCCTTCTTTCACACCATCATCGGTGCCTTTATTTATCTCAACAACATGACTATTGTAATTTCCGCCCGGCACTCCAATAATTCGTGCCACCGTTGTTTCTAATTCCAAATAATCTATATCAACTTCACCCAGTAGTCTTTCGAGAAGTTCGCGGTCGGCTTTATCACTTAATTCTTCCCCTCTCATTCGCGCTATTTCCATCTGCAAGCGTTCATTTTCGTCATTTACTTTTTCGTAATTGAAAATTCCATTCCATACTGTCTGAAACGGATCAGTTGCTCTATCAACTACTCTGCGAAATGGACTGATCACATCACGAAAACCTTGTTGAAAATCGTCTACCGGAAGAAAGTTCCTGAACTGGGCAGTTAGCAGAGTCAAAGCTACCGCCATTAAAACAAGCAACACTACCCTTGGTCTATCGCTTGACCCTTTGGCCACGAGTGCTACTCCTGGTTACTACCGAAGAAAATGGTTCCGAAACGATCAATCTCTTCCAACGCTTTTCCAGCACCTAGAACAACCGAGTTCAATGGATCGGGTGCCATCAGAACTTTCATTCCTATTTCTTCGGTAAGTCTCTCAACAAGTCCGACCAGTAGGGCGCCGCCGCCCGTTAGCATGATCCCTCTCTCCATAACATCAGCTGCTAGTTCTGGTGGAGTGGAATCCAGAGTGACTTTGATTGCGTCTATTATTGCCATTAAGGGAAACGCCATTGCTTCTCGTATTTCAGTTGTTGTAAAGTTTACTGTTCGCGGCAACCCAGTCGCCAGATCGCTTGCATTTACTTCGGCTATTAGTTCTTTCTCAAGAGGATAGGCGGAACCAAGTTTCATTTTTATGTTTTCTGCTGTTCTTACCCCAACAGCTACACCATGTTCTTGTTTTAGATGTTGAATAATTGCTTCATCAAGTTCATTTCCGGCAATTCTTATCGATTGATTAGCAACAATGCCTCCTAGCGAAATCATTGCGACTTCCGTAGTGCCTCCACCGATATCCACCACCATACTTCCTGTCGGTTCGGCGATAGGTAAACCAGCTCCAATAGCTGCTGCCATAGGCTCTTCGATTATGTAAGCAGGCGATCTCGCTCCGGCATGTTCTGCCGCCTCTTGTACAGCTCTTCTCTCGACCCCTGTCACCCCTGATGGTACACAAATTACCATTCTAGGTTTTGCCCATCTTCGACTGTGAACTTGTTGAATGAAGTATCGAAGCATTTTTTCGCATACATCAAAATCAGCGATTACTCCATCTTCCAATGGGCGAATTGCCTGTATGTGCCCGGGAGTGCGGCCTATCATTCTCTTAGCGTCTGCACCCACCGATAGAACCGTCCCATCACGGATATCTATTGCGACAACAGAAGGGTGATCGAGGACAATACCATCACCTCTTACATAGACAAGTGTGTTAGCTGTACCCAAGTCAACTGCGATATCACGGCCACCGAAAAAAGTACTTCCAGTAACCTGTTCGATTTGAGTGGCCATTACTATTTACTTCCTGATTTTTTTGATCAAATGAAACTTTAAAATAACTTCTTAATACAAACAGTTAAGTACATAACTGTCTCTAGACGTTAGCCGAACTGAAACGTTTTTACCACTCTAAGCGCACATCTGACCACCTAGAGCGTGATCTATAATTCTGGGAAAAAAATACCTATCTCACGTGAAGCAGACTCTTCAGAATCTGAACCATGTATGAGGTTTTCAGGCATCTCAGTGCCAAGATCGCCTCTAATGGTTCCCGCTTCCGCCTCCGCAGGATCCGTAGCGCCCATCAACTGTCGAGCAATAGCAAATGCTTCGCTCTCGCCTTCCAATACCATTAGCATCGCAGGTGATCTCGACATGAAAGTTACCAGTTCATCATAAAACGGTTTCCCCACATGTTCTTCATAATGACGGGAAAGGAGTTCAGGATTCAAATTCCTCAACTCAGCGGCAACGATACTCAAGTTCGCCTCTTCAAGACGACGAATTATTTCGCCGACCAATTTTCTCTCAACGGCATCTGGTTTACACATTACAAAAGTTCTACTCATCAGAACATGCTATGCCCTTAAATAAACTTAGTTGCAGAGTATTCAGATTTCAGACGTAGTTGAATTTGAAACTTCCACAGCATGTCTGACTTGAGAAATATTATAGAAGGAACCTGCTGCAACTATTAGGTCATCCTCGTCTCCTATTCTCAATGCTTGCAGAGTTGCTTCATAAGGATTCTCCGCTCTCTCCACATCCAATCCGAGCCTTAATACAACCGCTTCTAACACGCCAGTATCGATTGCTCTTGGGGAAGGTGCTTTGCAAACAATTACAAGATCAGGGGAGATATCTTTAAGCTCTGTCAGTATTTCTTCTGGGGAATGGGGTTCCAGTATTCCCAAAATTAAGATTCTTCGACTCTCTGGAAAAACGTCATTAATGGTCTCTGCGAGATGATTTGCAGAGTCTCTATTGTGAGCTCCATCGGCGACCACCACAGGTCTACGCGAAAGAATTTCTAAGCGTCCTGGAATCGACAACTCTCCAAAAGCATCTTCAATTACATTTTCTGGAATTGGACCTTCCAGAAAAACTTCAGCCGTGGCTAGAGAAAGCGCAGCGTTTTGCGCTTGACGCCTACCATATAAAGGCAAAAAAACTTCTTGGTAGTTACCAAAAATTCCTCTTACATTTATTACTTGTCCCCCAACAGCTGGAAGATTCTCTTCAACTAAAAAATCTTTTCCATATTGAAATACAGGATGTGGTTTTTCTAATAGAAACAAATCCACCACATCGTCTTCTGGGTTGCCAAGCAGCAGCGGCTTACCCTCAACGATTATTCCAGCTTTTTCCCCTGCAATTGCCCTTCTCCATCCTTCTGAACCGTCGGTGTGATCTTTCCCAATGTTCGTTACAACAGCAATTTCTCCTTCAAGAACATTTGTTGCATCAAAACGTCCGAGTATTCCGACTTCTACGACAGCTGCATCTACGGCCTCATTGCTAAATAATAGAATTGCTGATGCAGTTAGCAGCTCAAAATAACTTGGCTCCAAAGAGTTGCTATCGACATATTGAGAAACGTCAAATATTATTTCCGAGAACATTTCTTCAGTTATTTTAGAGCCTGCGAGGGTGAATCTTTCTCTAATGCTGTCAACATGCGGACTCATGTACGAGCCAACTCTGAGTCCATTTGAAGAAAGAATTGATTCAGTCATACTCACAACCGAACCTTTTCCATTGGTTCCAGTTACATGGATAGCTTTCAAGTCCTTATGAGGCTCTCCCATGCACTCAACAAGCTCTGACATCGCAGCCAGACTCAAACCATGTATTCTTCCTGCGGTCGCCTCTCTATTTATAAAGCGGTCTAAGAACTGCAGAGCTTCCGTAAAATTCATATCTATCTAGGATATTGCCAGCGACTTAAGAAGCAGCCCGATCTGTCTGATCTTCATCTCTTAATTCAATTTTTGGGAGTCC
>MDSV01208262.1_pt1 | contig 10793 bp, 11 predicted proteins | sample 810851 | NCBI WGS metagenome assembly MDSV01 (sample SAMN05326640, study PRJNA326480) | marine metagenome | isolation source: seawater | place: Atlantic Ocean: North East | collected 2012 | reverse complement strand
GCTGAAATCACGCAGGGGTGGGTTTAAACATGGGTCAGTTCTCAGTGAAAAAATCGGGACTTACCGGGTCAGTTCTCAGTGAAAATCAACACCGTGAGACCGGGACGCCGACGATAGGTCCGGAACGTATCTGTTCGCGCCCCGTGACCGGCCGCTGACGTTCATCCACCTGCGATTCCAAGCCCAGCGGTTATTGCGACGTAGAAAAGGCGGCGCTCTTCGGCAAACGCATAGGTTTCCACTGGCAGTATAAACAGGTCGGCTAGTTGGTCGCCATCGTGGTGTGGTGAACGCAACATCAGCTTGGGAGCGATGGTGAAGCGTAAACCCATCATGGCGCGGTTTTGACAGTCAGGTCGATATCAATCCAGCCGCCTCGCTCGAGGCATACGAAGCGTGTCGCACCGATTTTTTGATCGCGCCTTTTGTGCCAATGGCCGAAAACCCAGACCTCGGGTTGGTGACAGTCAAACATTGCCTGAAGCGCACGCGCCGTGCGGGATGGACCGGGAGAGTAATCAATGATTTGGAAGAGCTCCTGGCTGACGCGCCAGGGACAATCATGTGAAATCATCACGCGCGGCCGCCTGTTGGACCAAGCTTCGAAAAGGAGGTCCAGATCTCTCTGGCTATGCTCTTCGTCTGGCCACCAGTCCTTGTTCTCCTCGCGATCGTCCTGATCGATCGACCAGGCCCCGTTCACGAAAAACATGTCGCCTTCGGCGCCGCTTTCAATGAATAGCGGGTGATTTCGGCATACGGATGGGTTGTCATGGTTGCCGCGGATGAAGCGATGACCGCTTCCAGGCTGGCAGGGCCATTTTCTGACGTCTTCCTCCCGAGCAATCCCAATTTCGAGATCACCGACCTGAATGCTCTCATCAACTCCGGCGACTGCGGATGCATAGGCTGCGCCGTCTGCATGGATGTCACCGATAAATCGCACGAGCCCACCTGTATATACCTTCGAATCTCGACGGCGGGACAATGAAGAATGTTTGGTGCTTTCGCAACCAGTGCAGGCCTGCGATGCAATCGCATGTGATCAAGAACACGGGTGTAGGCTCAGCCCGGCACCCCGTTATCTCGGCCGGCGAAATCCCTGCGGAAGAACTGGGCTGCGTTTCAAGAAGCGGATCGACCCGGTCTAAGACAGCCGGAACGAGATAAGACTTTGTCCCGGAAATGGGTTGTGGATGTTATCGCCTTACGCCTTATAATCCGGAATTCGTGCGCCAGATGGAACTCGCCGACGAAATTATGCATGACGGCCGCGAGGTGTTGCTTTCAAGGATTTCGGCATATCTTTCAGCTCCAGTCTGAGACAGCCTTGATTTTTCGACACGGAAAAGCCGCTTTTTCGTCATATTTCTTGACCGTTGGGTGCAAATGCCGGACCTTGCACCGATGACCTCACCAAGCTCGATTTTCAGGCAGCACATCGCGCGTCTCGCCGAAATTCCGACGCTTTTCAAAGCGACGGCGCTTCCACTGCACTGGGATCGCGACGAGCCAGGCGTTTCTGATGCCCGCAGGCAACTGGAGATCCGGCAGTTTCTTTACACGTTTCTGCCTGATTTCGGCCTTCCCGGCGCTGTCTTCGACGCTGGCGGCTGCAAGGTTTTGAGTGTCGATGAAACCGAAAAACTGCCAGAGAATCTGGCGCTGCCTGAAAGCAATGACGACGGCGTCGCCTTTCGCGCATGCAATGGCAGACTGGTCGTGCTGTTCAATTTGAGGCGCTATTGGCCCGCTGCGCCGGATGGTGCGCTGTGGCTGGCGCTCGAACTCGAGCGCGCTTTTGTCGAAGAGTCGATCGTCACTTCGGGCGCAGGCCTTACCAACAGTGAATACCAACTGCTTGCCTGCCTGCTGGCTGGCCTTGACCTGAAGGAAGCGGCCGTAGCGCTCAATACCTCTTATGATACCAAGCGCAAGCAGTTGCAGGTCATCTTCCAGAAATTCGACGTCGCCAGTCAGGCGGCGCTCACACGTACGCTCTCCATCCGTCTGCTGGGGTATTTCACCGAGTCATTCGGGCGCAGGTCGCCGGCCAGTCCGGAGCGGGCGTTGCTCAGGCGGCATTATGGCCGCGATGTTCTCGTTCACTCGGTGGCGCTGGAAAACGGCACGGAACTGCCGGTGTGGGAATTCGGCGACCGGAAAGGAAAGCCCTGCCTTTATTTCCACAGCCTGCTTTCTCCGACCGTGCTCTGCGACGACAAGATAGAGATTCTCAACCGCAACGGGCTGCGCTGGCTGGTTGTGCCTCGTTTTTTTTCTCCCGGAGCGTCAGGCGCCGACCCTTCGCGCTTTCTGGAAACCCAGACTGAAGCCGTCGCGGAATATATCTGCCACTTCGTTGGCGGCCCGGTGACATGCGTGGCGACAAACTCCGGCATCTCCTGGGCGGTCCATTTCGCGGCGCGTTTTCCCGAACTAACCGAATGCCTAATGCTTGCCGGCGTGCCCTATCCGCCCTCCATGGCTTCAGGGTCCACAAATCGCGGGCTTCAGAGCGCACTCACAAATGTCTCGCGGAAAAACCCGCACGTTTTCGCCGCTCTTGTCAGGGCCTATGCGGCCATTGCACGTAAACCCGAGCTTGCCGGGCGCGCCTATCGCCACGGCTATCGCGAATCGCCTGCCGACCTTGCGGTGATAGAACGCTATCTTGAAACCGGGTGGGCGCTGGACTGGCTGTCCCTGATTGCCGAGCGTTCAACGACAAGCATCGTGGCCGATCTGACCGTTAATCAGCGCGATTGGGCCGCGCAGGCAAAAGAGCTCCCGGTGCCAGTGTCGCTTCTGCAGGGGGCGCAGGACAAAATGTGTCCTCCCGAAGTCGCTTCCGAATTGGCAACACAGATAGCCGCGCCCCTTGCCGTCGTACCGAACGCCGGCCACCTTCTCGTCGCCAGCCATTTTGAACTTCTGGCCGCACATTTGCGCGACGCCCCATCGGAACGGTGCGCGGAAGTCAAAACTTCGGACGAGGGAACCGGCGTGGAGCAAGCCTGCACCTCTTGCGTTTGATCCCTGTCGCCAATGCGTATCGCAATAGCTTCGGAATAGCATCACAACAAATGATAGCCGCTTACCAAATGATAATTTGGTAAGCCAACCGTTTCACCCCCCAAATGGGGGGCGCGCTTCCGATACCATCGCTTTACCCTGTCAACGCGAAGCGCTGTAAATGCGCGATTTGAAAGCGAATATGGAGTTAGGGGTAATGAACAAGATTTTTCTGGCTGCTCTGGCAGGCACCGCAATGATCGCGATGGCTGGATGCAGCAGCACGTCCGGAAACAGTTCTCCGGGGGACCCGGGCGCTGGCGGCGGCGGCTCGCAGGGGGGAGAACCCAGCGGTGGTGACGGCAACTACACAGTCGGCGGAACCACCGTTCAACTCAGGAACGGATCCGTCACCTCGGTTACCGATACGACAGGTGACTACACCGAAGATGACAATGGCAATCTTTCCGTCAGCTTCACGTCCGGGCCCTATGCCGGCCAGAGCGTGTCCTTCAGCGAGGGCAGTGACACAGCCGATCTGGACGGCCAGACGGCGACACTGGAAGCGTTCCTCGGTTCCGACAATGACAACAGCACATCGGGCGCGCTCTATATCACCGTTGACGGCGAGAATGATGAGGGGAACGGCAACTTCCTCGCCCTTTACAGCGGCGATACCGTATCCGATCTGCCGCAGGAAGGCACCGGCACTTACCGGGGCGACTATTTCGGCAGTGCACAGAACGGTGAGGCCGGCGGCCTGGTTTCGGGCTCCAGCGAAATCGCCGTCGACTTTCAGAGCGGCGCGGTTTCAGGCGATTTCAGCGACCTGACCATCTATGACGGCGACGATGCAATCGGCGCGATGGACGATGTCGGCTTTGCCGGGACGCTTGACAAGAACAGTGCCTCCTATGTTGCCAACAGCGTGACGATCGGGGGCGCAGCGGCCGGCGAAGGTTCCTTGGTCCAGGGTTCGCTTTATGGCGCCGGAGCCGATTCGACTGCTGGCAGCGTGGCCGCCTTCGACAATGCCGACAACCCGACAAAGGCTACCGTCGGCGTGTTCCAGGCGGACCTGGCAGACTGAGGCTGATGACCAACCGCAGACTTGAACCGCGCGCCGGAAAGCCGGCGCGCGGCCTGTGTCGCGAACTGAAGCGCGGACCACGCGCCTTTTTGTTCACGTTTGCCCTTGTGGCCCTCACGATTGGCGCCCCGCAATGGGGCTTCGCAAAAAAGTCCACCGTTACCGGCTTTGACGCGGTGCGTGTGCTGGTTGAATATGGCCAGTATGAAAATGCGATGGCACTGGCGCAAAGCTTCGCGACCGACGAAAAGGGCAAGGCGCTCGCTGCCGCCTTCACGCAGGCCCTCATACTGGAGCAGCAGGGCCGGTTGCCGGAAGCGGCAAGCGCGCTTCGCGCCATCCTTTCGCAGAACCCCGAGGCCCGCAACGTCCGGCGTGAACTTGCCAGCGTTCTCTACGAACAGGGCGAGGGCAACGCATCGCTGCATCACTTCGAACTTCTGGCCGGCAGCGCCAATAGTGCCGATGAGCGCGCGTTCTATGAACGCCTTGCCGCCAAGGCCCGCACGATTCGTCCCTGGTCGCTTGGTGGCTATCTCTCAATCGCCCCCAGCACCAACATTACCGAAGCCCCCGATGCCGACCTCGTCTATATCGGCGGCATTCCCATACTGCCTGCCAAAAAGAAGAGCGGCATCGGCTATGGCTATGGGTTGAACGGATCCTACCGTTTTGACCTTGATGAAATTTCATCGATCACGGTAGGTGGCGGGGTGAACGGCAACTGGTATCGCGACACCAGTTTCAACACGAGCTACTTTGACAGTTTCGTCGACTATCGCCGGGAAATGGGGGACTGGACGGTGACTGGCGGCCTTGTAGGCCAGTATGTGATGAAGGGCGAAGAACCTTATCGCTGGTCGCTCGGACCGGCTTTCTCGCTGCGTCACAATATGGGACGAAAGGGCGTCACAACGCTGCGTGGCATGTGGCGAAAGCTCGATTACCACGACCGCGACGAACTGGACGGCAGCGAAACAGTGCTGGGGATCAGCCATCTCTATGCCATCTCATCGGCAAGCTCGGTGCGTTTCGGGGGCAATATCGGCTATGTCGATGCGGCGAACGACACCAACAGCTATCTCCGCCTTTCCCTGAACGCGCAGTATTTCCGGGAATGGAGTTTCGGCGCGATTTCCGATATCTCGATTTTCGCGGATGATCGCAAATATCAGGACATAACCTATCTGGCCGGCGAAAAACGCTCAGATCAGCGTATCCAGGCCTCGCTTGGCATCACGCTGCGCAATCTGGCGATCAAGGGCTTCGCCCCACGCATCGAATATGCCTACACCCAGAACTTCTCGAATGTCGATGTCTATGATTTTTCGAAGAACACGCTTTCGACCTATCTGACGAAGAAATTCTGAGAGTCTTCTCTGATTGGGGTCCACGACCTCCGTCTTCACTAAAGCCAATCGTTTGGCTTCGAGGGATACGGCCTCGGGCGAGCGCCCCTCATTGCGGTAGTTGTTTATGATGGTACTGGAAAGGTTGGTAATTTCACAAACTGCTGGCGCGAAACGAAGCGGATTTCGTCGGTGTAGGTTTATGAACCCGGACTCTACTGGCCTTTCTTCACTGGCGCCATTGGTCGCCTCCCACCGTTGTAGTCGACTTGGATTTGCCGCACCCATTCGCAATGGCGCGAATTTGGTCGAGCTGACGACGAAGGTTGTCTGCCTCTTCGGCTTTTGCCAAAAACGGGGTGACTGACCTGTGCCCATTGCGTCCCACGTTCAGTTGGAAAGTCTTCGGGTTAGTGATTAGGCGCATCTTTTGAGCCTAAAGACCGAAGCAAAGCAAGCTTGATGCGGATATCCGGAAAACGTGAGTGTTGGTGCGGAGGCGGATGTTTTGCTGCGGGGTCTGATTGACACAGACAAAGCCGGTCTGTTGGCGCGGGAAGCTTAGCACCGGCTGATCGGCGCTGCGCGGCATTTATTTTTCAATTCACGGGTAAGGGGCGAAATCAGCAGGCGCCCAATTGGGCAGCTGCGAGGGCTCCAAGGCATCGCCGCAAGTGGCGAGTCGAAAAACCGACTTTTGTCGCAAAGTCGGTGTTTCCGTGTCGGACGACAGATGACGTCCGACACGGAAACGCAGTTCTGCACGGCTTTTTTATGCAACAAAAACAATAGATGAAATCGTATTGCGACAAGTCGGTTTTGGAATCCGACACCCGAATTCCGTTTTCCGACATCTGAAATCCTTCTCAGATTTAACGGTTAATGCGTGGGGCTGATACAGCGCACGAACAAGGGCCACTCCCAAAGGAGCAACCCTGAACAAACCCCTGCTTTCGATCGTGTCCCGCAGCGTGATGTAGCTTCGGCTTTTGCCGTGCCTTCCGGATAGCCTCTCGGCGGCAAAGCCGATCATCTCGCGCAGTAAATCGGCATCGGCGCTTTTCTCAACGAGCAAGCGCAGGCTCATCATATCTTCGGTCATCGATGGTCTTTCCATCAGGTTGGTATTTGACAATCCGACCTTACCGGAAAACACTGGTGACCATCGATCCGGCTACATCACGTGCAGAGACACGATCCCGCCGATCAAAATGATAATGCGGCCGTCAGGAAGCGCATCAGATTGCAGGCTCAATGAAATTCGAAAAATTCTTAATACCGTCTCTCGAACGTAATGTTCTATTAGAGGTGGTCGCCGCCAAGCCCTGTGGCAACGGCCCGTTTCCAACAGTCGTGTTCAATCACGGTTCGACCGGAAGGGGCAGAATAAGACCCTTTATTCCCGGACGGTGGCTCCTGAGGTTGTGGCAAACTACTTTGTCGAGAGGGGCTGGCTGGCACTTTTCCCTCAACGCCGAGGGAGGGGAAAATCGGGCGGGGCATATGGCGAAGGTCTCTCATTGGACGGTTCCGGCTATTCCTGTGACGTAGATGTCGCGATAGCTGGCTTCGAGAGGGCCGTTGAGGACGTTGACGCTGTGGTCAACCATTTGCGCGATCGATCTGATGTCGATCAGCAAAAACTTGTCATAGGCGGCGTGTCGCGTGGGGGCATCCTGGCCATTGCCTATTCAGGTATGAGGTCAGGCACGTTCTGCGGCTCCATCAATTTCAATGGGGGATGGCTGGGACGAGGTTGCCAACCACATGAATTGGTTAATCCGCTTCTTTTCGAACGTGGCGCATGGGGATGCGCATCCATGATTGTATGCCTGTCCTTGCCGGTATCATCGACATAATCGACGCGGGTTCTCCTTGCCCGAGAAGCCTGGCTTCTCGGGTCTGTTGAATTCAGATTTTGAGGAGAAGCGACACCCTTCCCACCCCGGCACGAGCGTGCTATTGAGGTGGTCTCGACGAAGGAGCATCTGCTTCTTTTCGGAAGGGCGTGATTGTTGACGCAATCACGCCTTTTCTGTTTTGGCCTTGGCCATATGTGTTTTGCTTGTGTTCGTTTCCTTTCCTGTCCAGCATCTACGAGCGGCGGACCGCTCCGTTTGTCTTTTCGGCTCGGAAGCAGGTGTTCAGCGAGAATCCGCGAACGCTACCCTCCAAGCGGCAACGCGCTCATATTGCGCGAGTACTGTGTTCATTGAATTTCGGTACAGTTCGTCCAGTTCGCATTTCTTGAGAAGTGCGAATATAAGAATCTACTCTGTTATTAGCGTTGATCGTGCCGAAAGAAGATTACTTGAATGGTAATCTTATATCTTATTCCCTTCGTGGGGTTTGGTTTGGCTTTTCTGCAAAAAACATATCTGGATCAAGTTCGAGGTAGGTTGCGATTGCGCGCACGAGCTTTCTCGACTGCTTTTTGCCGTTGAGCGCAGCGCTCACAATGCTCTTGCTCATCTGAATACCGTCCGCCACGTCTTCCAGGCGAAGTTTCTTGCGGCTCATCACCACGCGGAAGTACTCAGCCCGGTGGTCGGGGTCGGAAAGATCGAAGGGGAGCGCGGCGAGCATCGATATCGTCATCCCTCTGGGTGATTCGGCTTGTTTGCATTATTTGGTAGTAGATAGATTTTCCTCCGTCAATAAAAAATAATGATGAATTTTTTACCATTGCGACAAAGCAATCATTTAAGGCGAAAGTTCTTAAAAAATTGTGTCCCGGACTCATGTTGAAATGAGAAATTAATATAAATGCGAAAAAACAACACGTAATACATTTTTCGCATCTTCGTAAGGTGGTCACCCTTTCCGAAGGAAAGTCGATTTTGATCTTCGAAGTAATGCGAAAAAAGGAAAATATGTGCACTAAAATTTATGCACAGGAATTGGTATTTTCATCATCCACCAGAAGGCCTAAGACGTGTGTTTTCCAGACGAAAAGACCGGTTACGCAACGGCTTCGGAAACAGCCGTTGGCATTGGACGTTGTTGTTTTGGAGCGATATGCGGCCAACGAGATGCAGGCGACAAACGCGGGTTGTGAGGGTGGGAAGAGCCTGGACGCGCACCTGAGGGATGAGCGAATTTTTAAACAGTAAGTTCTGTTCTCGCGAAACCGCGCCTTTTTCGATGGCGCGGTGCACCGCCTGTTATCGCCAAGGAGGGGCGCTTACGTCGAATTTGATTTCAGTGATGGATCTCGACGAGGCGCTCGACCAGCCCAGGCAGTTCGGTAACCGTTTGCCAGACGACATGGAGGTCGATGTCAAAGTAGCCATGCGCGATCCTGTTGCGCATGCCACGAATGCTGCGCCAGGGAACAGTGGCCTGCGACTGCGCGAACTCGGGATAGTCGGCGAGAACCCGGCTGGCGGCCTCTCCGACAATCATCAGGCTCATGACAACGGCACGCTGCGTCTTGAGGTCAGCCAGGAAATCGCCTTCGTCCATGCCTTCCGTGAACGTGACAGCGTCCGTCGCCCCCTGGATCATCTGATCGAGGTAGTCGGGCAGTCTGTTTGCTGCGCTCATACGGCTACAGCCTGACGCAGCACATCGTTCCTGATATGAGCAGGGAGGTCGCGTGGGGTTTTCACATCAACCCTGACCCCAAGGGCTTCTTCGAGAGCTTCCTGCAATCCGCCGAGATCAAACAGGGTGGTTTCCGGCAAAGGCTCGACCAGAACGTCGAGGTCGCTGTCCTCGCGATCGCGTCCGGTCAGCGCCGAGCCATAAACGCGAGGATTAGCCGTGCGGTAGCGTTCGGCAAGACGTCGGATGACGTCCCGATCCTGCAGCAGAGCTTGTGATGGCCTTTTTCCCGGCATGTCCTTGTCCTTCGCTCTCTATATAATTCATTTCGGAAGGCGTTCACAGAGCTTTCAACGCTGCTCTCTCCTGGCGAACTCGTCAAATGTTTCAAGCCTTGTCTGGACTCGAACTGCCGTCGGCGGCAATTTGCGGCAATTAATTCAGAATCAAACGAAGCGCCCATGTCGACTTTTCCGCCACTCGCACCGTCACTGGTCCCGCGTGAGACACTGCCCTCCTATCTGTCACGGCTTGCCGCGACCAAGGGCGTCAGCACGGCCGATCTTTGTTACGATATGAGGGTGGCTTTTCGGCGCGTGCTGAACTTTGAAGACGAGCCGTTGGCTGCAGTGGCGGCGTTCGGTGGTCTGTCGCCGGAGCAAATGGAGGAGCTGGTATCGTGGACTGGCAAGCCAGTCGGCGATGTCAGGTCGGTCTTGCGTGGTGAGGCATTCGTCTCGCGTGCTGTTCGCAACCCGACGATGCGCGGCTGCCCGATCTGCCTGCGGGAAGATATGGAAAACAGCCGCAAGCCGCCACTGCAGAGTATGGTGATGCGCGGGCACTGGCTCTTGAGGGATACATGCGTGTGCGTGAAGCACTGCCACCCACTTGTGCCGCTATGGACAGAACCGCATTTTTCCAGACGGAATGATATAGGCCTGCAGCTCGAGGGGATTGTCGAAGACATCAAGTGCGGAGCGTTTGAACACCCGCGTATCGAAGTCTCCCACTACGACCTTTGGCTGGATCAGAGGTTGGAGAGCGGGAAGGATACGACTTGGTTCGCAGATCAGCCACTCTCGGCCAGCGTCATCATGTGCTACAATTTTGGCTTCGAGCTGCTCAGGCTCGATCCAGCCAGGACTGCTGATAGTGCCGACACGAACAGAGCTGCGCGAGCGGCTGGCTTTGAGGTGTTGAGCCGTGGCGAGCCGGAGATCCGCACGGCAATACAACAATTGGCGGCGGCCGGGGAGGATGGTTATGAAGAGCCATCCGGCGCGTTCGGAAAGATCTATTCCGTGTTGACGTATGAGCACGTGAATGACCCCGGCCTCGACCGAATTCGGCGTATTTTTCGGGAAATCATTCTGGACACATGGCCTATCGAGCCCGGCACTGATCTGCTGGGCGAACATGTTGCCACGAGGAAGCTGCATTCCGTGACCACGGCTGCCCGTGAGGCCGGCACGGAACCTGAGCTCATGCGGAAATTGCTCATCGATGCCGCCGTGATCGAAGCGAATGGATCGTTGCCGGACCGCCGGACCACATTCTTGGCGGAAGTCGCCAACCCGGTTCTGGCGCGGATCTCGGATGTTGTCTCTTTGAGGACCATGCGTGAGGTCTTGGGGGCGACCCGCACAGAGCTGGAGGCCTTGGTGGCGGAGAATATTCTCATCCCACTCGCCTAGGCTCAGGACTCGTTAAAATCATAGCCAGAAGATAACAGCAGCAGCGATGCATATGCTTGAGAAGAAAGTGTGTGCACAACGGTCGTATCGGGTGTG
>MDSV01061695.1_pt1 | contig 10793 bp, 9 predicted proteins | sample 810851 | NCBI WGS metagenome assembly MDSV01 (sample SAMN05326640, study PRJNA326480) | marine metagenome | isolation source: seawater | place: Atlantic Ocean: North East | collected 2012 | reverse complement strand
GTTATTGTGCGCCTGTAGGCGAAGTTTATGCTGCAGTCGAAGCACCCAAAGGTGAATTTGGAATTTATATGATATCTGATGGAGCAAACAAACCGTATAGAATGAAGATACGGGCACCAGGTTTTGCGCATCTTGCAGCATTAAATGAAATGTCTCAAGGACACATGTTATCTGACATTGTTACAATTATCGGGACTCAAGATATAGTATTTGGAGAAATTGATAGATGACAATGAGTAATAATGAATATGTTATAGATAGTAAGATTTTGTCAAAAATTGATAATATTAGAAAAAAGTTTCCTGTAAAAGAGAACAAATCTTCAATAATAGAAAGTCTATTGATACTACAGCATGAAAATGATGGCTACATTACTAAAAATATAATTAGTGCCTTGGCAAAATATTTACATATTAATGAGATAGATATTTATGAAGTAGCAACATTCTACTCAATGATCAATACGAAAGTAGTTGGCAAGAATATAATTTCTGTCTGTAATAATGTTTCATGCATGCTAAAAGGCTCAGATGAAATAATTCTACATTTAGAAAATGAGCTAGGTATAAAACGTGGCCATTCAACGAAAGATAATATATTTTTTCTAAAAGATGAAATTGAATGTTTAGCTGCATGTAATGGAGCTCCTATGATGCAAATAAATCATAAAAACTATGAAAACTTAACTATAGAGAAAGTTGATAAAATTTTAAAGGATTTTAAGTGATGATAAAAATCTGTACTGAAACTTTTGATAATGAAAATCCAAGCTCCATTGAAACTTATTTGAAACTAGATGGATATAAAGCATGGAGCAATATTATTAAAAATAGAATACCTAAAACTGAGGTAATAAAAATAATCAAAGATTCAGGCCTAAGAGGAAAAGGTGGTGCAGGGTTCTTAACTGGTGTTAAGTGGTCTTTTATTCCACCTATAAATAATCAAAAGTATCTTGTCTGTAACTCTGATGAAAGTGAGCCAGGAACTTGTAAAGATCGAGACATTTTAAGATATAATCCACATTCAATAATTGAAGGCATGTTAATTGCCTGTTATGCAATAGGAGCAAATGTTGGATATAATTACCTCCGTGGTGAATTTATGGATGATCAGTGGGGCGTTTTTAATAATGCTCTTGAGGAATCGCATAAAAAAGGATTTATAGGTAATAATATTTTATCATCGGATATCACTATTAATATTTTTGCTTTAATTGGAGCGGGCGCATATATTGTTGGTGAAGAAACTGCCATGTTAGAGTCAATTGAAGGTAAACGTGGCATGCCTAGAATCAAACCACCATTTCCTGCTATTAAAGGCCTTTTTGGCAAGCCAACAATTATTAATAATACTGAAACTTTGGCTACTGTGCCAAAAATTATACTTAATGGAGACAAATGGTATAGAGATATAGGCTTGGGAGAATCTGAAGGTGTAAAAATGTTTTCTGTGAGTGGACATATTGTCAATCCGCAAAATTTTGAAATACCATTGGGCACGCCGTTTGCTGAACTACTTAAATTATCTGGCGGCGTATGGAAAGATAGGAAGCTTAAAGCAGTAATCCCTGGAGGTTCATCTGTTCCTGTAGTCAAAGGAGAAGTTATGATGGAAACTAATATGGATTATGATTCCATAGCAAAGGCCGGGTCTATGCTTGGCTCTGGTGGAGTAATTGTGATGGATGATAATACTTGCATGGTTTCAGTTTTGCATCGAATTTCTAGATTCTATTATGCAGAATCTTGTGGTCAATGTACTCCATGCAGAGAAGGCACAGGCTGGCTTTATAAAACATTGGATAACATTATTACCGGGAAAGGTACGAATAATGACTTGCACCAGTTAGATCGTATCGCTTCACAAATTGAAGGACACTGCATTTGTGCGCTAGGTGATGCAGCTGCCATGCCTGTTAGAAGTTTTTTAAAAAACTTTTGGTCTGAATTTGAATACTACGTAGATAAGAAAGAATCCCTGGTATTATAATAATGAAAGTATATATAAATGATCATGAATATATTGCAAATGAGGGAGAGACAATAATTGAATTGTCAGATCGCGTGGGAATACATATACCCAGGTTTTGTTATCATAAACATCTTTCAGTTGTTGCAAGCTGTAGAATGTGTCTGATAGATATTGAAGGAGTCAATCATGCACAACCAGCATGCTCAACACAACTTCGTGAAAACATGAAAGTTTCTACTAAAACAAATAAAACTATTGATGCTCAAAAATCTACAATGGAATTTTTATTAATTAATCATCCATTGGATTGCCCTATTTGTGATCAAGGCGGGGAATGTGAATTGCAAGATATATCTTTAGAGCATGGAGATGATCATTCAGAATATATTCAAATGAAACGAGTTGTTCTAGATAAGGATATAAGCCCTCTCATTTCAACAGATATGACAAGATGCATACACTGCTCGAGATGTGTAAGGTTTGGAGAAGAAATAAGCGGTACAAAAGAATTAGGGCTATTGGACCGTGGCGAAGACATGAAGATTGATGTATTCATTGAGAAAGGTGTAAGGTCTGAATTATCTGGAAATATGATAGATTTATGTCCTGTAGGAGCACTCAATAATAAACCATATAGATATTCTGCAAGGACTTGGGACCTTGCCCAACATGAAGTTATATCACCCCATGATTGTTTAGGGTCAAATATTTACTATCATACATATAAAAATAAAATAGTAAGAGCAGTCCCAATGGAAAATCCAAATATAAATCAAACATGGATTTCTGATAGAGATAGATTTGGTTATGAAGGAATATATTCTAATGATCGGTCTCTAAAACCATTAATAAGGGATAATGGCAAGCTAATTGAGTGTGATATTGAGACAGCAATTAGTTCAGTACATCAAACAATTAATGAATCGATAGCAGATTTTGGAAGAGAGCAAATTGGTTGCATGATCTCGCCACAATCAACCACAGAAGAACTTTTTTTATTTAAAAAAATACTAAAGAAACATAACATAAATAATTTAGATCATAGAACAAATGAGTGTGATTATGGTTATCAGGAATTTTTCCCTTTAATGCCTACACTAGGATGTAATCTTAATGAAATTAATAGTTTAGATAATATTGTCTTAGTTGGAATTAACATTAAAAGAGAATTTCCACTTTTATCCATTAGGCTATTGGACGCAGTTAATAATAAGACTAAAATTACTTCACTAAATCTTCAGCCTTCTCATGAAGATTTTCAGATTTATGAAAACTTACTATTTAAACCAGACGAATTAGTCAATTATTTAACTAATAAATCCAACGAGAATAATAAAGCTAATGGTAAAACACTAATTATATTGGGACCAGAAATTAAATATCTTGAGAATCAATCTGATATCTATGCCTCTGCAGCTAAATATTCAAAATCAATAAATGCTAAGATTGGATTTTTAAATCCATCTTGCAATACAACTTCAGCTTGGTTATTAGGTTTATTACCGCATAGAGACTCATTGGGTAAAAAAAATGAGACTCCTGGTTTGACAGCTTATGAAATGATTGAGAAAAGACTTTCATCATATATTTTTTATAATTTAGAGCCCGAATTTGATTTTTGGAATAATCAGTCTTTATCTAAGTCATTAGAAACATCAAAAAAGAATATTTTCTTTACATCATTTATGACACCAATGATTGAAAAGTATGCTGATATTATAATTCCAATTGCAACCTATGCTGAATCTCCGGGTAGTTATATAAATATAGAGGGAACCTATCAGAATTTTAAGCAAAGCGTTCAACCTAAAAAAAATATATATCAGGGATGGTTAATATTAAATGAAATTCTCAAATTAAATACTTCTTCTGAATTGTCATTTGAATCTCTACAAAAAGAAATTAAATTATTAATTTCAGACATTAATTTTATTGATAAAAATATATTCAATGGATTGAAAATAGGGAATCCTCAGCAAAATGAAAATCCAATAAAGTTAACAAAAAGAGAAATATATTCTTGTGACCAGGTTGTTAGACGATCTCAATCCTTACAGATGACTGATCAAGCGAAGGAAAATGATATTACAATATCTTCAGATCTAGAAAAAAACTTAATCAAAAATGATACTTTACAAATTAAAGATAATGACTCAAATATTCAAACAAAAAATTTCTCTATAAACAATAAATTACCAGATAAGACAATTTTAATCCCATATTCAAAATACAAGGATATACATATTGGATCTAAATCTGGATATATGAATTTCAAGGCTAAACAATGAATGAACTATTTTTCCTAATAAATATTTTAATGGATATTATTATAGTGGTTATTCCATTATTTCTAATTGTCGCATACACAACATATTCTGAAAGAAAAATAATTGGATTCATGCAATCAAGACTAGGGCCTACTAGGGTTGGCCCATTTGGCATGTTTCAACCAATAGCTGATGTTATCAAACTATTAACTAAAGAAGTTATTATTCCTTCAAATGCAAATAAAGGCTTATTTTTATCAGCACCAATTATAATGTTAGTCCCGTCGCTGTTAGTCTGGTCTGTAATACCATTATCTGAATATTTTGTTATTTCAAATATAAATGCTGGATTACTATTCATTTTAGCGTTAACTTCCTTGAGCGTTTATGGTGTGATACTAGCTGGATGGGCATCTAATTCAAAGTATGCTTTCTTAGGGTCAATGAGAAGTGCAGCACAAATTATTGCTTATGAGATTGCCATGGGTTTTGCTCTTGTTGGAGTATTAATGGCAGCTGGCAGTTTAAATCTTCAAGAAATAATACTCTCGCAAAAAGGAGGAATATTAAGTTGGTATTGGCTGCCACTATTTCCATTATTTTTAATTTATTTAATTGCAGGAATAGCTGAAACTAATAGAGCTCCATTTGATGTTTCTGAGGGTGAATCAGAAATCGTTGCAGGTTTTCATGTTGAGTATTCAGGAGTAGCTTTTGCTATGTTTTTTTTAGCAGAATATATGAATCTTATCTTAATCAGTATACTAGTCAGCATACTATTCTTTGGTGGTTGGTTATCGCCATTTGAATCAACTTTGTTAGATCCATTTTTTTCATGGGTACCTGGATTCTTTTGGTTGAGCATAAAGACTCTAGCATTTATATTTTTGTTTCTATGGCTGAGAGCAACATTGCCAAGATATAGATATGACCAAATTATGAGACTAGGGTGGAAAATTTTCTTGCCTATTACATTGTTCTGGATATTTGTTGAAGGCATAATGATATATTATAAAATAGGGAGCTGGTTTATATAATGTTTAAAAAATTCTTTGAAATTCTGAAAAGTCTTTTTTTGTTTGAAATACTTAAAGGTTTATCGATTACTGGCAAAAAACTGTTCAAAAAATCTATTACTATTCAGTATCCTGAAGAGAAAACTCCTCAATCACCCAGATTCAGGGGTCTACATGCACTCAGAAAATATCCGAATGGCGAAGAGAGATGCATTGGATGTAAGCTTTGTGAAGCTGTTTGTCCTGCTCTAGCTATTACCATCGATACAGAAATGCGGAATGATGGAACGAGACGTACTACAAAATATGATATAGATTTGTTCAAATGTGTATATTGCGGATTTTGCGAAGAAGCTTGCCCGGTAGATGCTATTGTTGAGACTAAAATATTTGAGTTTCATTTTGAAAATAGAAACGAGAGAATTATTACAAAGAAACAATTGTTGGCAATTGGCGATAAATATGAAAGTGAAGAAATTAAAGACAGAAAAGGAATCAATTAAAGGTAGTCATATTTATGGAACTTATTGTTTTTTCTATTTTTTCTAGTTTATTAATAATATGTTCAGTTGGCGTAGTGACTGTAAATAATCCAGTCAAATCTGCAATATATCTTGTATTTGCATTTTTTAACTCAGCAGTTCTATGGTTATTGCTCAATGCAGAATTCCTGTCTATTATTTTGATTCTTGTCTATGTTGGAGCTGTCATGGTTCTATTTTTATTCGTGGTGATGATGCTAGATATTAATATGGTTAATATCAAAGAGGGGTTTGTCAACTATCTACCAATTGGTATAGCAGTTTTCGTTGTAACTGCTTCATTGTTAATTTTATTTTTTGAAACACTCTTTGCCAATACTGATGCTAATATAATTACGGAAATTAATGTCATAGGAACTGATAATACTAAAAACCTTGGATATGTTTTATTTACAGAATATATATTAGCTTTTGAAATAGCTGCAGTAGTATTATTATTAGGAATAATATCTGCTATAACTCTTACATATCAAAAAAATACTGCAAATAAGTATCAAAATCCATCAGAACAAGTGAGCGTGACTAAAAATAACAGACTAAAAATTATTAAAGATAAGGATCAAGCATAATGATACCAATGTCATATTACCTTGTTCTAAGCTCACTGTTATTTAGTATTTCATTGGCAGGGATTTTTCTTAATAGAAAAAATATAATTATTATGCTGATGTCATTGGAGCTTATGTTCTTATCTATTAATTTTAATTTCATTATTTTTGGTAATTATTTGGGTGATTTAGCTGGTCAAATATTTGTATTCTTTATACTTACAGTTGTTGCCGCTGAATCAGCAATAGGTCTAGCAATTATAGTCGTTTTATATAGAAACAAAAAAAGTATTAATGTAGATGATATTGGAGGATTGAAAGGATAATGTTCTGGATAACATTTATAATAATACTTTCACCTTTGCTTGGCTCATTAATTTTATTATTTAAGCCCCTCAAGAGTATAGCTTTCACAAATATAGTCTCAAATGGGTCTATTGCAATATCGGCATTTTTATCATTATATTTATTTATTCTATATTTAACTGATGCGTCAATAGCTGAATCTCATTTGTTATATACATGGATAGAGGCAGGAAGAGTCAAATTTGATCTTGGGCTTATGGTTGATAGCTTATCTGTATTTATGTCTTTTGTTGTCACGTCAGTTTCTTTACTTGTTCATATATATTCAATTGGTTATATGAAAGCTGACGAAAGTTACAATAGATTTTTTATTTATACTAATTTTTTTACATTCTCTATGTTACTAATTGTATTTGCGAATAACTTCTTACAATTATTTATAGGATGGGAGCTAGTAGGCTTATCTTCATATTTATTGATAGGTTTTTGGTATAAAAAAGAATCAGCTGTGAAAGCTAACTTCAAGGCTTTTATTGTTAATAGGATTGGCGACATAGGTTTAATATTAGGAGTTTCTCTTGTTTATATATATTCAGGAAGTTTAGATTATGACAATTTTTTTAATAATATAGATGCTTTAAAAAATGAAACAATTTATATTCTTGGCTTCAATTTGGCAGTTCTACCATTAATTGCTTTGCTATTATTTGTGGGTGCAGCAGCTAAGTCAGCTCAAATCCCTTTGCATTTTTGGCTTCCCGATTCGATGGAAGGACCAACACCGATATCTGCACTTATACATGCAGCTACTATGGTGACAGCAGGAATTTTCATGGTAGCCAGGTTATCTTCTCTATATGATGCTTCTGATTATGTATTAGACATTATCCTTATTATTGGAGTTTTAACATCATTATCTATGGGCTTAGTAGCATTGATTCAAAATGATATTAAGCGTGTTATTGCTTACTCAACTATATCTCAATTAGGTTATATGACAGTAGCACTCGGTGCATCTTATTATACTTTTGCTATATATCATCTGATGACACATGCTTTCTTTAAAGCACTACTATTTTTATGCGCTGGCTCAATAATTTTAAAATGTCATCATGAACAAGATATTAATAAGATGGGTGGTTTAAAAAACATTATGCCAGTCACATTTATTACTTTTACTATAGCTGGCCTAGCGCTAATGGGATTGCCTTTAACATCAGGATTTTTCTCAAAAGATTTAATCATTGATATATTCAAATATGGAGATAATCCTCTTGTTTATTATTCATTAGTAGCTGGAGTTTTTATAACGACACTTTATACAACAAAATTATATTTTAAAGTTTTTTTTGGAAGTAATAAGTTAAAAATAGAGAAGTCAATAACTCATGAGCATAATTATGTTATAACAGTGCCGCTTATATTGCTTGCAATACCGAGCTTTTTCATTGGGATGTTGTTATTTGAAAAAATATTAGTTTCAGGATTTTTCTCTAATATTCTTTCTGACACTTATAGAGTTCAAGAATTTTACTCTAATAATATAATTTCCTTATATTATTATTTATTTCATTCTCTCACGTCATTAAGTTTTATATCATTGGTATTTGCATTGCTCATCTCCTATCTAATCTATATAAAATATCCTTATATACTCGATAAGATTCATGTGACATTTAATAAGCCAATTCAAGTATTAAAAAACGAATACGGATTTATATATATATCTAATAAACTCATTCCAAAATATATAAACATATTTTCTAATTTCTTATGGATTAAATCTGATATAAATATCATAGATAACTTTTTTGTAAATGGTATGGCAAAACTAGTTCGTATGCTATCTTATCGCATTAGGGTAATTCAAACGGGTTATTTATATCACTATGCATTTACAATGATTATCGGCTTGGTTTTATTTTTATTACTTTTTTATGACTTTAAACAATGAATATTCTTAATTTCCCTATACTGAGCTTATTACTCTGGACTCCGATTATTGGTGGTTTACTATTATTAGTCATTAATGAAAAAAGTATGAATCTAATAAGATTATTAACTTTATTTTTTTCTACGATTACTTTTTTATTATCAATATTTTTATTTATAAACTTTAATGAAAATACTCATATGCTTCAGTTTGTTGAGCGTATTAACTGGATACCAAGTCTGAACATTTTCTATTACCTAGCTATAGATGGAATCTCTATGCTATTCATATTATTAACAACTTTTGTTACTTTTCTTCTGATAATCTTTAGTTTATTTCATGAGGTGCAGCAGAAAAATAAATTCTTTTCATTATTTTTATTTTTAGAAGGATTGATACTGGGTGTATTTTGCGCATTTGATAGTATTCTCTTTTATATATTTTTTGAAGCCATGTTAATACCATTATTTTTGATTATTGGTGTTTGGGGTGGAAAAAATCGTATCTATGCTACTATAAAATTCTTTTTATACACACTTTTTGGTTCTGTTTTAATGTTAATTGCTATCATCTATTTGTCCTACCAAGCAAATAGTTTTGCAATCCTTGATTTTTATGATCTTACATTATCATTAAATGTTCAAATAGCAATTTTCTTTGCTTTTCTTATTTCATTTGGAATTAAAATCCCAATGTGGCCTGTTCATACTTGGCTGCCCGATGCTCATGTTGAAGCACCTACTACTGGCTCCGTGATATTAGCTGCTGTTTTACTTAAAGTTGGTGGTTATGGATTAATAAGATTTCTATTGCCAATCACAACAGATGCAGGAATATACCTAGATGAATATATTATTCCATTATCTCTGATTGCTATTGTCTATATTAGTTTTGTTGCAATGGCGCAACAGGATATGAAAAAGCTTATTGCTTATTCATCTGTGGCACATATGGGATTTGTGACATTGGGAATATTTTTAGTTTTCGACCTTATTTCATCAAGCCAAAATAATTTAGATACGGCAATTTTAGGTCTACAGGGAGCTATAATTCAAATGATCTCACATGGATTTATTTCTGCAGCATTGTTTTTTTGTATTGGAATTATTTATACTAGAACAAAATCACGTATTATTGATGAACAGTCAGGCATAGCTCAAAAAATGCCTATATTTGCAGCCCTGATGATATTCTTCCTGTTAGCAAATTCTGGACTTCCTGGTACTTCAGGTTTTGTCGGAGAATTTATGGTGTTAGTTTCAAGCATGCAGTCAAGTTTTATGTATGCTTTTCTTGCATCTCTTACATTGGTATTAGCTGCGTCATATTCATTATGGCTTGGTAAACGAGTACTATTTGGTTCATCATCAAATCCCATAATAATGTCTCTATGTGATGTTGATACAACTGAATTTTGGACTTTATTTGTTCTTTTGTTAGCTATAATAATAATCGGACTTAAGCCTGATTTAATTAGTCAGGTAATGAATGAATCAGTTCATCATTTAGTATACTCATTAACAAGGGGATTTTGATATGATTAATATTATTTACTTAATACCCGAAATAATAATACTATCTTCTCTATGTTTTATTATATTGTTTGATATTTTTATCACAAATAACAAAAGATATATATCATATTATCTAATACAGCTATCTTTATTTGCGTCTTTTATTTTATTACTCAGTTATTATAAAGATTTTACAAATTATGATTCAAATCTATATAGCTCTAATATTTTTAGTGTTAATTTTAAGATCTTCATTATATTTAGCCTGACACTAATATTTCATTATACTTATAAGTTTTTTCTTAATTTTAATTTATATAAGACTGAATATTTTATAATATCTCTATTTGCTCTATTGGGGATGATGATAATAATTTCGTCTGAGCATTTACTACTCTTGTATTTAGGCATAGAGCTTTTATCACTATCACTCTATTCACTTATAGCTTTTGATAAGAAATCATCTTTATCTTCAGAAGCCGCTATTAAATACTATATATTAGGAGCTATCTCATCAGGCTTCCTCTTGTTTGGGATATCTTTAGTTTATGGTTTAAAAGGAAGTCTCTATTTTAATGATATTTTGAGTTTCATAAATAATCTACAAGACTCATCATTAGATGTGAATATAACTAATATTGGATTTATATTTTCATTAACTTTTATATTAGTTAGTTTAGCTTTTAAATTTGG
>MDSV01083254.1_pt1 | contig 10794 bp, 9 predicted proteins | sample 810851 | NCBI WGS metagenome assembly MDSV01 (sample SAMN05326640, study PRJNA326480) | marine metagenome | isolation source: seawater | place: Atlantic Ocean: North East | collected 2012 | reverse complement strand
CTCATTTCTTATGAAAGAAATTACTTTTGACCTTAAAATAATATTTTCATGAATTTTTTTTCTTCTTAAATCTAAAAAACGATATTTAAGTCTTATCTCTTCTGAATACTCTTGATCAGTAAACACTGGCATTGGAAGTTCTTTACAAACTCCCAATAATTCGAATGATTTAATATTAATTTCAATTTCACCAGTTTTAAGTTCTAAATTTATTGTATCTTTACTTCTTTCAACAACATTTCCTATTATTTTAATAACGCTTTCAAGTTGAATTTTTTCTAATTCTTTAAAATTAGAATTATTTTTATCAATAATACATTGAGTAACACCATAATTATCTCTTAAATCTATAAATAAAAGATTACCATGATCACGTTTTTTATTAATCCATCCAGATAAAATTATTTCTTGACCCTTATTAATTTTAGATAATTCTGAACAATTATGTGTTCTGTATTTACTCAATTTATACCTTTAGCACTTCTTTAATAATTTTAAAATCAATAGATTTTTTTTTTTTTAAACTGATTTCATCGATTTTATATATGAATTCACGTATTTTACCATAAGATCTATCAATATGTTTTATAATAAAATCAATTAGTTTTTTTTCAATTATTATTTGTCTATCAGAAAAGTTTTTTAATAAAATGGCAAAAATTAAATCATCATTAGGGCTTTCTATTTTAGCAAATATACAATTCTTCGCTCTTGATTCAAAATCTTTGATTTTAAATTTAATTTCATTAATTGGTGTAATTGAATTAATTAAAATATATTTATTGTCCTGTGAAGCAATATTAAACAAGGTATACATTAATTTTTCATTTATATTTTTGTCAAAATTATCTAAAATAAGATTTTCAAAAATTTTAAATTTTTTTAGGTCATCATTATTAAATTCTACAGAATTTACTTTAAAAGCGTTATATTTTTTTTTAAAAATATTTGCTAAGTGAGTTTTTCCGCAATATCTCTCTCCATAAATATTTAATATGTTTTTTTCCCATTTGGGCCATTTATCAATTAAATTAAAAGCAAAAAAATTACAATCATTCACATAAAAATCTTCATTTTTATAATTTTGTTTTAAATCAAAATTTAACAATAGTTGGTTTAAATCACTCATTCAATTTTTAAAATTTGATTTTTTTTTAAAAGATTTAATCCCGAAGTATTTATTTGGTCAAAAAATTTATCGGGGGGTCCATTAAAAATAATTTTATAAATAATATTGTTATTATCAAATGATACAACCGAATATCTAGACACCAAATCTAAATTTTTCAATATGTTTTCAAAAAAATCAATTTTTTCATAATTTTTTGAAGATAAAGAAATTGTTAGAGGTACTTTAATTGAAGTATTTATAATATTTAATTTTTTCCACTCATCTTCATATATACTTTTTAAGTCTTTTATTAATTTTAAAACTAATTTTTCATCATAAATATCAATATTGTTATAATTAATATTAAGAATTTTATAAGTATCACTTAACTTTAATTTAGATAAAATATTCATTTTTTCACTACTCTGTTCAACTATAATTATTATATAATTTTTTAAATCATATTTTGAGATAATTTCGTCAAACCTATAATTTTCTATTAAATCTATATTTTTTTTTAAAAATTTAATATCATCTATTTCTTCAGTCGGTAAAATATAATTTAATAAATAATATTTTTCATTATAATTATTCCAATTTTCATAAATTGGATTTTCTTCAAAAAAAATAATTTTTTCTTCTTTTCTATTAGTTAAAATTGGAAGAATCAGTAGATCTAATTTTTTTACAGTTGATGGAAATATATTTTTAGATTCAAAAAAATCATGTGAATTTTTTTTATCAAAGTTCACATTTATATTTGCATAATATTTATCGTCGATAAATTGTTCATCAATAACGTTAAATGAATCAATAAGACTTTTAATAGTGTTTAGATCAGTTTTATCAATTTTCTTTTTGTCTTTTTTTGTAATTATAGTCGATGTCAAACGCAAAAAGGCTTCTTCAAAAGCTTTATCAAAAACCTTTTTTTTATCAAAATTTAAATTAAAATCTTCAGATACTAGTATTTCTTCGATTTTAATTGTTTTAGCTTCTGAAATTGATATTAAAAAAACTGTGTTAATTAATAGAACAGAAATAAAAAAAAATATATAAAACTTTTTAATACTTTTAAATTTATTTATAAAAAACATATTTAATAATAATGAATAAACACAAATTTACATATGAAAAAAGTGGTGTAAACATAAATGCAGCAGATAATTTTGTTAAGTATATATCTAATATTTCATCAAAAAATAAAGGCAATAAAAAGTTTAAAAATATAGGTGGTTTTGGTGCAATTTCTGATATTCCTAAAAGTATTAAAAATCCAAAAATTGTTACAAGTACAGATGGAGTCGGTACTAAAATTGAAATTGCTAATATTTTAAATAATTATAACACTATTGGTATTGATCTAGTTGCAATGTGCGTCAATGACTTAATTGTTCAAGGTGCAAGACCTTTGTTGTTTCTTGATTATATTTCAATAAATAAAATTAATTTAAAAAAACTTAAATCAATAATTAAAGGAATAAATAAAGGATGCAAAATTTCAAATTGCCAATTAGTAGGTGGAGAAACGGCAGAAATGCCAGGAACTTATGAAAAAGGAAAATTTGACATAGCTGGATTTTCAGTTGGTATAGTAGATAAAAATAAAATTTTAGATAAAAAAAAAATAAAAAAAAATAATTTAATTTTAGCAATACCATCAAGTGGAATTCATTCAAACGGATACTCTTTAGTGCGATATATTTTAAATAAAAGAAAAATTAATTTAAAAAAAACAAAATTTCTTAAAAAGGAATTAATTAAACCTACAAAAATATATGTAAATGAAGTTATAAAATTAATTAACAAAAACCTTATAAATGGTTGTGCAAATATAACTGGTGGAGGGCTTAAAGATAATATTAAAAGAATAATTCCAAGTGGTTTAGCTGCCGAAATAGATTTAAATAAAATAAAGGTAAATAAGATATTTAAGTGGCTTAAAGAGAAAAAAATTGATGATAATGAAATGTTAAAAACATTTAATTGTGGAGTTGGTTTTTGTTTAATTATAAAAAAAAAAAATTTAAAAAAAATAAAAAAATTTTTTTCTAAAAATTTTGAACCCTATGTAATTGGAAAAATTATTTCTGGAAAAAAAAAAGTTATTTTAAATGATAAAATTAATTGGTCAAAATAAAATTAAAACTGCAGTATTTATTTCTGGAGCAGGTAGTAATTTAAAAAACCTTATTAAATTTTCAAAAAAAAAAAATTCTCCTATTGAAATTAATTTAATTTTATCAAGCACAAATAAAGCGAAAGGTCTTAAATATTCAAAGTTATTTAAAATAGAAAAAAAAATATCCAATTCTGAAAAAAAAATTCTATCAATATTATCAAAAAAAAATATTAATTTTATTTGTTTAGCTGGTTATATGAAAATTTTATCAAAGAAATTTATTAAAAAATTTAAAGGAAAAATTATAAATATTCATCCTTCGTTGTTGCCAAAATATAAAGGTTTAAATACACATCAAAGAGTTATTAATAATAAAGAGCAATATTCTGGGTGCACTGTTCACTATGTATCGCCAAAATTAGATTCAGGAAAAATTATTTTACAAAAAAAAATAAAAATTAAAAATTTAGATACTTTCAAAACCTTACAAAAAAAAATTCTAAAACAAGAATATAAACTTTATCCTGCTGCTATAAAAAAAATTTTTTTTAATCTTTAAAGAAGAATTCAATTTCTATTTTTGCATTGTCAACGCTGTCAGATCCATGTACAGAATTCTTATCAATAGAAACACCATATTTTTTTCTAATAGTACCTTCTTTAGCTTCTTTTGGATTTGTAGCTCCCATTAGCTCTCTATTAGCTAATACTGCATCTTCTTTTTGAAGAACCATAACCACTATAGGTCCTGAAGATAAATATGAACACAAATCATTATAAAAAGGTTTGGTTTCATGAACTTTATAGAACTGTTCAGCTTCCACTTTTGATATATGAATTTTTTTATCTTTAACAATTTCAAATCCTTTATTTTTAAACATTTCCTTTATCTCATTGTCTAAATTTCTTTCAACTGCATCAGGTTTTATAATTGATAAAGTTTGTTCTAAATTATTCATAATTCTCCTCTATTAATTTATTTAATAATCTTACCCCAAAACCTGTTGCACCACCTGGATTTAAATTTGCAGCTTTCTTTGAAAAGGCCATTCCAGCTATGTCTAAATGGGCCCAAGGTGTTTTATTTAAAATAAATCTTTGTAAAAATTGTGCAGCAGTAATCGATCCTGCTCCCCCTGAATAATTGATGTTCTGCATATCAGCTATGGTTGAATTCATTAACTTGTCATAATTTTTGTGCAATGGGAGTCTCCAAACTTTTTCATTAACTTTTTCACCAGCTACAAAAATCTTTTTTGAAAGATTATCATCATTTGAAAATAATCCCGCATATTCTTCTCCGAGTGAAATAATTATGGCTCCAGTTAATGTTGCTAAATCTATAATAAATTTAGGTTTGAATTTTTTTTCAGTAAAACTTAAAGCGTCAGCAAGTACCAGTCTTCCTTCTGCATCCGTATTTAAAACTTCAATAGTTTTTCCACTATAAGATTTGACAATGTCACCTGGTCTTTGTGCATTTCCACCGGGCATATTTTCTACTAACCCAACTACTCCAACCGCGTTTACTTTTGCTTTTCTAATTGCTAAACTTTTAATTAATCCAGCTACTACTGCAGAGCCTGCCATATCATATTTCATCTCTTCCATAAATTTTGCAGGTTTTAAAGAAATTCCTCCGGTGTCAAAACAAACTCCTTTACCAACAAAAGATAATGGAGCTTTTGTATTTTTTTTATTTCCATTCCATTCAAGTGTAACTAAAAAAGATTCATTTATACTTCCTCTTCCTACGCCTAATAATGAATGCATGCCTAACTTTTTTAATTGTACTTCATTATATGTTGTAACTTTAATTCCAAATTTTTTTAATTTTATAAGTCTATTAACATATTCTTTAGGATTAAGAACATTAGGAGGTTCAGAAACTAGATCTCTAGCAAAATTTGTTCCTAATTCTATTGCTTTAAACTTAACTTCATTTTGAGTTATTAAATTCTTTTTTTTAATATCTATATTTATAGAAAAAAATTTTTTTTCTTTTTGAGATTTATAAATATTAAACTCATAAGATTTTAATTTTAAGCCATGTATAAAATGACCTAAAAATTCTTTATCATTTTTAATTTTTAAACTTTCAGATTTTAATAAAATATTATTTAGTGAGTTTATTTTAATAAAATCATAAAATTCAGCACCCAAATTCTCAGCTTCAGAATTTTTTAAACTTTCTTTTACAGATATTAAGATCAAACTTTTTTTTGAGCTTAGGTTAAAGTGTAATAAATTTTTTTTTAAGTTGCTTTTTTTTAAAATATCTAAAGCATAAGACATTTCGACTTTTGTTAAAATTTTTTTAAGATGATCTATCTTAAATTTATCAAGAGTAAAAAAGGCATAATTTACTAAAGATTTTGCAATATTTTTATTTGTATAGGTAACTTGAACAGACATAAATTTTAAATATATACTTAAGGTTGAAAAAATATATAAATACAATCTTATAAAATTTCAATGAAAAAATTAATTTTTAGAAAATTTACTAAAGATATAACACAATTCTTCTTATTAGTTTCTCTTAGTATTGCTCTGATTGTTTGGGTTATTCAGGCTGTTAATTTTTTAGATATTGTTACTGAAGATGGTCATGGCTTTAAAATTTATTTTCTTTACACATTGCTAAGTTTACCTAAAATATTTAGTAAAATTTTACCTTTTGTCTATTTTATAAGTATTTTTTATATAATTGTTAAATATGAAAATAACAATGAACTCATAATATTTTGGACTATAGGAATTAAAAAAATTAATTTTGTAAATGTTTTAATAAAATTTTCAATATTTTACTTATTATTACAATTATTGTTAACTACTTATATAGTTCCAAATACACTTGATAAAGCAAGATCTTTTATAAGAGCATCAAATCTCGATTTATATTCTTCCATTATACAAGAAAAAAAATTCATTGATACAGTTAAAAATTTAACAATTTTTGTTGAAGAAAAAAAAGATAATGGTGAATTAAAAAATATTTTTTTAAAAGAAAAAATTGATAAAAATAAATATCAAATAATATTTTCAAAAAAAGGTTTTATTACAAGCAAAAATAATAAAAGCAATCTTCTACTTATAAACGGTAAAATTCTTAATATTGATAACGATCAGACAACTTTAATTAAATTTACTGAAACTGAACTCAATCTTTCAAAATTTTCGACCAAAACTACAACTCATCCAAAAATACAAGAAATTACAACTTATGAAATTTTTTCATGCTTAGTTTCACTAACTAATTTTTCAAATTTAATAATAAATAATTACATAAAAGATCCAAAAAAATTAATAAATTGCAATAAAGAAAATCTTCAAAATTCTTTTCAAGAAATCTTTAAAAGAATTATATTACCATTTTATTTGCCCGTATTAACTTTGATAGCTACTTTAATAGTTTTAAAATCAAAAGATGATTATAATTTTTTTAAATATAAAGTAATTTTATTTATTTTTGGGGTTATCATGGTTTTGATTTCTGAAGTATCTACAAGATATTATGGAACAAATATATTTAAAAATATATCATTAATATTAGTTCCTATTTTATTATTTAGTTTAATTTATTTTTATTTTTTGAAAGAGCTTAGAATTAAAAAACCAATAAAAAGATGATAGGTAGTATTTATAAAAAATATGTTATAAGCCTTTTTGGTAAAACGTTAGTTGAAGTTTCTTCAGTTTTCTTTGCATTAATTTTAATTATAAATTTATTTGAAGAAATAACTTTTTTACAAAATGAAGATACTAATCCTTTTTATCCAATTTTTTTATCTTTTTTAAATACCCCTTCAATTATATTTGACATACTTCCATTTATTTTTTTAATTTCTACTTTATTTTTTTTTATTAAAATTACTGAAAAAAATGAATTGTTTATATTTAAATACTCAGGAGTAACTAACCGTAAAATACTAAGTATATTAATATCTTTTTCTTTTTTTTTAGGAATTATTTTAATAATTGTTTTCTATAGTTTCTCATCTAAGCTAAAAAGTCATTATTTAGAAATTAAAAATAGTTTCACTTCTGACAACAAGTATCTTGCTGTAATAACGGAAAATGGATTTTGGATTAAAGATGAAATTGATGAAGTAATAAGTATTATAAACGCGGACTCTATAGATAAAAATTTTTTAATAAATGTATCTATTGTTCAGTTTAATAAAAATTTTGAATTTATTAAAAGTATAAGTAGTAAAAAGATAAATATAAATTCAAAAAGCTGGATTATAAATAATGCTGTTATTAATAAAGATAATGTTACTAGTAAAATTGATTATTTAGAATTTAAAAGCAATTTTGATAAAGAAAAAATAAATAAACTATTTTCAAATCTTTCTTCAATGTCACTAATAAGACTAAATAAACTTAAAAAAGACTACTTTTCTTTAGGATATTCAACTATTGATATTGAGGTTTATGAACATAAAATCTACTCATTACCAATATATTTATCGATAATGACTTTATTGTCTGGAATTATTATGTTTAATTCTAAACAAAGAAATAGCAAAGTATTTAATATTCTTTTAGGAATATTTCTTTCAGTTATAATATATTACGTTAATTACTTTTCTGGTCTTTTGGGTGAAAACGGAAAAATACCAATAATTTTATCAGTATGGTTGCCTTTAACAATACTAATAATCATAAGCTTAATTGGAATGGTTAGATTAAATGAAAAATAAAAATATACTTTTTATATTTTATATTTTTTTTAATCTTTTGTTTTTAAAAGTAGCATTTAGTGATGAGATTTATTTTGAAACACCTGAAATTTTAACATTTGAAAATGGTAATGTAATTATTGCTCCAAAAGGAGGTAAAGCTATAACTGACGATAATGTTGTTATTTTAGCTGATCGTTTTGAATATAATAAAATAACTACATTGCTAGAAGCTTACGATAATGTTGTTGTCATTGATGACGAAAACAATATGACTTTAAAAACTAATAATCTTTTTTATTTAAAAAATCAAAATAAATCTTATACAAAGGGAAAAACTGAAATTAATAGTGGTAATGAATATCTTATTAATTCAAGTGATGTTATTTTTTATCGTAACAAAAATTTAATTGAATCTGAGAATTTTACCACTTTAGAAGATACTAATAATAATTATTATACTGCAAATAATTTTAAATATTTGACTTTAAAAAAAGTTTTTAGAGGAAAAAAACTTTCATTAATCAATGAAGAAAAGGACGAATATTTTTTTGATGAAGGGATGGTAAACTTAGTTACAAATGAGTTCCAAGGTAAAAATCTTGAGGTAAATTTTGAAACACAATTATTTCCTGATCCAGATAATGAAAAATCTGATCAAAACGAGCCACGACTAAGAGGTACCACTTCATATTCAGATCAAATTAATACTAAAGTAACCAAAGGAGTTTACACAACTTGTAAAAGAAGGGAAGATGATAAATGTCCTCCTTGGATGGTTAAAGGATCTCAGATTGATCATGATAAAAATAAAAAAAGAATTTATTATAAAAATGCTTGGCTAAAGTTTTACAATATACCTATAGTTTATTACCCATGGTTCTTTCATCCAGACCCAACAGTAAAACGTCAATCTGGATTTCTAAGACCTGAGGTAGGTGAAAAAACTTCAGTTGGAGAATCTGCATATATTCCTTATTTTCATGTTCTTTCAGATAATAGAGATTTAACTTTTAAGCCAAGATTTTATGCGGGTGATATATATACTTTTCAAACAGAGTATCGACATGTTACAAAAAATTCAGATAATATTGTTGACGCAAGTTTTACATCTGGTCATAAATCTTCGCCATCTCGAGAAAATAATGCTACTAGATCACATTTTTTTTCAAGATCAAATATTAATCTAGATTATGAAGAATATGACTTTAGCGATATTAGTATAGAGTTACAAAAGGTAACGAACGATACATATTTAAAAGTATTCGCTTTAGAATCGCCTTTAATTTCAAATGATGATGGTACTATAGAATCATTTATTAACTTTAATTTAACTAAAGAAAATTTCCGCTTCGACTCGGAAATAAAAGCATACGAAACACTAAGTGGTAAAAACAATGATAGATATCAGTTTCTTTTGCCGTCATATAGCTTTAGTAAAACTTTAGGTAATAAAGATAATGTTTTTGAAGATGATGAAAACGAAAATAATGAACCAGGAACTCTAACTTTTAGCTCATCGGGCTCTCAAAGATTACATTCAACCAACACGGTCGACAGAAGAATTATTAACAACTTAAATTACAACTCTTCGGATCAATACCTAAAAAATGGTATAAGAAATACTTGGGAAGGTTTAGTTAGAAATGTTAACTCACAAGGTGAAAATTCCACTTATAAAGAAACTTTAGATACTCAATTAGTATCAGCTTTCATGTTTACTTCAGCCTATCCTTTATTAAGAGAAGGTTTAAATTATAATCAAAAACTTACTCCAAAATTCTCACTAAGATATAGTCCAAGCAATATGAGAAATTTAAGTGGTAGTAGCACTAGAGTCGATGTTGGTAATATTTGGACTCTTGAACGAGCAAGTGACTCTGATACTGTGGAAAGTGGACAGGCTCTAACAATTGGTACAGAGTATAGCATAGGAGTTAACGAAAAAATCGCTTCTAGAGATTTTTTTAAAGTTGAATTAGCAACAAATTATAGAGACTCTGTAAATGAAAAAATGCCAATAGCAAGTTCGCTAGGACAAAAAACTTCTGATCTTGTTGGAAAAGTTTATTTTAAACCTTTTTCTTTTTTAAACATTGATTATAGTTTTTCTTTGGACAACAATTTTGATGTTTTAAAATATAATGATTTAACAACTTCTTTAAGAGTAAATAATTTTGTTACAACTTTTAAATATATAGAGGAAAATGGAGATATTGGACAAACACACTATTTACAAAATACTTCCTCATATACTTTTAATTCTGAGTCAACATTATCATTTGGAACTAGAAGAAATAAAAAAATTGATTTAACTGAATATTACGACTTAATTTACCAATATAAAAATGACTGTATGACTGCTGCAATAAGCTATAGTAAAGAATTTTATGCTAACCAGGATATAAAACCAACAGAATCATTATATTTTTCTGTAACTATATTTCCACTATATGCATATGAAAGTAAAAATGTTCTTACAGATACTAGAAGAAATTTTCTTAAATCACTAAATACAATGGATCAATGAGGTATATTTTTTTAATAATATTTTTTTTTACACAAACAGTTTATGCTTCAGAAATATTTATAGTTTTTAAAGTAAATAACGAAATTATAACTAATGTAGATATAGATAATGAATATAGATATCTATTGGCTCTTAATCCAAATCTTAAAAAAGTTAGTAAAAAAAAAATCAGTAATCTAGCAAAAGACTCAATAATTAGAGAAAAAATAAAAGAGAAAGAATTATCTCAATATTTTGACTTAACAAAATCAAATAAATTTATAAAAAAAATTATAAAAAATTTTTACAAAAAATTAGGAATGGAAAGTGAACAAGAATTTAAAAATTATTTATCAACATATAGTTT
>MDSV01228048.1_pt1 | contig 10795 bp, 11 predicted proteins | sample 810851 | NCBI WGS metagenome assembly MDSV01 (sample SAMN05326640, study PRJNA326480) | marine metagenome | isolation source: seawater | place: Atlantic Ocean: North East | collected 2012 | reverse complement strand
TTTCTAATGATTCTTTGGGACTAGGATGAACAGAAAACTTTGAAAAAGCATTTAATGCAATTTCATACAGTAATTGGCAAAATTCTTTGTCAATTTTTAATGCTAAATTCCTTACAGTCTCATCTTTAGAATCCCCTAATGCTTGCTGAAGAGATATTTTATGAAGAATAGAAATGATATTTTGAAGAATGACATCATATTCTGGTAATAATTCTTCAATTTTTGCCAAAGTATTAAAAGTCTTTTTTCCATCTCCATCAATAACTGACTCAACCAGTTCAAAAATAAGTGAATTATCGATAGATCCAAGCAAGGCTCCTACCTCTTCTTTTGCAAGTTTACCGTTCCCAAAGGCTATTGCTTGATCTAACAAAGTCAGCCCATCTCTCACTGAGCCATTTGCTGAGTTCGCAATTAAACTTATGCTATCTTCATCGAATTTTATCTTCTCACTTGTTAGTATTTTTCTAAAATGCTCAACTAGTAATTCATCATTAACTGTTTTAAGGTTAAGTTGCAAACATCTTGATTGCACAGTTTTGGGAATTATTTCTGGGTTCGTTGTTGCAAATAAAAACACCACATGAGGTGGTGGTTCCTCTAAAGTCTTTAAAAGAGCATTGAAACTCGCCTTTGATAACATATGAACTTCATCAATTAGATAAATTTTAAATCTACCTTTTGCTGGTTTATATTCAACAGTTTCAATAAGTTCTCTTATTTTTTCTACCTGTGTATTTGAGGCCGCATCAATTTCAAGAAAATCTACACTTCTTCCTGAAGAAATTTCTATTGTGTTAGAGCATTTATTGCAAGGGTTTGATGTAGGTTTTGAAGTACTTTCACAGTTTAAACATTTTGCAAGAATCCTTGCAATTGTAGTTTTACCAATGCCTCTAGTACCAGCAAAAATATATGCCTGATGTACTTTTTCTTGGTTAATGCTGTTGACTAGAGCTTTGACAACATTGTTTTGTCCGATAACTTCCTCGAAGTTAATTGGCCTATATTTTCTTGCTAAAACCTCATATGACATACCATGAAATCATAACATGTCGGAACCAAAAACAAATTCAATTTCTTTAAAACCAAATCCTTTATTTTGAAGAAAGTTTCTTTGTTTAAGATTAATTTTAAAGTCATCTGAAATGCCATCTTTAAATTTTTTGACGAATGTCTTCGAGGCTGTTTCAGCCCACCCACCTTCTTCTTCAATAATCTTTCTTGCAACTAAATCTGGAATACCTTTTTCCTTAAGCTCAAAAAAAATTTTTTTAGGGCCAAATCCTTTTCTTTTTCGCATTGAAATATAGGCCTCAGCAAATCTTGTATCGTTTATTAAATTATTATCTTCTAACTTTGTTAGAGTTTTTTCGACCAATTGAGCATTGTCGAATTTTTTAATTAACTTGTTTTTTAATTCTTTTCTGGAATGTTCTCTGTAAGACAAAATATCAAGAGATTTGTTATATATGGAAGATTCTTGCTCAGACACCTTTAATTAAATGGTAAGACTCTCGATTTACCATTCCTTTTAATAATTCTCACCTTTTGATCAACCCTAAAATTTAAATTACTTACTTCTTGGATTATAGAAATTAGCTTTCCACTATTTGTTTCAATTAATAGTTCTACCCCATCTTTACTTGTTAAATTGGAACCTACTTCTGAACCTACTGCAGAACCAACCAAACCACCAATTATTGCAGCTATATCAGACTCAGTTTCAGAGTCTGTAACATTTTTTCCTGCAGCACCACCTATTAATGCACCAGCAGCAGCACCTACCTCTCTATCACCTTCTATGGTTACATATGTTAAATCAATTATTGTGCCTAGAACTACATATTGTTGTTTTTGAACATCTGATTTACTAACTATATTAGGTTGATATGACATATTAGTGCATGAGGAAAGGATAATTATTGCAACATAAATATATTTATTATGTTTCATCGGCTTGCTCAATTAATTCAAAATGATCAATCAAATCATCTTTTATAACAAAATAATTTTTATTTTTTTCAAATCCATCTAAAAGTTTTACTTCGTAGACAGATTCACCATGCCTAGGTTTTAAAATTTCAACTTTATCGCCTTTATTTAACCTGACAAGATCTCTTGTGTCTACAATTGAAAATATATCCCAATCGCTAAACTTTCTTGCCTTGTATGTACTGTATGCATCTGTAGAAAAAAAATACAATACTTTACTATTATATGACGAAAACTTATTACTTCTTTTGTCTAGATACCAGGTCTGTCCACTTTGTATATGAACATCAGATTCTTTTGAATTAAGATCAGTGGTAATAATTAAAAAATAAATAGCAAAAAATAATTTTTTTATCATAGTTTTTATATAGTTTGTCGAATTTAAAGTATGTACTAATAGCATATTTTAAATAAATGAAAAAATAAAGGTTGAAAATAAAGAAAATGCCTATAAGTAAATGTAGATAGAAATGCCATAACGGGTTTCTGCATAACATAAGTGTGTATGCTAAATTTGATACACCTAACTAGTCGCTTTAAGGAGGACTATTATGATACTTAACTTTACTGACCCTTTCTTTACAACAAGAGTTTTGGGTTTTGAACCTTTATTTGATAGATTGCAAAGACTTTCAGAGTCTAATGAGCGATCATCAAGTTATCCACCATACAACATTAGCAAAGATGGTAATTTATTTGCCATAGAAATTGCTGTTGCAGGCTTGTCTAAAGAAGATATACAGATTGAACTCGCAAATGGTGTTCTATCTGTAAGCTATGATGGACCTAAATCAGAACTGATTAATGGTGAAGATAAAGTTGTATATCAGGGAATTGCTCAAAGGGCGTTTAAACAACAATTTACATTATCGGAAGACGTTGTTGTTCAAGACGCAGAGCTTATCAATGGATTACTAACAATTAATCTTGAAAAGATAATTCCTGATGAAAAAAAACCTAGAATGATTAAAATTAGTACGCCTAAAAGGATCTCTAATAAATAAAATTGTTTAAATTTAGGGGGTGCTTTATGCACCCCTTCCTATTATTAAGTTAATATACCCCAAATGAATACCTTAAGATTTTTATTTCTTTTAATATTTTTTATAAATATTGAATCAGAAACTTTGCCAATCAATACGGGTCATGCTGAAGTTTCTCTTATCAAGTCATCAATACAACACAAAGATAAAGAAATTTTACTTCTGGGTATTAAAATGGATATGCAAGAAGGCTGGCATACTTATTGGAAAAATCCTGGTGACTCTGGTGGTCCAATTGAAGTAAATTGGAATCAAAGTAAAAATTTAGAAATAGGGCCAATGAAATGGCCGGTGCCTGAATTAATACCTTATGAGCCATTAATGACATATGGTTATAACAACTTAGTTATTTATCCATTTGAATATACGCAACAAAATAAAAATTTATCAATAATTGAGGCTAATATAGATTTTTTAATATGTGCAGATATTTGTGTTCCAGAAAAAGCATATATAAAAACAAATCTAGATGATGTGATCTATGATGATTCATTGAACTTATGGAATTCAAAAGTTCCTTCGGTGACACTACCAGTTTTAGCAAACATTTCTGAAGACAGGCTTGAATTAAGGTTTTCATCAAATGCTGAAATAGACTTTGTTAATTTTTTCATAGAAAAACAAAACGTCGTTTTGCACGCTCAAAAGCAATCATTACTAAAAGAAGAGAATAATTGGCTATTGCAAATCCCTTTAGAAGATTCTGAAGAAAAGCTAGAAGAGATTAATGGAGTTATATTAATAAATAATGATGCGTTTTTAATAAATGCAGATGTTAATTACACTTCAGAAAATAAGTCTGGCATTAGCTTTTTGAGCGCACTACTCTTTGCTTTTGTAGGTGGCTTAATCTTGAATCTAATGCCATGTGTTTTTCCAATAATATCATTAAAGATTTTAAGTTTTGTTTCAATGGGAAATGAATCGACTATGACTGTAAGAAAACATTCATTGTCATTTTGTAGTGGAGTAATTTTATCTTTTTTAATAATTGGTGTTGCATTAATTCTTTTTAAAGAGGCTGGAAATTCTCTGGGATGGGGTTTTCAACTTCAGTCACCGGCAATAGTATCAATGTTAAGTTTAATAATGTTTATAATCGGTATCATTCTGTTAACTGATATTGATATTGGATCATCATTTTCTAGATTAGGTGGTTATGGGTCAAACAGCATTGGTGGATCTTTTTTAACTGGTGTTCTTGCAGTAGTTGTAGCTTCTCCATGTACTGCCCCATTCATGGGTGCTGCACTTGGATATGCATTAATTCAGCCTAGCAATGAAACAATTCCCATATTTATTTCCTTAGGATCTGGTTTTGCTGCTCCATATTTTGCTCTTTCAGCATTTCCTAATTTAATCAAGTTTATGCCAAAGCCTGGAAACTGGATGGTTACACTTAAAGAATTTTTTGCATTTCCTATGTTTGCAACCGCATTATGGTTAATTTGGGTATATAGTTTTCAAGTCAATAACAGCTCATTGATAACTTTGCTTGGTGTATTCTTAGCTATTGGAATATTGTTTTGGTTGTTACTTAAGATAAAAAAGCCAATTTTAAAAATATTTATATGGTTGTCTGTTATAACTTTAGTCATAGCGCAATCAGCTAATAATAGTTCGAATGAAGATTTAAGCATCTCAATAAATAATAATGAAATTAATGAAGACTTTACTTTATGGAATTCAAACATTGAAAGTGAATACAAAGATATAGGACAGGCATATTTAATTAACTTTACTGCTGCTTGGTGTATAACATGTCAGGCAAATGATAAAATTGCATTATCGAGGCCAATTATTAAGGATTACCTCAAAAATTATAATATAGAATACATTGTTGCAGACTGGACAAACAAAAATGTTGAAATTCTTTCTGCCTTAGAAAAGTATGACAGGAATGGTGTCCCTCTTTATATATATTGGAAGCCAGGGATGGAGAGTTCAGAAATATTACCTGCAATTTTGACACAACAAATTCTTCTCGATAGTTTTTAAAAAAGTTTCATTGTTGTTTCACTAAATTCTTTTTAGTAATTTACATTAGATTTTTTATTTCGTTAGATATAAAATAAATTACGTGAGTTTGTGGGAGGCTTAGGTGTACGGAACATCTTTTGAAATATTTGGTAACGTTCATTTAATTACAATGGTGGTTATTCTTTTAGTATCGATTTTTTTCCCAAAAATATATAAGAATAAGACAGACAAGCAAAAACAATTGATGAGTAAAATTGTAGCTGCGATAATTGCGGCTCACGTAATAATATCGCCTTATAAAGATTTATATCTCATTGAAAATCCCTATAATTGGGTTGAAGTGCTCCCTTTTCATATGTGCGATTTGTCAGAAATATTTCTAATAATTTTTTTACTAGGTGGGCCAAGCATTCTATATAAGTGTGCTTTTTTTTGGGGCTTGGGTGGAGCAACAATGGCAATAATAACGCCAGATATACTTTTTCACGATCTTGATTATATTTTCTTTATGATTGGTCATGGAATGATTATTGTTGGAATAATGTATGCTACTGTTTCTTTAGGGAATAGGCCCTATTCAAGAGACATTGTTTCAGTTTGTTTAATAACAATATTTTTACTTTTGCCAATTGTTTATATTATTAATATTGTTTTAGGAGAGCCGGCTAACTATTGGTACCTTGTTGCTAAACCAGATGGTGCGAGCTTAATGGATATGTTTCCAGATCCGCCATATCATTTACTTTACACAACACCTATAGCGCTTGCATTGTTCTATATTATATATTTACCTTATTTCATAAAAGACAATTATTCAAAACAGTAATAATCTTTGCTTTAAAAGGTTAATTCAACATAAAATACATCAAATATTATGAAAGATTTTATTAAATTAGTTTCTGAGGTATGGAATTCAGGTTTTTTAGGGATAGATCTTGGATCAATAATCACATCTTTATTAGTATTATTGATTGCCTTCCTATTTAGAGGTTTCATTATCTCAACTATTTTAAATGCCTTAGGCAGACTTGCTGATAGTACTGAATCAAAAATTGATGATGAAATTTTAAATGCTCTAAGAAGACCAATTGGTCTTATTCCAATAACCATTGCTCTTTATATTTGTACTTTAATACTACCTCTATCTGGATTGATTGGAGATATAGCTACAAATATTGTCAAAGCATTTGTAATTTTCACTATTTTTAGTGCACTTGCAAACAGTGTAAAGCCTATATTTGAAGCACTATCTACCAGCTCTTGGTTAACAGCATCTATGCAAATGTGGTTAGAGCGGGCGTCAAGATTTATAGTATGGGTGATTGGAATTGCAATTATTTTAGATATTTTTGGAATTCAAATTGGTCCATTAGTTGCAGGGTTAGGTTTGTTCTCTGTTGCGGTTGCGCTTGGAGCTCAAGATTTTTTCAAAAACTTAATTTCTGGAATTTTAATTATTGGTGAACATAGATTCCAACCAGGAGATAGAATTGAAGTAAGTGGCCAACTACATGGAATTGTAGAGAGTATTGGATTTAGATCCACAGTTATTAGAACCTTTGACACTGCTCCAATGGTTATACCAAATAAAGATCTATCAGATGTGAAGGTAATCAATCATGGAGAGATGATAAATAGAAGGATTAACTGGAAGATCAATCTAATATATTCAACAAGTGTTGAACAATTAGAATCAATAAGGGATGGTGTGAAGAAATATATAGTCGATAGTAATGACTTCTCAACTGATGGCGATTTAGATCCTGTTGTAAGAATTGTTGAACTTGGAGGAAGCTCAATTGATTTATTGGTTGTGGCATATGCAGATCCAATGGGTTTTGCAGCATTCAATAAAGTAAAAGAAAACCTAATTTTTAATATAATGAAAATTGTAAAAGATAATGAATCAGAATTCGCATATCCATCTACATCACTATATGTTGAGTCTATGCCTAAATAGCTTCAGGTAAATGAACGAACAATTAATTCTCTCAATTACACTTGTTTCTCTATTAGCTTTGTTTATTTGGGGAAAGATTCGTTATGATGCGCTCGCTGTTGGCGCGCTATTTGTTTTAGTAGTTTTAAATATCATTCCTGCAAATGATGCATTTGTTGGCTTTGCGCATCCTGCAGTAATAACTGTTGCATTGGTGTTAATTATTAGCCAAGGATTAGCAAACTCTGGTCTTACTGGTCTTGTTGGTAAGTTAGTAGGCAATAGAACTTTTACTGAATTTCAATTCTTAATATGCTTGCTTTTTATAGCTGCTATCCTTTCTTCTTTTATTAATAATATCGGAGCCTTGGCAATTCTTTTGCCAATAACATTGAATATATGTCAAAAAATGGAATGGCATTCCTCTAAATTTTTAATGCCTCTTGCTTTTGCTTGCATATTAGGAGGTATGAATACAGCGATAGGAACACCTCCAAATATTATCATTTCAGAATATAAGGCAACAATTTCATCAAGCGGATTTAGCTTTTTTGATTTTTCTTATGTTGGAATAGTAATTACTGTTGTAGGGATTCTATTTATATCGATATTAGGTAATAAATTTATTCTTTTAAGAAGTCAAAATAACAACAGTGATAATTTAATAAATTTAAAAGGATACCTTTTTGAGGTTTGTGTAAACGAGGCGAGTTCCTCAATAGGTATGACTTTGTATGCTTTTAAAAAACAAGCTGGTGAGGATACAGAAATTCTTGGAATTGTTTCAGAGAGTGGCTCTGTTAAAAAAGTTCAAAATAATATGAGAATAAAGGCTGGTCAAATATTAGTAATTAAAACCCCGCCAGATGATATTGGCACTATTCTTGATGTTTTCGATTTTTCAATACCGAAAGAACTCCACTCCTTTGATGATGATGATTTGGAAGAGATTGAAGTAATGATAACTCCAAGTTCTAGGTTGATTGGAAGAAAGTATGAGTTCTTTTTGAAGCTTGCTTTTGAAGAACTTAATCTTTTAGGTTTATGGAGAAAAGGTTCAAGATATAGAACAAGACTTACAAGAGAAACTTTTAGAGCAGGAGATGTTCTCCTTCTTGGTGTTAGAGATCTTGATGAGGAAGATGTATCAAATAAAATTAAACATCTGGGGCTAATGCCGCTTAGACAAAGAGAACTTCAAACGATTCCCAGTAGAAGCAGACTATTTAAAGGGATTGTTTTTTTCTCATTAGCAATTTTTTTAGTAACTTTTAACTATCTAAGTGCAGCAACAGCTTTTTTATTATGTGTTTTAGCATTTGCGAGAATTAAAATAATTGATAGTAATTTTTATAGAGAAGTTGATTGGCCAATAATTGTAATGCTTGCTGCAATGATACCAATTGGAACAGCTCTCCAAACTACCGGTCTTAGTGAAATAATTGCACAAAATATATCTAGTTATGCTCAAAACTTAAGTCTATTTTGGGTGCTTTTTATTATTCTTGTAGTAACCATGGCAACTACAGATATTATTAATAATGCGGCAACTGCTGTGATAATGGCTCCGATATCTACTGGTATTGCTCTTGAACTGGGATATGCAATAGAGCCTTTTTTGATGGTTGTTGCAGTTGGAGCTAGCTGTGCATTTCTAACTCCAATTGGACATCAATGTAATACAGTTGTAATGGGTCCTGGTAACTATAAATTTACTGACTACTGGCGACTTGGACTACCTATGGATATTCTAATTATCTTAGCGTCTATACCAATGATTTTATTTGTATGGACCTAAACGATAATTTTAAAAGGCCAAATAAGGAAACAGGTAAACCATTTGAACCTGGTTTTGAAGATGAGTCAGGGAGGGTATTCTATAGATATCTAAACAAACATGGAAACGATGGATACTATCTTGAAGAATGGAAAAAAGATATGGATGCTTATCTAAAAAAACTAAAATCTAAGTGAGTTAGGTGCTGCTGATATTAGAGATTGCATCTATAAAATCTTGATACTTTTGATAAAAGACAGTCGAGGCTCCTTCATCAAAAGTGTAGGGAGTTATCACATCATCACCCTCTTTAATCGTTCCAGTCATTAAAAGTGTTCTTCCAACATTAATAGCGTTCTCAATGCCAGCCCAAGCAAAGTATTTCATTGGCCCCCATTTTTGAGTTGAACCATATTCATTCTGATTATATTTTGTAATTCTTGTAACGATAACGTCGTTCTCTCGATCGACAAAAGTAAATTGACCAAATTTCCCACTAGTATTGAAAATCTTCGAATTCTCGTCATATCTTGAAACCCACCAGTGAAGAGAATAATATCTTTTATGTTCACTCCATCTGTTCGGAGTCTCCCATACCACTTGAAATGTTTCATTGACATAATCGCTTGAAATAATTTGATTACCTTCCCAGTTTCCGTTCCTTGAAAACAATAAACCAATCTTAGAATAGTCTCTTGCAGACATGTCAACGCAACAATATGTCATTACATTACCTTGTTCATCTTTCCATAATTTGTAATCAACAATATTTAAGGGTTGTAAAATTCTTTTTTCAAGTAAGACATCAGCCTTTTCGCCTGTAGCAACTAATAATATGTCACCCAATATCATTGAATTAACATTGTTATATTCAAATTTTGTACCTGGTTCTATATCAGCCTTGACTTTTTTGGCATATTCAAGATGATCCATTTGAAAAAACATTCTTTCATGTTCATGACTTGGAAATTCAAGACCACTAGACATGTCTAGAAGGTCCCTAATCGTTATGTTTGATCTTTCATCATCATAATAATTTAAATACTTTGAAACTTTATCATCAAGGCTTCCAATTTCGCCTTTATCAATTGAAATGCCAATTAGTGCAGCATAATAGCTTTTTGCCATTGACCAAGATGTACCGTGGGAAATACTTGAATAACCATCAGTATATTTTTCTCCAATAATTTTTCCATTTTTTATAACTACCACGCCTTGAGTGGCGCTATCAGCAAAAGCAAGATCAATCAATTTGTCTACTTTGCTAGCACTAGTACCCTCAGCTTCTGGAGAAGAAACTGCCCAATTATTTTTCTCAGGAAAGTAATCAGCCTCTGTAAAAACAGATAAGATTAAACTTAGAAATAATAATTGTATTAAAGCAAAATTGTTCATATGTTCCTTAAAAATGATATGTGATTATATTGAAAATGATAACACTGTGTAAACATTATTATAATATAAATTATATTGATATTTAATTATAAATATCTATAATAATGTTATGAATAAATTATTACTGATTACCCTTATCTTTTTTACTCAACTTAGTCTTCACTCTGAAAATTATGTAGTAAAAATGTTAAATCAAGGCGCTACTGGAATCATGGTATTTGAACCTGCAGTTCTAGAAATTAATGTTGGCGATACTGTTACTTTTGAAGCTACAGATGCCGCTCATAACTCTGCTTCTATTCCAGGCATGCTCCCTAATGGTGCTTCAGAATGGTTTGGTGAACTGAGCAGAGATATAACAGTTTCTTTTGATGTTCCCGGAGTTTATGGTTATCAATGTACACCTCATTCTATGATGGCAATGGTTGGTGTTATCAAGGTTGGTGGAGACAGCTCTAATATTGATAGTGTTAAGGCTGTTGCAAATTCATACAAAACTACATTTGTAATGAACCAGACAAGATTAGACGAATATTTGTCAAAAATATAATTCATTTCTTTTTTTTGTGTTAAATTACTCCTCAATTTGGGCGAGTAACTCAGTTGGTTAGAGTGTCTGCTCGACACGCAGGAAGTCGGGAGTTCGAATCTCTCCTCGCCCACCAA
>MDSV01202868.1_pt1 | contig 10795 bp, 7 predicted proteins | sample 810851 | NCBI WGS metagenome assembly MDSV01 (sample SAMN05326640, study PRJNA326480) | marine metagenome | isolation source: seawater | place: Atlantic Ocean: North East | collected 2012 | reverse complement strand
TGACCTAGCAGTTCTAGTTACTGCACACAAGGCTTGCCAGAATATTGACTGGGCCGGGCTTGCATCTCGTATGCGAAACCCGATCTTGTATGATGGTAGGCGTGTTCTCGATTTGAATTCATTAGAGGCTGATGGCTGGCAGGTCCATGCCGTCGGCCGACCGCTTTGATTTACTATTAATCAAATAAATCAAACACAATAAATCTTGCAGCCATCGCTCCTGCATGTGACAATAAAACATGTTCATTGTCTAAATTATTCAAAGTGTTTTGATAACATGAATGATAGATCTCTTTGAACTCATGTGGTAATTTGTTAGTGTAATTCTCGATTACTTTTTTCTTAAGGTAATCTCTGACATCTTCATGTTGCGGAATGTAATAATCTTTGACTAAATTCAAAAATGCTGCTGCAGGACCATTTGCTATTTGCCTCACTTCTCCAAAAATTGAAGGTTCTGAACATATTGTCAAATCGATTGGGCCACCTAATTCTTCCAATCGTGTTCTTGCATATTCCATTGAAATATTTTTTTCTTCAGAATCATATTCTTCTGATGCCAATTCATGATTTAGTAATATAATTAGGTCGTGTAATACTGTAGGGCCTTTATTTTCTCTCCCTTTGAAAGGATTATTCGGATGTAAAGCAATTGAAAAAATACTTTTTTGAACGTAAGGCCTTAACAGCATAGAAGATTGACCTGTTTTAAATCCTAGATGGTGTGCTGCTTTATGTGTCATATGATACCATTTCATTGCACCATCAGAATCTGGATCTATTCCCATAGAACTTACCGTTTCAGATATTTTCCCCCTTATCATATCGCGGATTGCTGGATGTTGGCTTCTAGCCACATTGCTAATTCTGCCCTTGTCCATAGTTTGTTTTACGGGCTCAGCACCCACGCCTGTCATGGAAAGAACCGATGGATAATCATAGTAATACGGGGTGAAATAAAATGAATCATATATTCCAAGGCTACCCAATATCCAAAATCCATATTTGTTTTCTATCTTTATTCTTTTAGAATCTATATTTTCTAAAATCTGATTTTTATGTTTAATATCATTGAACCTAAATCCATATTTCTTGGATAGGGTTTCAACAACGTCAAAATCATTACTCTTTCCCGGATTAGTGTTTGTGTTAACTATTACTAAATCCATTATTTCTTTTGATCTCAAACATAAAGATAGTAGCAATCTAGAATCAATGCCCCCCGATAAACCGAAGTTTATTGCTGGATTGAATGATTTAATCAAGAAGTTGATACTTGAATACATTTTAATGGCACAATCTCTTAACAATTCCTCGTAACTTAAGGAAGAAGATTGGAAAATAGACATTACTGGGCGTTCTACGCATTTAGGTTCAAGTTTATTCGATGATAAATTTAATTCTAGGTGTTTTCCAACTTGCAAAGTATAAACCCCTTTCACAATTAATTCCTTTGTAAATGGCGCGTTGGGTAGCCCTGATGCATTCCACGCTTTCATAGTCAAGACTTCGCCATTAGGCTTTCTTTCAATGTTCAAAACCTTCATGCACTCAACAATCAAACGCAAAGAATCTGAAATTATCGCAATTTCATCATTTGCAAAATAAATTAATCTATAAATCGAATACAAATCTGTTTGAATAGTAAGTTTAGATTCGTTCCATCTTGCCAATACAAAAGTACCTTCAAAGTCAGCAATTTGATTAGGATTAAGATACTCATGATGTTTTATTTGAAAATCTGCAAAACCATTAATCCCTAAAATCATTGAAGATGTTTCATGATCTAAGGCTTGTCCGCGAAAAAAGACACTTTCTCCACTATTTTGATTGATTATACTAGATTTGACGCAATCATTTCTTCTTTCAATAATGAATATTGATTTCTCATCTGATATTTTTTGAAATGATGAATCTTTATCTCCAGACCCTAATTCCTCTTCAAAATATTCTTTCAATTTTTCAACATGTTGAAAATTACCTGCCACAAACAGATAATTTGACATGTGCTGGGGTATTTGGCTTTCAAAATAAGTATTCTCAAGTAAATAGGGAGTTATTCGTCGATTTTTGATTTATTATTTTGATTTGAATAGACATTAAGCATTGGACTAATCACTGAAGGCCATGTTCTATTTGCAATGAGCCATGATTTTGCATTGCTTCCCAATTCTTTCTTTTTTGCTGGATTTAATAATAATTGATGAATTAGATTGGCTAATTCATGAGCGTCTTCTGGACTAAATAGGAGGCCTGTTTTTCCATCATCGACAATTTCAGCCAATGCAGGTAAGTTTGCCATGACTACTGCTGTGCCACTACGCATAGCTTCAAACGGTTTCAATGGAGTGACTAATCTAGTAACTCGAGTATCTGGCCTACTAACTACGAAAACATCGATCAAATCGTAAAACGGTGCCACTTGATCATGTGGAACTGGTCCCACAATGTGACTGTTTTCGGCAATTCCTAATTCATTGCAGTATGCGCGTAAATCATGCTGCCCAGACTCTGAAGACAAAACAAAGAAATTAGCATCGACTCCTTTTTGGTTGAGAATTGAAACTGCCTCTGCCGTCAAATCTACTCCCTCCAACTCACGTAAGCTACCGATGTACCCAACAACGAGTTTATCCTCCAATTTTTCTTTCATTTCATGGAATAAATCAGATTCGTTTCTGATAACTTCTGAGTCCACTGCGTTTGGAACAACACTGATCTTATCTTCAGAAATACCTCTAGAAATTGCTTCTTGACGAAGAGTTTCACTAATACAAATCACACTATCGGCTGCTCGTAGAACCTTTGTTTCCATGCGACGGAACCTACGATATGCTAGTCCGCCGGATCTCCAACGCCCACTCGCTACCGCTGATTCCTCCCACATTCCTCGCATCTCATAAGTGAACGGAAGTCCCAATCTTCTTGCTGCCCGTAAGGCAGGAATCCCTACTCTGTAAGGAACATGAGCATGGATTAATTCAGCATTCTCTTCTTTTGCCACCTCGATAATTCTTGAAGTAAAGTGTTTGAAAATGATCTTTTCCTCTAACCATGACCATCCAGGACGCAGTGGCTTGAATAGCAAACTCAGTGCCCTTCTCCACAGTGCCTTAGATGCGAACCCTTCGCTACCTGCAATTCTATCCTTGCCGCGCGATGCCGACCATTTCATAGCTGGTCCTTTGACTAATTTCATCCGGGCTGGGTGCAAGCACCTACGATAGATTACACCATCCATTTCGATAGGTTCTGCCATGCTATCTCTGTCCGGATACCATGGAGATGTTAATCCCACGACCTCAATATTTGGTAACTCTGAATATGCTTTCATTAGTCCATGTGTACGAACAGCATACCCATTTACATCAGGGGGACCGTTTGCAAGAACATGAAGGATTTTCAAGTTCAACCCTCATCATATTCAATATCAACTTCTGTCAAAGATGAATCAATTTCTAACTCGATATTTCTTTTTGATTCCTTTCCTATTTTGACTTTAATATCTGTCTTATGATCGCCTTGTGTTAAAGCAAATCGGATGTATTTTCCCCCAGTTCCCTTTCTCAAATATGGTTTTCCTGTTTTTTCCATTTTAAAATCAAAAACAGTAACAAAGAATTGTGATTTGCCAATTAACTGATACCCAAGTGCAGTATTTTCAATCAACTCGCGTCCATTTCTAGAGTACCATCCTTGCAAATTTGGTTCAGTCTGCCCCCTCAGTTCAATACTATCAATTGAGTTAGATTGAGAATCATAGCATTGGACTTGGCAATACTTATCTCCGTCTTCACCTGTGACTAATAACTTAGTTGATGTGTCTCTTCGGATATGTAAATCAGGATGGAAATGATACCATGGCGTGTATTCATGAACTTGTTCGGAATCCAATTCATCAATAACCGCTAGGAAAAATCCTGGCCTCTCTACTACTATTCTGCGATGCTTGATATCTACATCAACGCCATCAGAGGATTTGATTTTGTTATTTGGGATAGAGGGAGAAATCAGTCGCTTGTGATTTACGATACCTTCTGTAATCAAACAATAATTTGATTTCGCTACCATTGTTAAGGCAGACCCAAACATATCTTTTCTGAATCTTGAGTAATTCAATCCATCAATCTCAACGGTGTTGTGCCCACGAGTAGATTCACAATACATTCTTTCCGGTATATCATACTGATATGTAAATGTCCCAGGATCAACCAACAATTGTTTTCCTCTAACACTGTATAAAATGTTTAGATGGTCTGCATGCTTATGTTGTCTTGAATGAAATTGAGCTGAGAAAACAAGTTGATTCACATTGCCATTTACATTTGAATTATGAATTAGCAATCCACCTGAAGGGAAATATATGCTACCTAATTTCAATTTTCCTTTGTAACCAGCCCATCTTTTTGTCATCCTAACATTGTTTGCAGTATCGCCTATTGGGATTACATAGTTTTCTGGGGTTGCCATCCAATCTGCTGCTTCAACTACAGAATTAACCAAATTTAACATAGAATCAATATCAGAAAGCCACCCTGATTCTAACAATGACTGTAGATGATTTACCATGTATAAATGATAATCTGGCGAGTGCTCTAAATGTAGGCCGTCCTCAGCAAAATGCTCTTTCAGCATAACTTGAAGTATATGCTCAGCAAATTCAATTCCAGATTTAGATTTAATCATCCAAGGAAGATTATGACACAAAGATAGTAATCCCGCCATTTGGAACAAGCCATGATTACTGTGTGTTGCAATTCTATCCTTTTCCAGTAATTCCGAAAAATGTATCTCAGATGCTAAAATAAATCTAAAAATTTTATCTGAATCTGAATTTATTTCAATCAACCTTCGTAACATGTATGAAAGTTTAGTCGCTCTTTGGCCTACTGCCATATCATACCATGCGAAATCATCTTTGGTTGCAGATATGACATATTTTTGAATCCAGTCGTCTGCTATGTTAACTGCCAAGTGGAGATTATCGTCGCCATCAGATAATGAATCTACTACTAATAAAGAATCCAACATCACCCAAGAATGTATTTTATATCTAACATTACGAGAATAATCTAGATATTTATCCCATTGAGGTGTTTCTGTGAGTGGTAATCTAAAACCACCGCCTGTTTGCCAACCATTTCGTAACTGAGATTCAAGACGAGTTTGCGGGTCTTTCTTATCTCCCGATGTTGATTCCTCTAGATAATGGGCTTTCGGAATTGTGCTTGACGATAATTTGACGTAATTTAGAATTGATTCTGATTTATCTTTAGTATCTTCTTGATGAATTTTGCCGATACAAGAAATTACCGACTCTGCTAAACTCTGTTGAGCGAATTTATCTAAGATCTGTTGAGACTGTTCTGAAACATCTTTGTGTGTCATTTAATCACCTAATAACTTCCTCGATTATGTCTGCAATTCGCTGCGCTGTTTTACCGTCCCATAAGTCCGGAATTCTTCCAGCCTTACCGCCATTGTCCAGAACATCATTTGCTGCATCGAGAATTACTTGGGTATCACTCCCTACAATCGTGTTTGTTCCTTCTGTAACGGTAACAGGGCGTTCTGTGTTTTCTCTGAGAGTTAAACAAGGTATTCCAAGTGCTGTTGTCTCTTCCTGGAGCCCACCTGAATCGGTCAATACAATCTTTGATTCTGCCATCAATGCAACAAAATCGAGATATCCTGCAGGTCCTGTAAGAACGATGTTCGGTATCGATTCAAGGCGTTGTGTAAGACCGAATTGTTCGGCACGATTCTTTGTTCTTGGATGAAGTGGAAAGACAAGCGGTATCCTTTCTCCAATCTTTTCCAAAGCCTCTAGGATTCCAATGAATGCATCTTTGTCGTCTACGTTACTCGGGCGATGAAGAGTTAATACCCCGTAATTTCCTTTCTCAATTCCTAAATCTGAATGAATTGCACTTGCTTTGGCTCGCTCTAAATTATTGAACAATGAGTCAATCATCACATTGCCGACTCGTTTGATTCTATCTTCTGTAACTCCTTCGTTGCGTAAATTCTCATCTCCGTCCGGCGAAGGAGTAAGCAGATAATCGGCAATAGCATCGGTTACTAGCCGATTAATTTCCTCAGGCATCTCTCTATCAAATGAGCGCAGGCCTGCCTCCACGTGAGCGCAAGGAATCCATTCTTTCGCACATACCATGCTACATGCTACAGTTGAATTTACGTCTCCAACTACAACAACCATACTCGGTTTATTTTCCTTACAGACCTTCTCGAATTCAACCATTACCTTGGCAGTTTGTGTAGCGTGGCTACCGCTACCAATTCCAAGATAGATATCTGGTTGAGGCATACCTAAATCATCGAAGAATACCTTTGACATATTTTCATCATAATGTTGTCCTGTATGAAGAAGGATTTGATCAATGCCGCGCTTCGCTAGTTCAGCATGGATTGGTGCTATTTTCATAAAATTCGGTCTTGCGCCTACTACAAGAATTACCGGCCCTGTCATTGTTTACCCTCCAGTATTTTGTCATATAATGATGTGACTCTTTGTGAAATGACATCCCATGAGTGATTCTCAATCACCCATTTATTTGCGTTTGCCCCTATATTTTTTCTGAGTTCCTCATCAAGAATTGCTGTTTCGAGTTTAGCTGCTAAATCATTTGAATCATCTTTCTCAAAGATCATTCCCGTGACGCCATCTTGAACTATTTCTGCCAGTGCTTGAACACTAGATGTAATCAGAACTTTACCTGCTCCCATCGCCTCGAACGGTTTGAGTGGAGAAACTAATTCGCATACTCGTAATCCCTTTCTTGGTAAAGGCGCTATATCGATTAGCGAATAGTATCTTTGGACATCATCGTGAGGAATTCTTCCTGTAAATACGACCTGGTCTTCTAACTGTAAAAATCGTGATGTGCGTCTCAATAATTGCATAGTTTCACCATCTCCAACTAAAATTAATCTAAATATGTCCCCGTGTTTTTCTTTGATAATTGCGCAGGCTTCCAATAACAAATCCAAGCCCTCATAATCCACAAAGGAGCCAATGTATCCAATTACAACCTTGCCCCCAAAACCGAGTTCTGATTCCAATTTCTTATCTTTAGGTGTGATATTGAACTTAGAAGAATCTACCGCATTAGGTAATACGGAAATCTTGCCTTCTTCCACTCCATTTTCAACTAGAATATTTTTTAGTGCTTGGGTAATAGTGAAAACATGATCCGATTCCTTAGCAGTTTCAATCTCAAATCTTTCACTCAACCGATAATGATCTGAGGCGGCATATCCTTCTCTTTTAGTTGATTGAGTTAGATGCCAAAACCCACGGATTTCGTATATCGAAGGTATTCCAAGGGCCTTTGCTGCTTTTGCACCGGCCATTCCAACCACAAAGTTTGATGCCGAATGGATGGCCAATGGCTTAACACTCTTTCCGAGTGATATCAATCTTGAAATTGCCATTTCTTGGTATTTTTTGAGTGAATTAAAATTGTAAATTTCTTGATAATTAATTAGTGAAGCATCCTGTGGATTTTGATGTGAAAAATAGTATGAAACATTCTCTATCTCTTCATTTGCATTCACTGTATCTCCTTTGAAATCGGTCCTATCCAAGGGGTAACCATTACGCAAGTATACATCTACATCATATCCCTTTGAATTGAGTGAAGATGTAAGTCCATGAGTTCTAATTGCATAGCCTGAACTTGTGTGAGGCATACTCTGACTGGCATGATAAATTATTCTCTTCCTCGAAGTGCTAATTGGCTCTGATTTACGCTTGGTTAATTTCAATCCGTTTTCTAAAATATTTGATGCTACAGTAAACCTCTGCTCTTGTTCTTTTCTCCAAGGACTCTTTGGCATCATTCTTAGTAAGACTAAGGGTCTAGAGAAATTACCGCCTTTACCGTGTAATTGAATTAGAGTCCTAATTGCTCTTTCATCAGAGATATCTTCAATGTAATTCTCACCGAATTCTAATGCCCCACCGAAATTTGAGTTTGTAAGTGACCTCAATATACCGACGAATACATTCTTTACAGATGGTCTATATTGAGCAGAGGAGAGCATGTGATCCATAATCGCGAAGGCTGCTTTGGTTTGTTCTTCCTTCTCCATTGAAAAAGAACCCTCTGAAAATGTATCTCGTACTGAATTAACTGACAGACTACCTCTTCTGACCGCAATCAAAATTTCCTCAATCAATGAGTCTGCTTTTCTTGATGAGCTACTCGTAGGTAGCAGTTCCGGGGTGATTAACAACGCAGAAGGAAATAATTCCTCTTGTTTGGTTTCTTCATCTTTATGGACAAAGTAAACGATTTTGCTTTTCCTTGATTTTAACATTTTTTCGATTTTTCTTGGCACCCATGTTAAGAAGCGTCCTATTCGATAACTCAGTGAATTCTGTGTGCGTTCCAATTCTTCAAGTGCTGCTCTTTCACGTGTAGAGAGTAAGTTAACCCATCGCCTTTGTCTCTCAAACTCATCTCGGAGATATTCAACCTGTTCATTAGAAAATGATAATGATGCACTGTGTGAATTCTTTTGTGGCTCTGTTTCTGTTCCCCTCATTTTATCACAACCATTTCAAAAATCCTTCAAAAAACATTAAACAAATTCTAATTTACATTCTCAAAAACTAAATTTACAAATCTCGAAGAATCAATCCATTTTTGGTTAATGTATTGTTGAAATTTATATTTGTAATTCGATTCTTTGGGTAACTGTAGCGCGTCAATGTGTATATCTTCAGAACTTTGAAATTCGATATCTAGGATATATTCTTTGATTGATTTGTCATAAACCATCATTCGAAATTCTCCTGATACTCCGAATTCATCTTTCAAATTAATTTTTAATCCATTTCCATCAAACCTTTTTGCTGTGTATGGTATTTCAATCCATATTGAACCATCGCTTGTGAGTTCATTGTAAAATTCTATACCTTCTAAGATATCTCCGTTGAAAACCACATTTCCTTTATCCATAACAACACATTTGTTGCATTTGCGAGCGATTGCCATAGAATGTGTGCAAATTACCATAGCGCCTGCTTTATCGATAAATTGGCTAAGTCTCAAATTCGCTTTATGCCTGAACTCACGATCGCCAGCACCAAGTGCTTCATCCATTAACAATAAATCACAGTCCAATGCTGTAATAAAACCAAATCCCAATTTACTTCTCATTCCAGAAGAATAACTGCTAACTTTACGATCCAAATCCTGCCCTAAATCTACAAATTCTTCCACATCTTTTTCTAAATTCTCCAAATCTATGTCATTTACTCCATATGCAGAACCTAATAGCCTAATATTTGCTCTGCCTGTTAGCTCATTTTGGAAACCAGGATTGATACCTGCAAGATAGAATACTCTTCCAGAGGATTCTATTTTTCCAGATTCTGGTGAAAGGAATCCGGCCATTGATTTAAGCAACGTTGATTTCCCAGAACCATTTCTACCGATTACTGCTACTTTATCTCCCTCCGAAATGGATATATTAACATCCTCAATTGCAGTATGTTCCTTCACTTTACCTAATGATAGTACCCTTTCTCTGATATATTCGTGGTAGACGATTTTTAGTGATTCTACACTAAGAATTACGTTACTCATGACCATACTGTAATCCTCCATCTTAGTCTATCAAATCTTCTAATTGCCCAAATATTCAGAATAATAATTACTCCAATTATTCCAGATATTACTATCGGATTTAATTCGGTAACAACCGAATTTTCATCAGCAAAATATCTTGATGATTCTGCAAAATAAGTAAATGGGTTATATTGATTTATTTTATAGTGTAATCCTTCCATTTTGTACATTGGGTAAATTGCGGGTGAGGCGAAAAATCCTAGCCTTAAAATCCACCCTATGACCTCTCCTAAATCAGGTATTTTTCTAACAGTGCCAGCAACACAAAGCCCCAACCCAAAGAAGAATAGGCTCATTATTTGCGCTATCAATACATAGATTAGTCCACCTTGAATACTTACTCCAAGGCCATAGATTAGAATTAATGATGTTGGTATAGTTCCTAATGCAGATTCTATGCTTCTGCGTAAAATAGTTGCTCTAATAATGACTTCTGAGTCTATCTTTTCGCATTTTATGCCGCCATTTGGAGATTTGACGATATTAATGCCGTTTTTTACAGATTCTTGAAGAACTTGATACAGTGTTATTCCGATAAATATACTTGCAGTGCCTATTCTAGCACGAACAACTGTAAATACAAAAAGATAAATCAACGAAATTACCAATGGGTTAAGAATCAACCATACATATCCAAGATATCTCTTCTCTGTAGATCTTGAGAAATGTGACCTGATTATGAACATCATCTGGTTTCTCTGTCTTACTTTGTATTCCGGAGACTTTTCTCCAAGTCTACGAATAGATTTTTTTTCGTAAATTTTTTCCAACAGAACCACCAAAATTAATCACACGTATCCTAATAATCTTCTCACATCATCTAATTCATGAATTATTTTTTCTCTCATCAATTCAGGTACCTTCTTTCTTTTACCTGTAAATAGATTCGCAGAATTTTTCGACTTGCCCGACAGTATGTTATTCTTATCGTGCTTATACATAATCTCTTCAATTAGGCCATCATTTATTTCTTGTATACCAATTACTTTCAATAAATCTCGAAGTGCTACATCTCCGTTTTGTATAAAATCTTCATACTTTACCACAGCATTAAAATCTTTTTCTGAATTTCTCGTATAAAATCTATTGACTCTGAATATATTCAAATCCAAGTATTCTAAGTCAGTTGCTTCTGG
>MDSV01190685.1_pt1 | contig 10796 bp, 15 predicted proteins | sample 810851 | NCBI WGS metagenome assembly MDSV01 (sample SAMN05326640, study PRJNA326480) | marine metagenome | isolation source: seawater | place: Atlantic Ocean: North East | collected 2012 | reverse complement strand
GGGATCGGCACTACCTTGATATCGGCGGCGATCGCCTGCTGCGCCAGCCGGTAGCCGGGGTCGGACACCAGCGGCGTGCCGGCATCGGAGACCAGCGCCACCGTCTTGCCTTCGGAAAGCGCCTCCATCAGTTTCTCGCCGGCTTTTTCGGCATTGTGCTCGTGATAGGCATAGGGGCGCTTGCGGATTGCGAAACGGTCGAGCAGCTTGCGGGTCACGCGGGTGTCTTCGCAGGCGAGAATGTCGCAGCCGGCGATCGTCTCGAGTGCGCGGATGGTGATGTCGCCGAGATTGCCGATCGGAGTCGCCACCAGATAAAGGCCCGGCGAAAGAGGCCGCGCCTCGATCGGATGGCCCGCGATTTCGAACCGATTGCTGTTGTCTTCCATCACCATCTTCCCGGCATTTTCATTGTCCGTTTGACCACGGCATGGGAGCGCTCGCAAGGGGCGTGGGGTCTCAGCCTGCGATCAATGGGGAGTAAGGGGTCTCACCCCTTGCAATCCGGACGGATTTGCTGTCATTTTGTCACCCCGCCTGCGCCCCTGCGGCGCATGCCAGTCGCCGTCCGCGCAATAAGAGTGAAAGCGAAAGTCATGCGTATCACGCTTGAGAGATCAAACCTGCTGAAGTCCCTGAACCATGTGCATCGCGTGGTCGAGCGGCGCAACACCATACCGATTCTCTCCAATGTGCTGTTGAAGGCCGAAGGGAACGATCTCGAGATGAAGGCGACCGACCTCGATCTCGAAATCACCGAAAAGACGGCGTCGATGGTCGAACAGGCGGGCGCGACCACCGTGCCGGCGCATCTGCTTTACGAAATCGTGCGCAAGCTCGCCGATGGCGCGGAAGTATCGCTTGCCACGGCCACCGACGGCCAGACCATCTCGGTTGCCTCCGGCAAGTCGAAATTCTCGCTGCAATGCCTGCCGCAGGAGGATTTTCCCGATCTGACGGCCGGTTCCTTCAGCCACGCCTTCAAGCTGAAGGCGAGTGATCTGAAGATGCTGATCGACCGTACCCAGTTCGCGATCTCCACCGAGGAAACCCGCTATTACCTGAACGGCATCTATTTCCACGCCATGGCCGAGGGCAAGGCGTTGAAGCTGCGCGCCGTTGCCACCGACGGCCACCGTCTGGCGCGCGCCGAAATCGACGCGCCGTCCGGTTGCGAGAACATGCCGGGCGTCATCATACCGCGCAAGACGGTCGGCGAATTACAGAAGCTGCTCGATGATCCGGAGATTATTGTCGCGGTCGAGGTGTCCGATGCCAAGATCCGCTTCACCATCGGTTCGGTAGTGATCACCTCCAAGCTGATCGACGGCACTTTCCCGGATTACCAGCGCGTCATTCCTGCCAACAATGACCGTGAGATGCGCATCGATTGCGCCGATTTCACCAAGGCCGTCGATCGCGTGTCCACCGTGTCGTCGGAACGCGGGCGCGCGGTGAAGCTGTCGCTTGCCGAGGGCCAGCTCACGCTCACCGTCAACAACCCCGATTCGGGCAGCGCCACGGATGAACTTGCCGTCGGCTATGACAGCGAGCCGATGGATATCGGCTTCAACGCCAAATACCTGCTCGACATTACCGGCCAGTTGACTGGCGACGAGGCGGTCTTCCTGTTCGCCGATGCCGGCTCGCCGACGCTGGTGCGCGATACCGACAGCGAGAACGCGCTCTATGTGCTGATGCCGATGCGGGTCTAGCGCAACTGGCAGGGCCGGGGGCTTTTCGCGCGGGCGTTTTTATGCGAACTGCATCGCGGTGAAACGAGACGAAGGAGCCGATGACATGAGTGCACGCGACCGCCTGATTGTGGGTCTGGACGTTCCGACCGTGGCCCAAGCGGAAGCCATGGTCGAGACGCTTGGCGACACCGTTTCCTTCTACAAGATCGGCTACCAGCTCGCCTTCGCCGGCGGGCTTTCCTTCGCCCGCGAACTGGCGGAAGACGGCAAGCAGGTCTTCCTCGACATGAAGCTGCTCGATATCGATAACACGGTGGCCAAGGGCGTCGAGAATATCGCGAAGATGGGCGTGACCATGCTGACGCTGCATGCCTATCCGAAGGCGATGCGCGCGGCTGTCGCGGCTGCGGCAGGCTCGCCGCTCTGCCTGCTCGGCGTCAGCGTGCTCACCTCGATGGACGACGAAGACCTGATCGAAGCCGGCTATGCCGCAACCGCCGCGGCGCTCGTGGAAAAACGCGCCCGCCAGGCGGCCGAGGCCGGCATGGGCGGGGTGGTGTGTTCGGCGGCCGAGGCGCGGGTCGTGCGCAGCGTGATCGGACCCGAGATGGCGGTGGTGACGCCGGGCATCCGCCCGGCGGGCTCCGTTGCCGACGACCAGAAGCGAGTGATGACGCCGCGCGATGCCATCGCCGCCGGCGCCAGCCACCTCGTCGTCGGACGTCCGATCGTCAAGGCGGATGACCCGAAAGCCGCCGCGCGGCGGATTGTCGATGACATCGAGGCTGAGATGCTTGGGGCGGCGAACGGCTGAGACACCCTGCGCGCCGCGGCCTGTGTCGCAAGGGCCACGGCGGCCCGCCGAGGCTGTGCGATATTAACCGCCGCGACCTCTTGTCCCTTCACCTTCGCGGTCAATTGGGCTAAGGGGGAGCTATCATCCAAACGAGAGGCTTGTCATGACGCTATCGAACATTCCCCCGCTGGTTACGGTCTTCGGCGGTTCCGGTTTTGTCGGTCGCTATGTCGTCCGGGCGCTGGCCAAACGGGGATATCGCATCCGCGTTGCCGTTCGCCGTCCCGACCTCGCCCTGTTTCTCCAGCCGCTCGGCAATGTCGGCCAGATCACCTTCATGCAGGCCAATCTGCGCTACGAGGAATCAGTGCGCCGCGCCATCCACGGCGCCGACCATGTCGTCAATTGCGTCGGCATCCTGTTTGAAAGCGGCAAGAACGGCTTCGATGCGGTGCAGACCGAAGGTGCGCGTCTGGTGGCCGAAGTCACCCGCTCCGAAGGCGCGAAGCTCACGCACGTGTCCGCCATCGGGGCCGATGCCGACAGTCCGTCACACTATGCCCGCTCCAAGGGCGTGGCCGAAGCCTCGATCAGGGAAATCTGTCCCGACGCGGTGATCGTGCGGCCCTCGATCATCTTCGGTCCGGAGGACGATTTCTTCAACAAGTTCGGCAAGATGTCGCTGATCTCGCCGTTCCTGCCGCTGATCGGTGGCGGCGAGACCAAGTTTCAGCCGGTCTATGTCGGCGACGTCGCCGAGGTGATCGCGCGTTCCGTCGAAGGCAAGCTTCAGGCAGGCAGCGTCTACGAACTCGGCGGTCGCGACGTGCTGACCTTCCGCGAATGCCTGGAACTGCTGCTTTCGGTGACCGGCCGCAAGCGCGCGCTCGTCTCCATGCCGTTCGGCCTCGCCTCGCTGTTCGGCGGCATTGCCAGCCTCATTCCGTTCATTGCGCCGCCGTTGACCTCCGACCAGGTCAAGCTTCTGAAAGCGGACAACATCGTGTCCGAAGAGGCACAGGCGGAGGGGCGCACGCTCGATGGCCTCGGCATTCGCCCGGCACAGCTTGAGGTGGTGTTGCGCACTTACCTCGTTCAGTATCGACAGCACGGTCAGTTCGGGAAAATCGCTTGACGGTAAAATGGGGCGGGTGCATATCCTGCCCACAATTTCGCAAAAATTTCGCCACATTCGGGAACCTGTCACAGTAGTTGCGCCTTTACTGTTTATTGGAAAGTCATCGCTAAGATGATCAAGCGGGTTCGTATCAAAAGGGTTTCTGAAACGATGGGTAAGTCTATCGCTGTTTTGTTCGCAGGCGCGGCATTGATGATCATGGCGGCCTCTCTTGCCGCTCCCGGCAGCATTGCTGCGGGCAAGCCCGGCTGTGCGCCCGCCTACGGGGTCGACCCCTGCGCGCTCGCCGCCGTCAACTGATTCCATTCGTTGATCAATTTCCGTTCGGCCCGGCTCAAGCTTTCGTGAGAGCCTTGGTGACGGGCTGACGATAATTTAATCTTGACAATCAGCCTCGCCTTTTGCAAAACAGCTCTCATCAGAGACTTATGTCAATGGTGGAAGCATGCTGGTTTGCAGTTGCAATTTCATTACCGAAAAGGAAATTGAACAGACCATCGTCGAGCTGCTCGACGAGGACTGTTGGCAGCTTGTTGTTCCCGCCAAGGTTTATCACCGCATGGCCAAGCGCGGCCGCTGCTGTGGATGCTTCCCGAATGTAGCCGATATCATCGTCCGCACGACCGAGGCCTATCACAAAAATAGTGACTCGACCGAAGCTGAGATATGTGATTTTTTGAGCCGCCTCAAAGAGTTCCACCAAAAGAACAGGAGAGCGGACATTGAAAGGCGACAAAAAAGTTATCGAACGGCTGAACGAAGCTCTGTTTCTTGAGCTCGGCGCCGTCAATCAGTACTGGCTGCATTACCGTCTCACGAAAGACTGGGGTCTGACGAAGCTCGCCGAGAAAGAGCGCGCGGAATCGATCGAGGAAATGCATCACGCCGACAAGCTGATCGACCGCATCATCTTCCTCGAAGGCCATCCCAACCTTCAGACCGTGGCGCCGCTGCGCATCGGCCAGACAGTCAAGGAAGTGCTTGAATCGGACCTGGCCGGCGAATACGAAGCGCGCAATTCCTACAAGGAATCCCGTGACATCTGTCACGAGGCTGGCGATTACGTCAGCATGAAGCTTTTCGAAGAACTGATGATCGACGAGGAAGGCCATATCGACTTTCTCGAAACCCAGCTCGATCTGCTGGATTCGATCGGCGAGCAGAAATATGCCCAGCTCAATGCCGCATCGAGCGAGAGTGCCGAATAACCGCTCCCTGGCATTTTCGTGATTCCCTAAGGCCCGGATTTGTCCGGGCCTTTTTTATTGCACGCGGTCCGCTCGTCAGTCCGTCAGGTGCCGGAATTCGTCGACGACCCTTTCATAGACCGCGCGCTTGAACGTGACGATCAGCCCGGGGAGGATGTCGATATCGGCCCATTGCCAGGCGTCGAACTCGCGTTCATGGCCGTCCGGCGGCGGATCGATCGCGATTTCGCTGTCGTCGCCGAGAAAGCGGAAAGCGAACCATTTCTGGGTCTGGCCGCGGAACCTGCCGCGCAGGCCGATGCCGATCAGGTGATCGGGCAGGTCGTAATTGATCCAGCCGGGCGCCTCTCCGATGAGTTCCACCGATTTCATGCCGGTCTCCTCGTAAAGCTCGCGGATGGCGGCCTCAAGCGGGGTTTCACCCGGATCGATCCCGCCCTGCGGCATCTGCCAGAGCTGCGGGGAGCCGTCGGATTCCGAATTGTTTTCCGAAAGCCGGCGTCCCAGCCAGATCTTGCCTTCAGGGTTCAGGATCATCACGCCGACATTCGGCCGGTAGGGCAGTTCATGGGCTTTGCGCATGGGGGAAAGTCTCGTCCGATGGGGTTTCTTTCCGCCATGCCTAAAGCAAAGCGCGGCGAATGGGAATTCCTTCGTTCCTACCCGATGCTGCCGCTTGGCGTGGCGTATAAAATGTCTGGCGCCCCCGGCGTATTGCTTGCAGGCGCCTGAAAAGCCTGCCATGTCTTGCGTCGTATTGCAGAGGGGGATTTTCGGATGATGGCACTTCCGTTTTTTATCGGCGCGGGCGCGGTTTACCTGGCGCTGAAGGATCGAAAGGGGGCGGCGGTGGCGCTCACGATTGCCGGCTTGCTGCTGCTTGTGGTGCTCTACCGGCTCCATGCCACCGATACGCTCGATCTGTCGCTGTAGGAGGGGAACGTCATGCGTGAAACACTGGCCGCCACATTGAACGCGCTCGCCCTGCTGGCGATTTCCATCGTGCTGCTGTTCGCCTTCTATGCACAGTTTGCCTATGGCGAACTGCCGTGTCCGCTCTGCCTGCTGCAGCGCGCTGGCTTTGTCATGGTGGGCGTCGGATTGGCTTTGAACGTCATTTTCGGGGTGGCGCCGCGCCACTACGGGCTGATGATCCTGGGCGCGCTGTCCGGCGCGGTACCGGCGCTCCGGCAGGTGGCGCTGCATGTGGTGCCGGGCACCGGGGCCTATGGCGATCCCTTCCTCGGCCTGCATTTTTATACCTGGGCTTTTCTGGTGTTCGCGCTGGTCATTCTCGGTTCGGCAGCCATGCTGGTGCTTGGCGGCTTTGCCACCGCCCCGGCGCGCCGGCTTTCGGGGCTGGGGCTGGTGGCGGTCGTGTTCTTCGTGCTGATGACGCTCGGCAACGGCGTCTCGACGCTGGCCGAATGCGGGCTCGGTCTCTGCCCGGACAATCCGACGAGCTACGAGGCGCTGGACTCGCTCTCCGGGCGGTGAGGGTTGCGGGCAACCGCCGCGCCGCTTTCATACCAGCCCTTGCTGCGGTTGACGATATAGACCACCGACAGCATTACCGGCACCTCGATCAGCACGCCGACAACGGTGGCGAGCGCCGCCCCGGACTGGAAGCCGAACAGGCTGATGGCGGCGGCGACGGCGAGCTCGAAGAAGTTCGAGGCGCCGATCAGGGCGGAGGGGCCGGCAACGCAATGCTGCTCGCCCGCCGCACGGTTGAGCAGATAGGCAAGGCCGGAGTTGAAATAGACCTGGATCAGGATCGGCACGGCCAGCAGCGCGATGATCATCGGCTGGGCGATGATCTGTTCGCCCTGAAAGCCGAACAGCAGCACCAGCGTGGCCAGCAGCGCGACCAGCGAGGCCGGTTGCAAGCGCGCAAGGAGGGAATCCAGCCGCGCCGTGGAGCCGCCCGCCAGCAGCGAGCGGCGGATAATCTGCGAAATGATCACCGGGATCACGATGTAGAGCGCGACCGACAGCACCAGCGTGTCCCACGGCACGGTAATCGCCGACAGGCCGAGGAGCAGCGCCACGATCGGCGCGAAGGCGACGATCATAATCGCGTCGTTGAGGGCAACCTGCGACAGTGTGAAATGCGGCTCGCCCTTCGTCAGGTTCGACCAGACGAACACCATGGCGGTGCAGGGCGCGGCCGCGAGAATGATCAGCCCGGCAATATAGGAATCGATCTGGTCGGAGGGCAGATAGGGCCGAAACAGCCAGCCGATGAACAGCCAGCCAAGCAGTGCCATGGAGAACGGCTTCACCGCCCAGTTGACGAACAGGGTGACGGAGATGCCGCGCCAGTGGCGGCCGACTTGCGCCAACGCGGCGAAATCGATCCGCAGCAACATCGGTATGATCATCAGCCAGATCAGCACGGCGACCGGAAGGTTGACCCGCGCCACCTCGATGGCGGCAATGGCATGGAACGCCGTGGGGAAAAAATGGCCGAGCGCAACGCCCGCGACGATACAGAGAGCCACCCAGACGGTCAGGTAGCGTTCAAAGGTGGACATGTCAGATGGCCTTCGTGCTTTTCTCGGTTGCGCCATCCATGGCGCCGATCTGCTTCATATGCGTGTCGATCCCCGCGGAATCGATGGTTTCCTGGGCCAGATTGAGGAAGGCCATGATCCGGCTTTTCAGGAATGTCGCGGTCTGGGCGAAGGCGCGCTGCTTTTGTTCTTCCGTGCCGGAAACGCCTGCCGGGTCTTCCACGCCCCAATGGGCGCGCCTGCCGCTGCCGCGCATGATCGGGCAGCTCTCGCCGGCGGCGTTGTCGCAGACGGTGATGATGAAATCGATCTCGGGGGCATCGGGTCCGGAAAACTCGTCCCAGCTCTTGGAGCGGAAGCCCTCCGTGGGGTAGCCCATGGTCTCAAGCGTCTTGAGAGCCAGCGGGTGAACCTCGCCCTTCGGCCGGCTGCCGGCGGAAAAGGCATGGAAACGGCCGGCGCCTTCCTTGTTCAGGATCGCCTCCGCCATGATGGAACGGGCGGAATTTCCGGTGCAGAGAAACAGAACATTAATGGTTCGGTCGGTCATTTCGGGTGTCCTCGTGGGTGGGGTCGGCATTGGCGCAGCATGGCTGAAGCCCTTCGATCAGCGGCGCGCAGATGTCCGCATTGCCGCCGCAGCAATCCTGCAGGAGATAGAGCATGACGGCGCGGAAGCGCTCCAGATCGGCCCGGTAGATGATCGAACGCCCCTGGCGCTCGTTGACGATGATGCCGGCACGGGAAAGCGTCGAAAGATGCGCCGACATGGTGTTTTGCGGAACGTCGAGCCTGCGGGCGAGTTCGCCGGCCGCAATGCCGTCCGGTTCGCTTTCCACAAGCAGCCGGAAGGTCTGAAGCCTTGTCGGCTGCGCCAGTGCGGCCAGCGCCGCGATTGTCTGATTCTCATCCATATATCCAGAATAATGGATATATTATCTTTGTCAAGCGTCGACCTTGGCCTTCGCGATCGGGAAGGGTATGACGAGCCGGAAGCTTGCGGAGTGAGCGACATGACCAAGTGCCTGATGCTGGATGTCGACGGCGTCATCATCAGCGGTCCGGACGGCCAGTCCTGGGCCCGCGATATAAAGCGTGATCTCGGCATCGACCCGGACCTGCTCGAAACTCATTTCTTCATACCGCACTGGCCGGAGATCGTCGCCGGCAAGAAGGCGCTGCGCGCGGTGCTGGAGGAATGTCTGCCGGTGCTGGCAGCGCCGGTCTCACCGGATGATTTCATGGCCTACTGGTTCGAGCGCGATTCGACGATCGACCATGACGTGCTTGCGGCCTGCGACCGGCTGCGCGCGCGGGGAACCCGCATCTTTCTCGCCACCAACCAGGAACACTTACGCGCGGAATACCTGATGGCCGAGCTCAAGCTGTCCGACCGCGTTGACGGGATCGTCTATTCGGCGGCTGTCGGCGCAAAGAAGCCGGATCCGGCGTTCTTCGAGGCGGCCGAGGCAAAGAGCGGCTTTGCCGGGGCGGACCATATTCTGGTGGATGACCAACTCAGGAATATCGAGGCGGCGCGGGCATTCGGCTGGCACGCGCTCCACTGGACCGGCGGCGAAGACCTTGAGGCGTTGGTGGATGCTGTCGGCCAGCGCGAGGGGTAACGATACGGGGCTGCTACGCGAGGATAGACGCCGAGGATGAGACGGTGCGCCTGATCGCTGATGTCACCTTCCGATGATGCGCAATGTTGGCTAGAACGACGGCATGCAGACGGCACCCCATCAAGATGAACAGATACGGTCGACCTTGGCGCTCCTGCGCCGCGTTCTGGGCGATGCGCTGCTCGGTGCTTACCTGCATGGATCTGCGGTGTCAGGCGGGCTCCGGCCGCAGAGCGACATTGATCTGCTGGCGGTTGTTGATGCCGGGCTGACCGCGAGCCAGCGCAAAGCTCTGCTGATGAACCTGCTGCGCCTCTCCGGTCGTCACCCTGCCGCAGCCGGCGCCCCCCGTTGCCTTGAGGTCACGGTATTTTGCCGGGCTGACCTTGCGGGCGGTGACTACCCGGTGCAGGCTGAATTCCTCTATGGAGAGTGGTTGCGGGGCGCCTTCGAGGACGGTGAGATCCCGATACCGGAACGTGATCCCGAATATTCCCTGATTATCGCACAGGCTCGTCAGCAGGCCATTTCCCTGCTCGGGCCAGCTGTGGGGGAACTGCTGCCGGATATCTCGATAGAGCATGTCCGGCAGGCGATGCGCGATGTCCTTCCCGGTCTGCTGAGCGGGCTGCGCGGCGACGAGCGGAATGTCCTGCTGACGCTTGCGCGGATGTGGTACACAGCCAGCACGGGGAAATTCGTCACGAAGGACGCCGCCGCCAGTTGGGCGATCCCGCGCCTTCCGGACCCGGATGCCATGATGCTGGATCATGCGCGCCGGGCCTATCTTGGCGAGGTCGCAGATGACTGGACGGACCGAAGCGAGGTCGCCCGGCAGTTGGCGGAGCGTCTCGGCGAATGCGTCAGCAATGCGCTGAAATCAGGATAGGTTTCCGGCTGGACGAACCTTGGTCCAGTGGTTGCCAGTTCACGAATATCGAAGCGGGAGAGCCGCGTAAGCTACAGGCTCGTCCGCGCCCTGAGCGCTGCCACCAGCGTGCCCTCATCGAGATAGTCGAGTTCGCCGCCGACCGGCACGCCGTGGGCAAGCCGGGTGACCTTGATGTCGAGGCCTTCGAGCTGATCGGTGATGTAGTGGGCGGTCGCCTGGCCCTCGACGGTGGCGTTGACGGCGATGATCAGCTCGCGCACCTCGCCGGCCTTCACCCGGTCGACAAGGGCGGCGATGGTGAGATCGTCCGGGCCGATGCCGTCGAGCGGCGACAGCGTGCCGCCGAGGACGTGATAGGCGGCGTTGAGCGCCGCAGCACGCTCCAGCGCCCACAGATCGCCGACATCCTCCACGACGATGACGAGGCCCTGGTCGCGGGTCGGATCGGTGCAGATCGTGCAGGGATCGGATGTGTCGACATTGCCGCAGGTGGTGCAGATCTTCACCTTGTCATAGGCATCCTGCATCGCGCCGGAGAGCGGGCCCATCAACTGGTCGCGCTTCTTGATCAAATGCAGCGCCGCCCGCCTGGCCGACCGCGGCCCAAGCCCCGGCACCTTCGCCAGAAGCTGGATCAGTTTTTCGATTTCGGGACCGGTGACTCGCTTTGCCATGAGTGCGCTTTATCCGATTGCGGCGGGCAATGGAAACATTATCCGGCGTGGGAGCAAGGACTGTCGTCAATTCCACACCTGCTTCGATGGTCCGGTCGTTTTTCGGACCTTGCCCGCTTACCCCTGGGAACACGACGAAGATCGGGGAGTGACTGCAAGGGCCGCTCCCTCACCCGGCGCATTCGCGCCACCCTCTCCCCACGGGGAGAGGGGGAGCGTGGGGCATTCTCTGAGTAACCGTCAAGGCACT
>MDSV01012247.1_pt1 | contig 10796 bp, 10 predicted proteins | sample 810851 | NCBI WGS metagenome assembly MDSV01 (sample SAMN05326640, study PRJNA326480) | marine metagenome | isolation source: seawater | place: Atlantic Ocean: North East | collected 2012 | reverse complement strand
CATGGTATATGTGGTATGTTCATAACTTAATAAACTCCTTCTACAATATTTTTTTCCATAGCTCCAAACGGGCGAACTTCGGCAACTCCATCCCATGGTGCTTCAGTCCAGGGCTTGCGCCTTAAAGCCTCGTCTCTTTCAAGAAAACGGGGCATAAAAAACTCTTTTGTCAATGTTGTGAGTTCAACCCTGCCCCAAGTATCATAATCTACAGGTTGGTTTGTCTCAGAATTAATTACCCTCAACACTGCCCTTGGTTGAGGTGCATAATAGGCAATTGAATAATCATTTTCCGCACTAATTGGGTGGTGCCTAGCTAGACCCATGAGCGTATTTCCGTAGGTAGGAACAAATCCGATCTGTCCGCCTTCACAAACTTCTTCGACCAAAAAACGGGTATATTGCTTGTCCATGGTCGTTCCCCCACAAAAAACACCTTTAATGCCTGCTTTAACTAAATCTTTACGTTCCGCTAAAGCCTCAAGTAACTTTGGTGTAGTGAATAAGGCACTTACGCTCCTGTGTTTTAAAATTGTCAGGGCTTGGTCAACTGCATGATCCATATATGCCCTAGCTTGATCAAATTGTTTACTCGCAATTAGTCTCTTAACCCAGCGTGGATCCAAATCAACAAAGTAACAAGAACATCCTCTTTCATTTGCGAGATGTTCAATCGCAAGTCGTAAACGCCGGGGTCCAGTTGGACCAACCATCATCCAATAGTGATTTCGAGGAAAATGTTCGTCATTGAGAGTTTCGGAAAATGCGGTGTAATCAATTCTAAAATCATCCCAACCTATGCGTTGCTTTGGCATACCTGTTGTGCCACCTGTTTCAAAAATATTGAACGGCTTACCCTTGTATGGTTGTGGAACCCAAACCTCATTGGGTAAATCCCTAAGCCACTCGTCCTGAAAATGAGGAAACTTCTCGCATATATCTTGAAATGTTTTGACTTCTTCTAATGGATTCCAGCTTTGTTCATTTGCCCAATCCAGCCAAAATGTAGAACCCGTATCAGGAGAAAAATGCCACTTTATAATTTCTGCGACATGTTCATCAAGTTCAGTCGCTGCTTGTTTAGTTTGATCTTCAATAGTCATTATCTAATCAGTAAAAAAAGAAATGGTGATTTCACAATTTTTAGCCGGATGGGAAAAATTTATCCAGAGTCTGTTTGGAGGGGGGCTTAGTTATAAGAGAAACAATAACCATTGCAACTGCAGCAACTCCAAAGCAAACGGCAGCAGGGATAATTCCCGGGCCTATGACCATTTCCCCTCCATAGCCTGAAAGATGGAAAAAGTATAGCCAGCTTATAAGAGCCGCCAAAATACTTGCTACAGCACCCTCTTTCGTGGCCCGCTTCCAATACAATGCCGCAAAAACAACAGGGAAAAGGGCAGAAAAACCACTGAAGCACCATACTGCCAAATCAAAAACATTTGCATCTTTTGCCATCATTGCGAGAACATATGTCAGTGCAACAATGACCACTATAAAGATTCGTGCGATTAAGATTATTTGCTTATCTGAATATTTTCCAGCACCAGCTCTGTGAACCACAATATCATTCGTAAACATTGTACCAAGACAAAGAAACTGAGAATCTAGAGACGACATGATTGCAGCTAATACACCCGCTGTAAGTAAGCCTGTCAAAACAGGATCACCGACCAAAAGTTTGAGCATCGCTGAAAGAACTGCGGGGGGAGGAATACCCGGAGGTAAAACCCCAGAAGCCCAAGCCCCAACCAGGACACAGGGAACCCATACCACCATAATACAAAGAGGGTGTGCAATAACAGTTAATCGAAATGCACTCGCACTTTTCGCAGTTAGCCAGTGTTGAAACAAGTGGGGAAACATACCAACACTCAAAGGAATAAAAAAATAAGAAACAAAAGTGATAAAGGGTATTCCTAACTCTCTTTCAAATGAGGAAATGGCTCCTGTTTTTGGATTCTTTTTCTTAAATTCAACAGTTACAGGTGTTCTTGAAAAATGGGGTTGCCTGTCTGTCAGATTTGAATTTTCTGAATGTATAACTTTCCCAATTGGTTTTGGAGGCTCATTTTTTACTAATTGAGCAGTTTTTTTATCAAAAGCAAAATCCTGCACCACCGTTCCCTTTTCTGTAATTCTTGCGGGTACTTTTCCTGCCTGCTCAAGTCCTCCTAATCCATTAATGATGTATACAAATGCAACCACTCCCATCAACATAAACACAATCGTTTGAAAGGTATTCGCGTAAGCCGCACCCCGAGATCCCCCCATAAACACATAGGTCAAAACCACTAAGGATACAACTAAGCCAGTTAGCCAGGGTGGTATTCCCCCCAACCATTGAGGTGCAGAAGGATTTGTAAATATCTCGGTGAATGCACCAGCTGTAACCGGCTCGATTGTTTTGCCCGCTCCAATAATTCCAATCAAAAGATAGGGAACTACCAATAAAACCAAAATTGGGAATAATAGATAACCGATTCGATCTGATTCAAATCGCGAACGAAAAAACTGAATTTGAGTAATGTAACCAAACTTCTTACCGAATGCCCAAAGCCTAATTCCAATTAAGAAGAAAATGCCCGCGTGAACCAAACCACTGATTGACGCCATTAAACCATAAGTCCCTATTCCACGTTCAAACGATTTGCCGGTTGATCCTACCAAAGCAAAAGCGGTCATGGTGGTGCCAAAAACGCTCATGAGAAGTAAAAATGGCCCAATGCTATGGCTAGCAACAAAGTAATCCTTACTGGTTCCTCGGAATAAGCGACTGCTGATAAAACCGAGTCCTAAGAGTAAACATAAATAACAAAGGATGACATTAAGTGTAATCATTTAACCCCCCTCCTCACCAGTTGTGTTTTCTTCTGCAAATTTCTGCAATTTATGTGGCCATGCATATTTAATTGCTAGCCAACCTAACAACGCACAACCCAAGGAAAAAGCGGCATGATAAGCCAGACCAATTGGTAAAAAGCCAAAAATTAAACTCGCATCATCCCACCACCAAAAGTCCTGATGGAACATAAAAAGTAAAAGAAATAATACCCAAATAACTTTCCTATTCATTACCTGCAAAAATCATAATTTCCTTATTTCCCGATAGCATACAGATGAGTTTGCGTTCCGATGTATAGTGTGCCATTTGAAACAACTGGAGAACTGTATACAGGTGCACCCATATCAATGGTGGTTACCTCGGGCTTCTTTTTTCCATGATCTAACAAAATTAAGTCACCATCTTCGTTGCCAAGTAATAACTTACCACCAGCTATCAAAGTGGATCCCCAAATACGGCTAAAAGAATCATGAGTCCAATAAACGGTCCCGCTGTTAGCATCAATGCAATGAATAATTCCTGCGTATTCAGCTAAGTAAACTAAACCATCGGCAATCGAAACGGTTGATATTGTCCGACCTACATCAGTATATTTCCAAATTACTTCGCCATTTTTAGCATTGATGCATGAAAGTCGCCCTACTCCATCTCCATGTTCGGGGTCTTGCCCAATCGCACAATATACTTTTTCTTCATACAATACTGGTGTTCCGATTAACTCACTGGGTCCAGGTGGAGTTGCGTAAGGAATCTTGTTTCCTTCTTTGTCTTTTCGATAGTTTGGCTCATTACAATCCACTTTCCATAAAGGGTTATATAAATCGTATCCATCTGAATCCTTCGTTGTCTTATTTAGATAACCATAGCAAAAGCCGTCTGTACCACCCCAAAAAAGCATTTCCTGCGTGCCCACTTTGCCGTATGTTAAAGAAGACCAAGCCGCATGAAGAGCATTCTGACTCGCTCCCGAACCATCTTCGCCCACAAGATCACCAGAATTTTTATCCAAGGCAACCCAACTGGGAGATAATGGACTTGGGATATTTGTATGGGACCAATCAACTCCATTAGAAGTTGCCACATATACATTATCACCAACAATTACAGGGGATGAACTCGTCACATTGTGAGGAAAAACTCCCAACTCATCTCGCATATCATACATCCAAAGAATGTCTGCATCAAGCTTGGGGTTTAACTCATCTTTTAAACCCTTTGGCCTTACATAGGCTGCCTCGTCCTTAAATGGACCATCATTTCCATCTGCCAAGCCATTAATATCCAAGCATACCACTTCACACCTATTCGTCACCACATAAACTTTATCCCCTTCAATCGCGGCAGATGAACAAATACCAATGTATTCCCAGTCGCTTACTTTTCCTGCCCCTAACTTAGGTATGACAAGCTGCCACTTAAGTTCGCCGGTTTTTTCATCTAAACACATGACCACACCACGGTCCCCAATTTTGCCTGAATCGCGCGGAGATTCATTATTGGTGCCAACAAAAACATATCCATTTCCAATAGTTACATTTCCATATGCTTGAGAACCTAATTTTGCGACCCATTTAACATTGTTGGTTGTTTTCATATCAACAACCTCATCGTCATTCATGTCTCCAGGATTGAAATCTAAGGTTATATTTTTTTCATCCGATACCATATTTCGGGTCCCATCTCTTCCCCACATTGGCCAATCTGCCCCAAATGATAGTTTTAAGTTCAGAACCAGAATAGAACCGAGTAATATTTGCTTGATAAGAGAATATGTTTTCATGAGTAAGTAAATTTTAGTTGTTGTAGCTAATTAATAAATTATCAAAGTACACCTTCTTTTTGCTTTGAGGTGACATTGCATACACTCCCGGCGCACCGTGTAAATGAGGGTTTATGTGAGAAACTTCAAGGGTCCAAGCACTGGGCTCTGCTTCACCTTTTAACCAAGCTTTCGCCCGAATCATTCCTGTATCGTCTTTTAGAATATCAACCCGTGTTTTTAAATGGTACCAAGTATTCGTTTTAAATGAAAATGGAACAGAATGCCTAAACCTATCATAATTAGACACAACTTCTAGTTTCTGACTGTTGCCAATAAGAGCAAAAATATACCTCTGGTTAATTAAACCAATATTAGATTTTGTTCTTCGGTCTCCGTCGGTCATTACCTCAGCCTGTGCGGTATAGTTTGCCATATCTTTATGCCCAACAAAATTAATTGCTCTTTGGAATAAGACGCGATCCAGGGTATTCCCAGCGACAAGGTTACCGTTTAAGTTTTGGATTTGCCAACGCATTCTTGCTCCTAACCACGAAAGTGGTGCATATGAAAATGAAATTTGGTCAGAACTTTTTTGGGATAAAGTAAACCCACTTTCGAAGTTTTCGCTGTAAGGCAAATCCTGTAAAACCCTTCCTCTTGTAATCCCAAACAATTTCCCATTACTGACCCGGAGTGCACCAGCAGATAGTTTGGCATTTTTACTTGCAACTAAAATTCCATTGGAAGTAATTTCCGCATCTACCACGGATTGAACTTTCGCGGTTGGAGGGATCCACTTTTCCCAAGTTAAGCCTTCCTTGACTTCTTCTATTCTTTTACCGTTTTTGTTAAGTGAATACACTTTAAAAGATAGTGCACTGCCCGACTTAATGGAAAACTCTGCCGGGACAACTTGGAGAGAAAAGGCATCATTAGATGCAAGAGTCTGATCCTTTTTATGGGAAATAAAAGCTGGAGATGTTTTATTAGAACCAAAGCAATAGAGCTTTTTCTTAGATTGCACAAACACTCTACCATGTGCAACAGATGGAGCTGCCAAGCAGGAACCTTCCAACTGCATTTGGCTAACAATCTCAGCTTCATTTCCATTATCTTTAACAACGGAAACTCTACCATCGAACATAGGAACATAAAGCTTCCCATCCGCCCAAGTTGGAGAAGCATGAACCTGATCGGGTGCCAGCTTTATGGTCCAAATTTCTTCTCCTGATTCTGCTGCAAGGCACACTAGTTCCCCTGTTTTAGTTGTAACATACAGACGACCGTCCCGATACACTGGTGAACTTGTAAAAGCTTCAATGGAGTTATTTCTCCAAACTTCCGAATCTTTATTTAAAACAATCAGATCTTCATTCAAGGAGGGTAGGTTTTTCGGTTTTTTAATCGCTACCATCCTACCGATATTGGATGAATCAACATTCTCTTTCCCGTGAACGGCGATCACATAATCCTCATGTATGACGACGCCGGAATTGACTCCCCCATAAGACATTTGAAATCGCCATAAAGCCTGACCAGTTCGAGCGTCGATACAAACAATATGCCCACAACCTGTACCGCTATAAAAAACTCTGCGCCCACTTGGCAAATCCTCAAATGTTAAAGGAGAAAAAGAACTATCTTTAGGAGTGACTCCAGGAGTCGATGACCAAACCAAGTCTCCTGATTTCTTATCAAATGCATAGAAGCGGTCTCGGGCTGGACCCTGCTTTCCCCAGTTGGCAGTTATGGCATGAATAATTACTAGCTCCCCATCGACACACGGTCCGCCAGTTCGGCCGTTAGGAAAAGTCAACCGTGCAAATTCCTCCATCAGTGATCTTTCCCATAACTTATTCCCATCCGAATCGTAACCGATCAGTAAACCTGGGCTGGTTTGAAAATAAACATTGCCAGTGGCACTATCTATACATGGAGCACCTACACCATATCTGTTGTAAACTATGTCACTTATGAAATCGCTGTGCAACCTCTCCCACAAGACTTCTCCGGAAGATGCATCAAAGCAAACCAATGCTTCCTGTAATTCATTTCCAACGCCATAATAGCCAAACTGATATGCCTTTCCTCCTGCGACCACTGGCACTCCCCCTCCTTGAATTTCATGCTCCCAAAGAAGTGTATTAGCAGTTAATGAATCAGGAAGGTTGGATTGAGCAGAAACGCCTCCTCCTGTTGGCCCTCTCCAGAATAACCAATCTTTATTGACCTGATTGGGTGCCATTTCTTTTCCAACCAAAGACGAACCGTCGTTTTTAATCTTTGTTGAGCAATTTGTTAAAAGAACAGTTAGTAAACACAGAAGGTATGTTTTGTAATTCATTTTTCGTACCATGGTTAAATTGATTTGTCTTAAAATTAGTACTTGTGTGTACTATGTTGTCAATGATTGAAAGTAAATTTTTGTACATAATATTTCCATGGTTAATCTCGATTTAATGCTCGCAAAAAATTTACCGCCCTTATTGAGAGAATGTTGGAACAGGTTGAACTGCGTTTTTATGGAACGGGTTAAAGATGTGGGATTAACTCCTGACCAGTTTACAGTACTTCGATGGACACATAGTGTGCCCCCAAACTCTTTATCTCAGTCGAAACTCTCAAAACTAATGTCGACAGACCCAAATAATATATCTGCGTTAGTCAAAAGAATGGAAGACCTGAATTTGCTCGAACGGAAAATTTCTCTGCATGACAAACGAAGTAAAACCATTAATTTTACCGATCTCGGAAATCTCAAATATATTAAAGCAAAGTGTATTGCAGATAATTTAGAAGGGGAAATATTGGATGAATTGATACTTTCCGAAAGAAAAGTTTTTTTTAAAACTTTAAATCACTTATCTGAAAATATTAAAAGTAAATTGAAGTAACTAATTTAAAAAAATTAGTTTTATTTTTGATAACCCATTGCTAGGCAGACCCACTTTCCTTTTGCACTTCTGCAATGCAGTCTGCCATTAACATAAGTAGGTGGAATCCAATTACTTTTGCCAGATAACACTTGAGTTTGGAATAGTTCTTCAAATTTATTGGCATTTGCATGAACTAGAGATAATTGGCCTTCGTCACTCATAATAACCAAAGTATCGCGTACTAAAATAACCGTGCCCAAACCAAAACCCTTCTGTGACCACATCTCTTTTCCACTTTGAAGGTCTAAACAGAATAACTTTGATTGGTCCGACCTAGAACCAGCCTGTCCGTGAATGCCGTAAGCAAAATTATCCATTCTTACGAGGCTCGCCATTTGGCACGAAAATGAGACGGATTCCCATAAGGACACAGGCTTACGGCGATTAAAATCAACAAGTGCTGCGCCTTTTCCATAGGCGGACGAGATAAAGACTTTATTTCCCACAGCCATGGGTTGAGCCGCATTGATTCCATATCTTGTGGTGTGTTGATACTTTTTAATGATACTTCCGTCTTCAAGATTATGAAGTACAAGTCCAAACTGGTTAAATACTAAAACTTCATCCAGGTCTTCTCCATAGAGCATTGGAGACGCATAACCAGCCTCACTTTCCCCGCTTTTCCAAATCAAATCGCCACTTTTTGCATGTAAGCAAACCAAAGAACCACTGGAAGATCCCGTTTCTAAAATTAATTTATTATTAACCAATAAAGGCGAGCCAGAAAAACCCCAAGTTGGTCTTTTACCATCAAAATCAAGTATAAGATTTTTCGTCCATTTTATATCACCTGTATATGCATCCAGCGCATACAAATCTCCTTCATGACTAAATAGAAAGACCATTTTGTTTGCGATAGCAGGAGTGCTACGGCTTCCACCGTCAAAGTATTTTGGGTCTTTTTTACAAGGATAAGTGTGCTTCCAGATAATGTTACCACTTTCAGCATTAACGCAATAAAGCGTATTTCTACTGTTTTTATTTCCCTGAGTGTAAACAAGTCCATCCGATTCAACAATTGATGAGTAGCCTAAACCTACATCCAATTCCCAAATAACTTTTGGTTCATCATTTCCCCAACTAACCCTCAGCCCTTTCTCATTGGAAACTTGATTTCTATGCGGACCTCCGTAGTTGGGCCATTCACTAAAAAGGAAACTGGAGCTGGAAACATTTAAGAAAAAAAAAGCTGTAAAAACTCTAATCATGATTCCATTCTTGAAGTTGCTTTTAGATAAGCAAGCTTTTACAAAATAATTTATCAGATCAGAGTGGACCAGCTAATGTGTTTCCATCAACCAATAAATTGATAGATAAGCCATCCGCATAATGACCCTCCAGATTAGGTAATAAAGAATTTGAACCTTCCATTTGAGCAGACATAGAAACAACGACGAAATCCGTGCCTTCTGGTAAATAAAATTCTGACCTCAACTCCTCCCAAGAACTGGGATTTATATCGCTTTCCAGGGAACTTGTTTGATGCCCAATAGTTAAATTTTCATTAGGATTGGAAGACTTAACTGCGTGGAAAGACAAAGAGAATTCGGTTTCGTCGCCATATAGGTTTGTCTCTTTGTTAAAAAACACGCTCGTTTGTAGAAGAGCATTATCAGCGTGGGGCTGTTTAGAATTAAATTCCCGGAAATCAAGGATTTGAATTGTTTCTGCAACTTCAGCAATTTGAGCATTCTCATTCACCTCCAACGAAGAAAATCGAATCATTTGATCTCCGGTTTTTGGAAGAATTCCATTTTCAGATGGAACAGATAAGTGATTTATCCTTTTCCAGGATACTATGTCTGAAAAATATTCGACTTCTCCACCCTCACCATAATTACGATTATTCTTTAGTATTTCCAGTCCATATAAAGCATCATTAAATGCCCTTTGAGTACTTCCCAGGGGAGCATTTAAAGCAAAATCATACTGCGGTGACTTGATCGATCGGCTATGCTCGCTGGAGGAATCTGAGGCAACTAAATATTTGTCTGTAGATAAAGAGTTTTGAGGATAAAAATTGGCCTGTAAGTCTGTGGTTGAATTATTTTGATACTGATGGATAAACCAAACCCCCAACATAGCCACTATTGCTGCGGCAATAGAAGAAACGATAGGAAAGGAAATAATGTTAGAACTATTATTGTAATTACTTAAATCACTATCTGCCGCTGAAGCCTCCCAATGCAATAGCGCTTCCTGTCTGGTTAAAAATGCATAACGCTTACGGGCTTCCCTATCCTCTTGAAGTAAAACAGACAACTGTTGAAAATCTTTTTCAGTGTGATTTCCGTCTAAAACTTTAAATGTAAGCCTGTCTAACTTACTAAATTTTGTAGATTTATAATACATGGGATACTAAGTGGTATACTTGTATTAGCAGTCAGGAGTATTTTCTTACATAAAAAGTTTACTTTTTTTGACCAGCCTAGCTTAGTGCTCCAGTTCAGCTTCTAAACTTGGCATTTTATTTTTTACACAGCTGATTAAATTTATCCGAATTCGATGAAGGGTGGCAGATACTGAACCCATGGGCCTTTTAAGTTTTTTACTGATCTCTAATAAACTTTTATCTTCTCTAAATCTTAGTTGTGCTATGGGCTTCATATGTTTGGGTAACAATCCATAGCAAATTTGCAGTGCTTTCCGGGACAAATCTAAGTCTTTTAAATCGAGGGATTCTTCGGCCAGATTTTCTATTAAATCGGGACTAAAGAATAATTTGCTTCTTTTAAATTTTGATATGTGCCCCATCACCTGATACCGAGCTATATTAAACGCCCACCCCTGAAAGTGACCTTCTGGGTCATACTCATTCGCTTTACGACACAAAATAAGGTTGGTCTCTTGTAAAACATCTTCTGCCTCCGTTCTGTTAGGAAGAAGGGTTAAAATATAGGCATAAAGTGGTTTTTGCAAAGCAGTAAGCTTTTGCGAAAAATCAAATGGTACAAGGTTTTCTTCCAAGGTATTATTATGAAAACGGAATGAATTTTTTGTCAATCATATGCAATTTTGTTACCAATTCATAAAATTAAACTGATTGCGAATGAGGATAGGATTATGTTTATTTAAAAAATGCAAAAATGGCAAAGTATTTTGCTTATCATAATCACACTGATCATTTTCGGTGCAGGGTTTTACACTGATCAAATTAAGAAAGATACCATTCGCGGATATGATGAGTCGCTTGTTATTGAATCCAAAAAAGTTGTCCAGTCACATGGAGAGCATACTGATTTTTTTTCTG
>MDSV01011469.1_pt1 | contig 10796 bp, 8 predicted proteins | sample 810851 | NCBI WGS metagenome assembly MDSV01 (sample SAMN05326640, study PRJNA326480) | marine metagenome | isolation source: seawater | place: Atlantic Ocean: North East | collected 2012 | reverse complement strand
TAATATAATCCATGTACCATTTTCATAGCCTTCTGTTTTCCAGGGATTTTCAGAAATATTTTCTTTTATATTATCTGCAATCGCTTTGACTTGAATGAGATTTGAAGCAGAACACACTACAAAGTATTCTGAAAGAGAAGTAATTTTTGAAACATCTAGTGCTACGATATTTTCAGCTTTTTTATCGTCTGCTAATGAAACAATTTTTTTAAGTAGTGGTTTAGAGCTCATTGATTCAAGTTAAGAAACTCTTGATAGTCTTTACCAATAATAATTTGAATATCTTCATTGGGATTTACTGTTGAATTAAATTCAACATTACCCGCATTAATGTTGGTTCCTAATATAGTAAGCAAATTTTCAATATCAGGGTTATCCTTATTTAAAATGACAATAGTTGTAATTTCATAGTTAAAGTTATCTGCATTTTCGGTTCTATTAACTTGTAGTCCATATCTATTTCTTAAGATATTCGTGTAAGAATTTCCAACTCCGCTAACACCACATCCATTTAATACTGCAATGTTTAAAGTCTGTGATGAATAATTTTCAAATAATTTTATTTTATTAGTTAATTCTGAAGTATTGTTCTGATTTAAATTTTTTGGTGGTGATTCCTGTTTTAGATATATATTGAATGACCAGGCAAACCCTAAAATAACAATAATCAAAAAAATGATAACTATATTTAATAAGTATTTCAATCTTCAAGCTCTTTCAGCTGATCGGCTGTATTTATCCCTACTACTTCATAAGAATTTGCAATTTTAATAGCTTTTATTTGCATATTTGATTGTTGAGCTAATCCAATAGCATCAGTCAGATAGTATTCTTTGGATGCATTATTTGTTTTAATGTTATCTAAGATTTTAAAAACTTCTGGAATTTTAAAAATGTATATACCAGGATTCCATTCCTTAATCTTTTTCTCGTTATCACTGCAATCCTTTTCTTCAATTATTTTTAAAAGGTTTGCATTTTTATCTCTAATAATTCGACCATATCCAGTAGGATCATCAATTTCTGCAGTAATTAGAGTTAAGTCACGATTATTTTTAATATGATCATCGACAATTGGCTGAAGCGTTGATGCTTTAATGTTTGGAACATCGCCATATAAAATTAATATATGTCCTTTTCTATTTTTTAATAATTCATTTGTTTGTAACAGTGCATGCCCTGTTCCAAGTTGCTCCATTTGAGTAGCATACTTAAGATTAATCCTGCTTTCAGTATGTTTGATAACATGTTCCTTTTTAAATCCTACTACTAATACTATTTCTTTGGGGTTTAGAAGCTCACTTTCATCGATTACGTAATCTATAAGTGTCTTACCTTTTAATTTGTGTAGCACTTTGGGCAAATCTGAGTTCATTCTTTTCCCTTTGCCTGCTGCTAAAATAACAACTCTTAATTCTTTATTCATTTATTTCCTCACCTAAAAAAGGTATGTTTCTTTTTCTAATGATTCCACCACCAATACAGACATCATTTTCATCATATAAAACTATCGACTGACCATTAGTTATTGCTTTAATTTCATTATCAAATTTAATATAACATTCATCTTCATTAGATGATAATATTTGACAAGAGTGATCTACGTCACGATACCTAACTTTTGCTTTACATTTTAGCGGTATTGATTTTGAAATATCTCGATTCCAATGCATTTTATCAGCTAATAATTGATCAGAAAATAAAGCAGGATGATTGCCTCCTTGAGCAACATAAACGATATTTTTATCAATATCTTTATTCACAACATACCAAGGTTTATCATGAGCAGAATTTCGGGCTCCAATTCCTAAACCTTTTCGTTGACCAACAGTAAAATACATATGTCCATCATGTTGACCAATTTCTTCGCCATCAACTGTAATAATTTTACCAGTTTTTGCTTTCAAAAACTGACCAACAAAATCATTATATTTTCGATCTCCTATAAAGCATATACCTGTACTATCTTTTTTAGAAGCATTAACTAAATTATTTTCTTCAGCAATTTTTCTAATATCTTTCTTAAGTAAATTTGCTAGAGGAAACTCAATGTTTTTTAATAGCGAGCTTTTTAATTGATATAAAAAATAGGACTGATCTTTTGTATTGTCTGATGCTTTACATATAAAAAAATTATTATCTTCTCTTACTATTTTTGCATAATGACCTGAGGCAATTTTTATAGCTCCTATTTTTTTAGCCTGTTTTTGAAAAACATCAAATTTTATTTCTTTATTACATAAAACATCTGGATTTGGAGTAAATCCATTTTTATGATCATCCAAAAACTGAGAAAAAACACGTTCTTTATATTCTTTTGTATAATTTATTTTTTTTAAAGGAATATTTAATTGATTGCATACACTTAATGCATCAGCATAATCATCTTCTGCACTACAAATAGCATTTTTATCGTCCCAATTCTTCATAAAAACACCATATACTTCAAAACCTTTTTCTTTAAGTAAAACTGCAGCTACAGAGCTATCAACCCCGCCGCTCATACCCAGTACTATTTTTTCTTTTTTCATTTTGATTACATTACTATCTTAATAAAAAAAATTATGACTTCAAATCAATCACATAAAGCAGTTGTATTTGGTTCAATTAGTATCGACAAAATTATCAACAAGCACGGCAAATTTTCTAATATCTTGGGTGGATCAGCTGCATACGCTTTACTGGCTAATAAAAAAAATACCTGCGAATTAGTTGGAGTTGTTGGTGATGATTTTCAAAAAAACCATTTTAACTTGCTATCTGAGCATTCAATAACAACAGGCTCATTAACAAAATTAGATGGAAATACTTTTTCTTGGGGAGGAGAGTATAAAGATGATTTTTCATCTAGAAAAACCTTGTATGTTGATCCAGGAGTTTCTGAATCTTATTTACCCAATTTATCTGAAAATTCAAAAAATTGTCCTTATCTATTATTAGGGAATACAGCCCCACATTTACAAACTGATCTTTTGAATCAAATGCAAAATAACCCTTTTGTATTATTAGACACTTTTAAGCTCTACATAGACATTGCAAATGAAGAACTTAAAGCTTTAATAAAGCGAGTTGATTTATTTTGTATAAATTTTAATGAAGCTCGTGCAATAACAGGCAAGGATGGATCTAATTTGATAGAAATGGCTATATCCATTTTAGATCTTGGTCCCAAAAGTGTAATTATAAAAGATGGGGAGAATGGGTCTCATTTTTTTGATTCTCAAAATAATTTTTCAATTAAGGCATTCCCAGTAGATAAGGTTATTGATACCACTGGTGCAGGAGATGCTTATATAGGTGGAGTGCTTATGGGTAAAATAAATGGGAAAAACATACTTGAATCTATGAAAGTAGGTGCTGTAATGGCATCTTTTTGTATTGAGGGTGTAGGAATAGATGGTCTTTTGAAAATAAATGAAGCAGAATTTTCTAAACGACTTGAATGGATAAGTGACAACCATACTTCTTGAAAACTCGATCTAATCATACTAACTTGAAATCAATAAAAGGAAAAAAAATGAAAATTTTAAAACATCTATTAACCATAACAATTTTTATGTCTTTTTTTGTAGTTGCACAAGATTTGGCTTCAGCAAAAATTAGAATAAATGAAAACAATTTGAATGAAGCTGAAATATTTCTAGTCAAAGCTTTAAATCATCCAAAAGATAAATGGGAGGCGGCATTTCATCTTGCAGATAAAGTTTATCCAAATAAAGAGAGGTGGGATTTAGTTCGACAAAACATGGATATTGCACTTACAGCTCCAAAAAATTTTAAAATAAGGCCTACACGTGATTCCAGAAAAATTTTAATTACTCAGGCAGTGTCTGAGTCAATATCAAATTCTTATAATAAAATATATATTAAGGGTTCTAATTATCTTGCATTAATCAATCAATCATCTTCAGTTGATGAAAGATCAAAATTGATAGACGAAGCAATGAAAATATGTCAAATGGGGATAGATTTAGACCCTTTACAGCCTGGAGGTTATGCGTTAATGTCAATTTTTGCTTCCGTAAAAGGTGATAAAGAAACCACACAAAAATATCTTAATTCAGGATTAGCAATACCTAATTTACCTGAAGAAACAAGAATAGCTATCTTTACTAGTGGTGGTCAAAGTTATATTAGATTGGGTGACTATGATGCTGCTTTAAATTTATTTAATAAAGCATTGGATGTAAACGAACAAGATATATCAGTTTTAGAAAGTCTGGGCTCGCTTTATTTGTCTCAAGGTAACTTTGATTTATCTTTAAAATATTTAAATCAGGCGATTGAATTAACAGAAGACGATAAAAAAATGGTGGATCTTTTTTTCAATAGGGGCTTGGTTTATTTAAAAATGAAAAACTTTGAAGAAGCTGAATATAATTTTGAAGAAGCTTATTTTTTAGCACCTGATGATTTAGAAGCACTTTTTGGTTTAGCTAAGGCACTTGAAGAAGCTGAAAGGTGGAGAAAAGCAAGAAATTATTATTTAGAGCTTATTGATCAAAGCCCAAATAACCCTCAGTATTACTATGGCGTTTATAGAACATACTTTGAAGAGGGAAGATTGGAGGATGCTCAAGAATATTTAAATAAGGCAACTGCTCTTAAGAAATAAAACCATATTTAATAAGTTATACCGTCGCTGACATTGCCATTACCACGCCAATCAACTCCAGTATAAAATTTACCATCTTTAAATTCTATACCATGAGTTCGTGCTAAATAATACTTTCCGTTTTCAACATTACCATCTTCCTCAAATTTATGATCGAGTTTTTTGAGTGATTCAACTTCTTTTTTTGATAAACTTGGAAGCCTATATTCAGGCCTATTACCTCCCTCATACCTTATTATATCGGGTATCCATTGAGAATGAGTTCTTCCAAGGTTAATTGCTTCTTGAATGCCAATTTGATGATCAATGGTACTTATAATTACTTGAAGAACTGCAGTAATAATCCTAGAACCACCTGCGGCTCCAATCGTCATTATAGGTGTATTGTCTTCATTTAAAACAAGTGTAGGTGTCATCGAACTTAATGGCCTTTTGAATGGTTCTATTGCATTTGCTTTATCACCAACTAGTCCAAAAGCATTTGATTGTCCTGGTTTTGATGAAAAATCATCCATTTCATTATTCAAGAAAAATCCAGCACCATCAACTATTTTTTTATTACCAAAAGATAAATTAATTGTTGTAGTGATTCCGACTGCATTACCATATTTATCCATTACAGAATAGTGGGTTGTTTCTGTACTCTCGTTTACCACAACACCAGCAGCAATATTTACGCTTGGGGTCGCCTTTTCCATATTCACTAATTTTAATCTATCATTTGCATATTCTTTTGAAATTAACATTGGAATTGGACTTGGATAGAAGTCAGGATCTCCTAAATGTATAGCTCTGTCTGCATAAGCTAATCTTTGAACCTCGGTCATCAAATGAACAAATTCTACTGAATTTCTTTTCATATTTTTAATATCATAGTTCTCTAACATATTCAGCATTTGAATTAAAAGAGCCCCTCCAGAACTTGGAGGCCCCATTGAAATTATTTTTTTCCCTCTATAAGTACCCAAAAGAGGTTTTCTGTAAACAGAGTCATAATTTTTTAAATCCTCTAATGAAATCAACCCGTTATTTTTGTCCATTTCTGATACAATTAATTCCGCAGTCTTTCCTTTGTAAAAACCATCAATACCATTATTTGCAATCCTTTTAAGAGTATTTGCTAAATCGCTTTGTACTAAGATATCACCCTCTTGCCACTGATCAATAGATCGTAATTTATCTAAATATTCATCTTGAGGTATCGTACCATCGTTGTAGTCTTTTTCAAGACTTTGAATTTCTGCGTTATAATCTTTAATAAAAATTGTTCGTGAACCATAATCTTTCACAAAATCTGCTTTATAAATATCAAATCCATTTGCAGAATTTCTATTAATTTCGTGACCCTTTTCTGCATAATAAATAGCAGGAGCTAAAATTTCTTCTAAGGTAAATTTTCCAGAACCATAATCTTCAAAAATTTTAATAAGTCCATTTACAGTTCCAGGAACCCCAGATGATTTATGTGACATTAGTGCTAATTCTCTGCTGTATTCATTATTTTCATCAAGAAACATCGTTTCATATGATTTTTCAGGAGCTTTCTCACGAAAATCTAAACTAACTACTTCGCCATTTTCAGTTTGTGCCACGAGAAAACCTCCACCACCAATATTACCATTGGAAGGAGATGTAACTGCAAGAGTAAAGCCAGTTGCAACAATAGCGTCAAATGCATTTCCACCTTTTTTCAAAAAATCTATACCAACTTGCGAAGCAATATTAGATGTTGATGAAACAGCGCCATTTTTATTATTAATTTCAATTTTTTTTGTATTACATGATAAAATTATCAGAGCGACTAAAATTGATTGAAATAATAATTTTAAATTTTTATTTAATTTTTTCATATTTCTATAAGATAAATAAAAAGCCTCTAAAAAAATAGAGGCTTTTTATTCTTTTGAATCGTTTTATAATGAACTTATAAGCTCATATCTAAACGAGTGTAAATATATCTACCACTGAACCCAAATGGGCTGTAACCTGAGTGTTGGAAAATTCCATTAAAACTGTTTCTTTTAACAGTTTTATCAGGATATGTATCAAGTAAATTATTTACACCAAGCGACATTCTTACTTGGCTGTTGAGCTGGAAACCATATTCCATGTCAACTGTCCATTTTGAACTTAAAACTTGCTCTCTTTCAACACTGCCCGCCGGGATAGTAACTTCACCCCAACGATTTAACTTCGCCATAAATGTAGAAGTTGGTTTCTGTAGCATTGCTGAAAATTGAAAGTTTTCTTTTGGAGATGAACTTTCATATCTGACTGTATTTTGTCTCCCAAGAAGATCAGCCTGTGTATAAGGATCTAACTCATCTGGGGTTACAAGATCATCTTTGTTTGTAACTTCAGTATCGTTAAAGTTCATTGCTGCTTTTAGCGTTAATGTACCCATAGCAACATCATGTTTCATAGTTGCAACGATATCAAGTCCCTTTGTTTCAGTATTGATACCATTAAAGAAGTATCTACCTCCAGTTGCAGGTATACCTCTTGCAGCAAAGAAGTTTGCCATAGTATCTTTTCCTGGCAATAAGTTGCCATCGTCGTCTCTACCACCATCTCCTTTGAATGTTTCACTCATACTGATACGGTCATCAACATTGATTTGATAAGCATCAACTGAGAGTGAAAACTGTTCATCTTTATAAGTCATTCCTGCTGAGATATTTGTTGAAGTTTCAGGCTCCAGATCTTTTGATCCTAGTGCCATCGCTGGTTCAGTATCAACAGGGAAAGTACCTACTTCTAGAGGTACTCCATCAATAAAGTTTGTTGCTATTGATGAGAAGTATGCTTCTTGAAGTGCTGGAGCTCTAAATCCTGTACTAACAGAACCTCTAGCAGCTACTCCTTCCGCTATTTCATATCTCATAGCTACTTTACCATTAGTTGTGGTACCAAAATCACTATAATTTTCAGTTCTTAGTGCAACATCTAACTGTAAAGCTTCCATAACATTACCACTCATTTCAGCATATACACTAACAGCTTCTCTATCACGATCTTGCTCATTAGTTGGTGCTAATCCTGGTAAACATTGACAACCGACAGCAGCAGAAGCACCAGCATTTGGACCATCTAAAACATCATATCCAAAATCTGCATAACCAGCTTCTTCACCAGCTTCGATTTCATAGTTTTCCATTCTTACTTCTGCACCAAATGCTAAATTAACAGGTCCAACAAAACCTGCCATATCTCTTTGAGTGCTCATGTCAACATTTACAGTTGTTTGGCTGTAGCCTAGTGTACCCAAATCAAATTCTGATTGTTGATTAGGTCCGTTACCAGCAGTTGCATTATGGCTATTTACCATACCCCATGCAAACTCATTGCTACCAGTATTAACACTAACATCATAAGCCATGCCATTACTCATTAAGCCTTTCATCCCAACAGCCATAGATGTATCTGTTAGAGTAGGACTAATTAATGGTAAAAATCCATCAGGATACCATGCTCTCAATGTACGGTTATCTTGTGCTCGTCTATAATAACAACCACTTTCACCATCACGTGAGTTCATACCACCAAATGCATATAGTGTACCTTTCTCCATAGGGAAACTACCGTTAAACATTAAGCTAACTTGCTCAAATGAACCTGCACCAATACGATGATTTTCTCGATTAAATGCATACTCATCTTCATCCATTCCAGCAAAATACTGTCTTCTTGGGTCCAATCCACCACGGTTAGTACGACCACCATCACGAATTTGACCACTGACGTATACGTTTCCACCAAAAAGATTTAAGCCGCTTCCACCATGAATAATTAGGTTTCTTCCATCTTGTTTAAGTACTGTTTCAAGACCTGGACGAGCCCAACCTCTATCTGCAGTGTAAGGAAGGTAACCGGTACCTTCTATTTCTTCATCAAGATCCCAACCGTAAGTTGAAGCATCTTGGCCATCAATAAGACCTTCACCTGCAGCATATCCTCTTTCAAAGAAAGAAAGATTTTGACCATAAGTTACACTTAAGTCAGATCCACCAGCTTCTTTAAGAATAATATTGATTACTCCTGCAACAGCATCTGAACCATATTGGGCAGCAGCACCGTCACGTAGCACTTCAATTTTTTGAATTGCGCTAGCTGGAATTGCATTTAAGTCTACTTGTGTTGAACCTCGACCAACAGAGCCATTTACGTGAACTAAAGCACCTTGATGACGTCTTTTACCATTTACAAGTACAAGCGTCTGATTAGGAGCCATACCTCTTAAGGTAGCTGGTCTCATGTGGTCAGAACCGTCTGTAATATAACCTTTAGGAGAGTTATAAGACGGAACCAAAGCTTGAAGCAGTTCATTTGTTTCTGTAAAACCAGAAGCACGAATTTCAAGCTCAGTAATAACTTCAACTGGAACTGCTTGCTCATCAACATTTCTAGCAAATCTAGAACCTAAAACTGATACAGCATTACCTGTTACAGCACTAGAAGCTAATGAAAAATTTGCAGTTGCAGCACCATCTACATTTACAGAAATACTAGCAGACTCATATCCTATGTATGAAGCAGTAACTGTATAATTACCACTATCAACACCGTCGACTGAATAAGATCCGTCAGCTCCTGTTGCAGCACCAGATGCTGTTCCTTCAATCAATATGTTTGCACCGAAAAGAGCATTACCATTTCCGTCAGTAACTGTACCTGAAACTGAACCTTGTGCAAAAATAAAGCTTGTGAACATAGCTAGTGCTATCATGTTATATAGCTTTCTCATTTTATTTCCTTTGTTTATGTACATATTATTAATATAAATCATTTCGTTTTGCACAATAATTTTATGTGCAAAATACCCTTGTTCGCTTAACTTAGTTTAAAGTCGGCTATATGTCAATAATTTAAAGAGGAGGGATTTATTATCTTCTACTTCTAAGTTTCATTAAAAGATTGAGTATTTCTATATATAACCAGATAAGAGTAATCATCAATCCAAACGCAGCGTACCATTCCATATATTTTGGAGCACCTTTTTCAGCTCCATTCTCAATAAAATCAAAATCTAGTACAAGATTTAATGATGCAATACTTATAACAAAGAGGGAAAATAGTATACCTGTTAATCCATTACCAAATAATGATCCCATAAAAGATATACCGAATAGAGATAGAATTAGATTTAATATATATACAATTAATATTCCAAAAGTAGCAGAAAACACTCCTAATTTGAAATTCTCAGTAGCAGCAATTAACCTACTCTTGTATAAAAATAATAGAGCTGCCAAAATTCCAAATGTTAATGCTATTGCTTGATTAGCAATCCCAGGGTACAATGCATTGGCATAAGCTGAAATCCCTCCTAGAACCAGACCTTCAGCTAAACAATATAATGGAACTGTAATTGGGGCAGATTTCTTATTAAAAATTGTAATCATTAATAGGACGAAAGTAAAGATTGTAACAGGCCAAAATAAAGCCAATCCAATTTCAGGATTATTCCATGTGTAGATTGCAGATGTCATGACCAAAAGTAGACTTAATGCTGTTTTATTTACTGTACCATCAATTGACATTGCTTGTTCACCGCTAGCACGTCTTGTATTTCTAAAAGTATTGTTATTTAATGCTGGATTAGCAGAGCGCATACTTTTTCTCCTGTATTATTTATTTTCTGAAATAAATTTTAAAATGTTATCTGCTGATATTCTATGTTGCTCCATAGAATCTCTTTCTCTAATTGTAACAGAATTATCTTCTAAGGTTTCGTGATCAATAGTAATACCAAAAGGTGTTCCTGCTTCATCTTGTCTATAATATCTTTTTCCAATGGAACCTTGTTGATCGTAAACACATTTATGTGTTGAGTTTATTAAATCAAATATTTCTTTGGCTTTTTCAGGAAGACCATCCTTTTTAAGGAGCGGACAGATTACAATTTTATTTGGAGCTAAATCAAAAGGCAGTTTTAATACAGTTCTATCATTCTTAACGTCTTCATAATAAGATTCACAGAGAACCATTAAAAATAGTCGATTTAAACCAGTAGATGTTTCAATAATAAAAGGATGATATTTTTCATTTTTAATTGCATCAAAATACATCATATTTTTTCCAGATAATTTTTCATGCTCTTTTAAATCAAAATCTGTTCTATTATGAATACCTTCAACTTCACCCCAACCAAATGGAAAATTATATTCAATGTCAAAAGCAT
>MDSV01215054.1_pt1 | contig 10797 bp, 4 predicted proteins | sample 810851 | NCBI WGS metagenome assembly MDSV01 (sample SAMN05326640, study PRJNA326480) | marine metagenome | isolation source: seawater | place: Atlantic Ocean: North East | collected 2012 | reverse complement strand
ATATTCGTTTTGATAAAAATTAGAATCAATGGCAATTGTTTCTAACGAATTTAAATTATTTTCAATAATATCTCTTTGCATTTTAACATTATCAAATGCTTCTTCATCTGGTGTTATTTTGTAACTTTCATCAGAATCTGGTATTGCACGTGCCAAAAAGTGAATTAACGTCATATTTCTTTTTTCATAAGGAAGTGCGACATGGCCACAACTCCTTACTCCTCTCCCAAATGCTTGGCGATATTCTGACCAGTTTTTAAAAGTTGTTAAATTAATTGTTAAAGATGCATTTTTAACAGAAATGCCTTCACTGTACAAATCACTATTTAAAACAATTACTCTAAACTTCACTTTTTTATCATTGTTAAATTTTTTGAGAGTTTTTTCAGATGTTTTATTAAATATTTTTTTTTTATTAAAATAAACTAATCCATTATATCCTCGCATTCCCAATTCACGATGTTTTGGTTCTGATATTTTATCTGGTTCTGAACCACGGTATAAGCCAATTACAGAAATATTATTTTCAGTCAACAAATGAACCATTGCATGAAATCCTGCATCTTTATTAGCAATAATAATAATTTTTTGGTCAATTGGATAAGTTTTAATATAATCTAAAACAGTATTTAATTTGGGGGCATGATTAAAGTCTAAAACTTTTATTTTGTTTTTCTCTTTACTTAATTCATGTTCTGATGGATTAAAACTTGTCACAACATGCCATACTCTAATTGGATTATTTTTTATTACATTTTTATGATACAATTTACCAACACCGGGTTCAGATATATCTGGTAAATCAACTTTCCAAATATTAGGTAATTTTGATTGCTTGGGGTAAACCTTTGGGAAAATTTTTTCAGAAGGTGTCATATAGAAACTAATAAACCCTTCGTCACTTTCATCATATTTTGGGTCAGTTACTTTACCTCTTATTATTTGAAAGAGTTGGTAACCATCATATATTTCTTTACATTGTTCACCCCCTTTTTGTTTATAATTTTGATTATTGTTATTTTTAATTGTTTTAAGAGGTTGTTCAGCAGGTTGTTCAGAAGGTTGTTCTGCAGCTTGTTCAGCAGGTTGTTCAGCAGGTTTTTCTGCAGGTTTTTCAGCAGGTTTTTCTGCAGGTTTTTCAGCAGGTTTTTCAACAGGTTTTTCAACGGATTGTTCAGCAGGTTTTTCAACAGGTTTTTCAACAGGTTGTTCTACGGGTTTTTCAACAGGTTTTTCGACGGGTTGTTCTACGGGTTTTTCAACAGGTTGTTCAACAGGTTGTTCTGCAGGTTTTTCAACAGGTTGTTCTGCAGGTTGTTCTGCTGTTTTTTCTTTATTTTGTTGTGCTGAGGCTATTTCTTCTTTCTTTCTAATTTTTTGTTCTTCTTTTTGTTTTTCTCTCTCTAATTTTAGTTCAGCTCTTCTTTTTTTTTGTGTATATATTGTAGATGGAATTTCAAAGGGTGTTTTTTGATATTTAACAAATGGGGTTGCAGTAAAGCCAACAACAACCGCTTTCTTTGCTTCATGAACTAATTTTCCAATATACGTTAACCTTCTATTTGCAATATAATATTTTTTTTTCCATGCTTCGGATGGACTTACTAAATTATGAACTTCATCAAACATTAGAATATGATTATCTAATGGATTATTTGTATCGGAAGTTTGTCCCCACTTTAATAATATATCATCATTTCTAAACACTTTATTAATAAATTCTCTAAGACTGTAAGCTCTAATTGGAGAGGCAAATGTAATTGTACTATCTTCTTTGTAATTATTATTTTTTTCAAAATCATAAGAGTTGCTTATTTTGGATAGGATTTTTCCAGTATAAGGTAATTTAAATAGTTTTTTTTTAAATGCAAGAGCATCTATGACAAGTTGTATATTTTTTGTTGATTTCCCCAACTCTTCAAATACAGATGGTTCTAAAATTGTTTTTAAATATTCTTTAATTAAGCTATCATACTTTATTAATTCTTGATAAAAATTGTCACGTTGAGAAGGATACGGAAAAACAACAATTTTTGCTCGGGGGTCAAACATATAGTTAGATAATGCATCAATAATCATTCTTGTTTTACCTGCACCTGTCATATGAATAGCCAGTAAACGTTTAATTGGGCTAAATGGGTGAACTAACCATTGAAATACTTTTTGATGAGGAAATCGTGAATCGCTTCCTTTTTCTCGAGGAAGATGATTTGGATTAAGTTTGATGGTATCATCTTCACAACTAGAATAAAAATTAGAGTCAACAAGATATTCTTTCATTAATTCTTGACAATATTGATTAAACCCAATCATTCCTGGTTCTTTTTCATACTTATTTTCTATCCATTGTGATGGATAATATTTTTGAAATCTATTTATAAACAATTGAATATTAGAATATTTAAAATTATTAGAAATATTATTTTTAAAAGAGATTTGGTTAATACTATTTTTTATTGATTTTTGTATAATTCCGTTTTGTTTTTCATATTCTGAATTATTATTTTTAGATAAAGATTTTTTAGGGTTACTGTATTTTCCACCTTTTGAAATTTTATTTTTCCGACATTTTCTTTTTGTTTTACAGTTATTCACAAAAATATTTTTTTTTGATTTATATATTTTCATAGTTATAAAGAACTTACTATAAGTAAACTTATTTTTTTTTTTGGAATTCATTATTTATTTGAATATTTGATGCAAGTTGTTTTCCTATTTTCAAAAATACATTTCTTGAAAATGCGGAATGTCTTAAATTAATTGAACCTCCCTTTTCATATGTTGGCATTGATTCTGATAATATATTTTTTTTTATATTTCTCGAAGGTAAATATAATGATTGAGATATAAATGAACTTTCAGTAATTGTTTGTTTTGTTGGTTGCATTTTTTTTTTTAATTGTTTTAATGAGAAAGATTGATCTCGATTGTTATGCATTTTTTGTTGTTTTTTAAAATAATTTGTAATTAATATTTTGGATTCGACGTTACTAAAATATATATTATCATTATTAGTTGGAAAATATATGTTTTTTTCTGGATTGTTTAATAATATATTTTGAAATGAAGTTTTACAATTCATTATATTTTATTAAATAATATATTATTATTATTTAATGAGCACAAAGAATTCCAAAATAATTAACAGAAAAAAAACAAATAAAAAAATAAAAAAATGTAGTTCACTTCATAATATTTGTAATGCATCGAATGACTTTAATCAAAATACTTTTTATAAACCACTCAATGTAATTATATTCGATAATGAACATAAAATTAATACATGGAATGTGTATTCAAATAATGAATTTCCATTATTAACAAATCTATTTACATATTCATGTGGAAGAAAAGGTTTACAAACAAATTGCAATCTTTCACAAAATAAAACATTTATGTTACTTGCTTTACAAAACCATATCTATGAATATGATTTAAAAAAAAATATTATTTCACTTGAAATAGAATTACCAGATGAATTAAAAATAAATCATATTGATAATAAAACATTGAATATTAATGATAAATATCCAACAATGTTAAAAAGCATTTATATCGATAATAAACTTCGGTGGATAGCATTATCGAGACTTCACAATAATAATTATTATATTTGTGTTTGGAAATATAATGGTTTAAATACTAAGCTTTATTTTAAAACTTCCTATAAAAAGAAAAATAATATTTTTGAAAAAAATATTAAAGTAAATTCAATTCACCTTATAGAAAATAAAATGAATTCAAATACTGTACATTTTTATTTAGATTTATTCATTGAGACTTCCTCTAAAAATAAAAATGAAATTAAATTTACAGAAATAAATACAACTTCCTTTTTTGAAAATATTATCAAATTATCAAATAACGAAAAAGAGGAGTATCGTTTATTGGAAATAGGTAAATCATTTATTTATTTAACAACCGAATCGGAATTAATTATTTATAATAAAGATGGTAAATTGTATCAAACATTAGACTCCAAGTTATTATATCATCGATATATTGATATAATAAAAGAATTAAATGATAATATTATTATTACCTTTTCAATATATTCAAGAAATGTTATTCAAATTATAGTATGGAAGAAAAATAAGATTTCGAAATATTTTGAATTTGAAAAAATATTAGAAGATTATAAAATTATAGAGCTTTCTACAAAAGAAAGATGTATTATAACAAACGTTGAAATAATAGATGAACATATATTATGTTCTATTTCTCATGATAAATATCACAGTGTTGAAATCTGGGAACTTTTTTCAGGAAATCATATTCATACATTAAACAACAACTGTCCTATTAATAATTTTTTTGCAACTTATAAAAATCACCCTTTACTTATAAAAAAGAAACACTCTTCCTTAATACCCTTAGATTATACTCATCTAAAAAATAAAATACAAAAATCACGAATAGGAATTGTTCCTATAAATATTTTAATTGATTTTAATAATTTAATAAAAATTGGCGAAGGGAGCTATAACTCCGTTCATAAAGCATTAATTAATGAACGTTCTAATTATGAAAACGTATTTCGTAATTCTAAAAACATATTAATACGAAAATCACTTGAATATAATACAATGTGCGAAGCAATTAAAGAATGTGAATATTTTTGTAATTTATCTAAAATAAATATTGCTCCTAAAATTTATGATATATTTCTTCAAGAAAACAATAAATTAGTAATGATAATGGAAAAATATGATCAAAGTTTTGAAAATTATTTAAATAAATATACTGTTTTTTCAGATTCGATTAATAACCAAATTACAAAAGAATTACTTCGTCTTTTCTTAAAAGCACATCAAATACATTTATTATGTTCTGATATTAATCCAAGAAATATTGTAATGCGTTACACTAATTATAACGTCGAACTGAGTATGATTGATGTTGACTTTTTAAATTGTATTCAATATGACCTTCCTGAAATGTTTTTACTCAGAAAACCAAAAAATAAAAAGAACAATAAAAGTAAAAAATATTCACATGTAAGTGATATATTAGATATTTTAGATGAATACAAGGATTATGACATTAAAAGAGAATGTAATTATAACAATAAATCTGTTTTAAACAATTGGTTTTCTCCTTTTCAAATAGAACAAATAAATGAAGCAATTCATTATGCAATGGTTTGTATATTTGCAATGCATTTAAAATTAGATTATAAATGTCCTAATTTTTTATCACCATATCTCAAAAATGCATTTTTAATAGATGAGATAACATCAAATGACGACAAATTAAAGATAATATATAAAAGAGTCAAACATAATAGTTTACGCTTGTTTAAAAATCCTCATAATGTAAATAAAATTGTACATATTGTTTTAAAATATATTGATCATAATACGGAAAATTTAAAATATTATTTTCCAGATTCTTCCTTTCAAGATATTATTGATACATCAATGAAATAATAAAATATTTTTTTGAATTAATTTTTTCTAAATAAATCTCTATTATATAAATAAGATGATTGATTATAAAGAAGTATTAAAATATACTGAAAAATATGCAGGTGCGCTACGTAAACATATATTCATTGTTATTGGAACATGTATGTATATTGCGTTTGTCGTAATGGCAACTATTTTTTATTCACCTTCTTATTATGCATGTTTAAATACGGGTGGAACAACTTGGATGATTGTTAATTCAATTGTTAATGCACTGTTTGTTGTTCTTCTGATATTTTTTGTTTGTCAGGGATTTCTCCCGGATAAAGATAATTATTTAAAAGCATTCCGAAAAGTTGTTCCAAAAGTATTGTTTATTTGCATTGTTTTTTTAATCCTCAGTTATGGAATTCTATTTTTCAAATGTCGTAATTTAACCGCATGTAAAAATTGTGATGAAACTCAACGAACAGCTTTTAATTCTTTAGTAACAAAACAAGTTAACCAGACTAATTTTATTAACAATTTGTATTTGTATTATCAAAAAGAAATGACAACACGATTCCCCTTGTCATCTTGTTCAAGTTATTACAATGCAAGTTATCAAAATAATGCAAATTTAAATAAATGTAATGATAATAAGGGGAAAAAAGGAGTTTGTAATGTTAGTATTGACCCATCAAAAGGTGCACCGATACTTGCAGAATTTTATGTAATGACATCTAGTCGAACATGTGTTGTAAATAATCAATATGACGGATATATGAGTGCAAAAATGATTAAGATAGCATTAACGGGTGGTGCAAGATGTCTTGATTTTGATGTTTCGGCATTAACATTGTCTAAAAATCCAATACCAATTGTAACTGTTTCAAGAGATAGAGATAATAAAAATTTACAACATAATTATGTTACGTTAGAAAATTGTTTTAAGACTATTTGTGACAATTGGTTAACAAATAGTGATGGTATTAATCAAAGAGACCCATTATTTATTCATTTAAATTTACGACCGAGTTTAACAACTGATTGTATGGATACAATGGCTCACATGTTAAACTATTATTTCAATGAATATTCAGGTGGTCATTATTTATTAACTCCTGATTTTCATTACACGAATTTGAATTTGGGAAGTGTTCCTATTTGTTTATTATTTGATAAAATAATAATCATTGTTAATTCACAATTTAGAAAACCAAGTACTTTACTTGACCAAATGATAAATGCACTTGATGGTCAACCGGGCAGTTCATATTTCCAAGAAAAAACATGGAGTGAAATCAAGAATACAACGGATGCAATGACAACACTGGTTGAATTTAATAGAACAAAATTAACATATGTTGAAACTTCTTTTCATCCCTATTTACCAATTTCAAATACATTTGGACCAACAGAGGGCGGATTAACGAGTAATGTTGATGCAAAATATAATAAAAATGATTCTTTGACAGAATTAATAATGAATAAGCAAACCATTAATAATAATCCAATGATCCCCTTTAAATATGGTTGTCAATTCATTGCAATGAATTTTCAAAATCTAGATGATGATATGAAAACCTACATGAGTTATTTTAAAAATGTAAGTCTAATTCTAAAAGATTCATTTTATTTAAGAAAACCATTGATAGAAACGGGAACAATTGTTCCTCCATTCTCATGTGGTGAAAACGATTTTAGTATGATTACATTAGATACTAATGGAAATAGTTGCACGGAGGTATGTATTCCACAAAAAAGTGTTCCCATATTTACACAGAATCAGAAAACATCAGAAAATTTAACTTGGAATCGTGGAACATGTTCGCGAGATGATTATCCCGTCATGAGTGGTGAAGTTCAAGTAGGAGGTTCAGAAGTAGTTGCTTCTGATAGTATTACAGGTGTCTCAAAAGTGGGGGGATTAGTTGGAAGACTATATACAAAAGAAGAAAAAGAAGAAGAAAAAGAAGCAACTGGTTAGGCCGAACAATTTAAACATTCTTCTGTTTCACCTCCGGCAATTTGACCTTCGAATTTTTTTGGGTCAATCGTAAATTGCTGTGCTTTGCTTGCTGGTTTTGTTCTTAAATAGTACATACCCGTCTTTAATCCTTTTGACCATCCATAAAAAATCATACTTGTAATTTGTTTAGAAGTTGGCGTTGGTAAAAATAGATTCATACTTTGTGACTGACAAATATAGCATCCTCTGTCAGCTGCCATGTCAATAATTACTTTTTGACTCAAATCCCAAACCGTTTTATATAAATCTCTAAAAAATTTAGGAATTGTTTTAACTGCTTGAATACTTCCTTCGTTGTAAATAATAATATCTTTTAATTCTTGATTCCAAAGACCCATGTCAATTAAATCTTGCATTAAATACTTATTTACAATTACAAATTCTCCGGCAAGTGTTCTTCTAACATAAATATTTGATGTAATCGGTTCAAAACATTCATTATTTGCAAGAATTTGAGCCGTTGAAGCAGTTGGCATTGGAGCAACCAATAAACTATTTCTTGCACCATATTTTTGAGCATCGGTTCTTAAAGATTCCCAATCAAAATCGGGATGCCCTTCTTGACCCCACAAATCAAATTGAAACCGCCCTTCGGAAAGATGAGAACCTTCAAATGATGAATATGCACCACCAAACTGACTACTCATTAGATGTTTATCTTTTGGAACAACATCTGTTTGTAAATTGAGTTCCTTCAAATAACTTTCGGCATCATAATATTTTTCACTCTGATAATCGAATGGATTAATATACCAATTTTCGGTATTACAGTATGATTCATAACCACTTTTAATATAAAGTTCTTTTAGAGATTCAAGATTTTGTTGTCTAACTTTGGAAAGGTGAATTGATTCTGTCATTGCACCATGATAAATACAAGCAAATATTTTCTTATTCAACTCTTTTGCCTCTTTACTATCAAATGTATACTTCATTTTTAAAAAGACGTCTGCCAGACCTTGTACACCGAGACCAATTGGACGATGTCTCATATTTGAACGACGAGTACTTTCTGTTGGATAAAAAGTCTTATCAATTGTTTTATTTAAATTTTTGGTAAGTGACCTTGCAATTTGGTGTAGTTTATCAAAATTGAATTTTGGACGAGTTTCTTCAATAAAATCTGTATAACCACCAATGTGTTTATTGTTCAAAAATACTTGGGGAAAAGTTGTTGTTTCTGTAAATAGGGTTTTAAATTCTTTAATTTTTTCATCAGAATCACAATCAAAATATTCAAAGTTGACACAATTCAAACGTTTGATGTATTTTTGCAAGATAGAACAAAAAATACATCCGGGTTTACCATATACAACAACGGTGTCCATTTCTAAAGATTGATTTTCAACCATTGCCGGTAAACTGATACTTGCCAAATTACAAACCGCCGTTTCATCTTTAGAGGAATATTCAATAATTTCCGTACACAGGTTACTAGACTTAATTGTTCCTAAATTAGATTGATTGCTTTTTCTATTACATGCATCTTTAAACAAAATATAAGGTGTTCCGGTTTCAACCATTGAATCAACAATTGTTGACCACAAGGATTGCGCTTTTATTTTTTTACCAAATCCTTCCAATTCATATTGATGATACATTGATTCAAATTTATCTCCCCAGTTATCAGACAAACCCGGAACATCATTTGGATCGAAAAGTGTCCAATATCCATTTTCTCTAACACGCTTCATAAACAAATCCGGAATCCATAAAGCATAAAAAAGGTCTCTTGCCCGAGACTGTTCGTCACCATGATTTCTTTTTAAATGCAAAAAATCATTAATATCAGCATGCCATGGTTCAATATAAATGGAAAAACTACCATTTCGTTTTCCACCCCCTTGGTCAACATACCGTGCGGTATCATTAAAAACACGTAGCATCGGAACTAGTCCGTTTGATGTACCATTTGTTCCCTTAATCCAAGAACCCATCGACCGAATATTGTGAACATGTAATCCAATACCACCTGCATATTTACTAATCAAGGCACAATCCTTAAGAGTATCATAAATTCCGGAAATACTATCTTCTTGCATTGCAAGTAAAAAACATGATGCAAGTTGGTTATGTTTTGTACCACTGTTAAATAATGTTGGAGTTGCATGGGTGTAACATTTTGATGATAACTCATCATAGCACCGAAAAGCATTTTCAATGTCATCACCATAAAGACCGATTGCAACTCTCATCCACAATTGTTGAGGACGTTCAATAATACGGTCACCTAAACGTAAAAGATAACTTTTTTCCAAAGTTTTAAATCCAAAGTAATCAAACAAATAGTCTTTTGTAAAATCTAATTTATTTTGAATCTCATTTTGATATTTTTTCGCAATTTCAACAAAATGTTTTGGAATTAATGGATATTCTGATTTATACTTTTTAGTTAATTGTGTACAGTTATTTAATTCCAAAATATTTTCATAGAAATTAGGATTAGTATTCTTGTGATGATTTGAAATAATAATTCGAGCAGCTAATTCACCGTATTCTGGATTAATGGTGCTCATTGAAGAACATAATTGACTTGCAAGTTCATCCAATTCTTTTGTTGTTACACCCGGATATATTTGTGCACAGACTTTTTGAGCAATGAGTGTGCCATCAATGAGTAATTCTTTTAAGCTTTTATCTTTACAGAGTTTACAAATTCTAAATAAGACTTTGTCAAATGAAACTGGTTGACTACTTCCATCTCTTTTAATTACATACAATTCTGTTTCATTCATCTTCATTTGTTGTTTCATTTCTTCTGCGTTTAATGATAATACACTTTCCATTATTAAATAATATTATTGTGTTTCTTGCTTAAATAAATTTTCGAATAAAATAATAACGATATTATCTATTATAAATGTCTACAAAAATTAATAACATTGTTAATAAAAAAAGAGCTCAAAAAATGAATAATGCAGTTAATAAAGAAGAAGCTGAAAAAATTAAAGAATTTCGTGAAACTTATTTAACCCCCCTGGAAAATATATTATCAAATTTCTCACAACTCGGAAAGGATTACAAAGTAAAGCATAATGAAGTCAACTTGCTTTTAGAATATGTAAAAAAATTAAGAACTGAAATTTTAATTAGAGAGGATGTCTTAAAACGTATTATCGAATTACCAACAAAATACGAATTACTTGAAGAAACCGAAAGAGATGATTTGAAAAAAAAACAAGAGATTATGATGGAAGAACTTAAAAAAATACAAAATGAAATTGAGAACAAAACTAATATTAATTTTGATTCAATTACAAAGGTTGATAAAGACCTTACCAAATTAATAAACGAAAAAGAGGAAAATACACGGGAAGATGATAAAAAACTAGAAAAAGATTCTGATGATAACGAAGAACTTTCTTTTAAACCATTGCT
>MDSV01120823.1_pt1 | contig 10797 bp, 15 predicted proteins | sample 810851 | NCBI WGS metagenome assembly MDSV01 (sample SAMN05326640, study PRJNA326480) | marine metagenome | isolation source: seawater | place: Atlantic Ocean: North East | collected 2012 | reverse complement strand
CGGGGCATTCAGTTCAAAGCTGCGTCCGGCAACTCGGGAACCATCGTCATTGGCGGAAGTTCAGTTGCCTACAATGCAACAGCCGCAAACATTAACGGCCTGCCACTTGAGGCAGGAGACACCATCTTCCTTGAAGTCACTAGACTTTCAGCAATATTTGCCGACGCATCAGCTTCGAGCCAGGTTCTTCATTGGATTGCATACTGAGGTGATTAAATGGGCTTCATGACACCTTCAAGGGCAGACTCTGATGGGGTAATCACCATCAAAGAGGTCACCACTCCAACTGCAAAGGCAGATAGCGGACAAGTCTATACCAAAAACACCAATGACTTATTCTTCCAAGATGGAGCAGGAACAGAGCAAGTCGTCTTGAAAGGAGGAAAGCATACAATTTGGGTTCCTGCTGCTGCAATGTATCCTAACACCACCAATGGCTGCGCTGCGCTGGCACAGGTTGAATTAAGCAACGGACCAGAGTTGAAGGTTCTTGATTTCGACGACGGCTCAGACGAGTTTGCTCAATTCACAGTTGCATTCCCTAAATCGTGGAACGAGGGCACCATCACCTTTCAACCATTCTGGACTATTTCAGCAACAGGAACAAACACTGTTGCTTGGCAACTACAAGCAGTTGCATTCGCTGATAACGCAGACCAAAACACAACCTTTGGAACAGCAGTTGCGACAGTCGCAAAGGCCCACAGCGGAACTAGCGGAGACCTAATGGTTTCAGCAGAAAGTGGAGCAGTAACTATCAAAAACGCAGCAGTTGACACTGTGACCTACTTTCAAATAAACAGAGACACATCTGCCGATAACCATGCCAGCGATGCAAGACTCATCGGCGTCAAAATCTTCTACACGGTGGATGCAGGAAACGATGCTTGAGGTGACTAAGTGTCGGGATTTGGATACACAGTTCTTGGCTTTGGTTCACACCCATCAAGAGGCCCCGCTGCGCTCAGTCTGTCTCTGAATGTGACCAGCACCACCATTGACCTTAGAAGCGGGATTGGCGGAGTTCCTCCCGATGCGTCAGGGAATGTTGATAGCAGCGCAGGGGACGCAGACTCTACTGCCACAGCAAGTGGCGGAGATGGCTCTTATTCATTTGCTTGGACCGTAACAGAAACGGCAGACGATGGTTCTAACGGCAGCAGCTGTGCTGTCCTTTCAGAAGGAACCAAGACCAACGCTCAATACAACACTGCTACGTTTCGTGTGACTATTGGTGCTCAGTTAGCAGGCGAGCCACCTGCACCAGTCAATCCGCCGCCCAACTTTACTGAAGCGACTTACAGGCTAAGGTGCACAGTCACAGACGGCAACGGAGATACTGCCACAGCCGACTACACAGTTACCATTCAAGGCGCATGATGAACTGTTAAGTACCGGATGAAAGTGTTTTAATTCTAGGGACATCCCTAGGAGATATCGGAATGACAGATAAAGTAAACGAATCGAAGCAGCAAGCAGGAGCCTCGGCCAGAACCGTGTGTATTGACATCGCAAGGCAACTCAGTGATATTGTGAAGCACACTCTTGGTCCCTCCGGACTTGACAACATGCTAGTGGATGCAGCAAAGGATGTAGTCATCACCAATGATGGCGCAACTATCATGAAAGAGTCTGACATCGACCATCCCGTAGCCAAAGTTATCATGGATGTTGCTCGGACACAAGAAGAGCAGTGTTTTGACGGTACAACTTCCTCTATCATTCTCACAGGAGCTTTGATGGAAGAGGCATCAACACTACTCAAAAGTAAAATCCACCCAACAAAGATTGCTATAGGCTATCAAATAGCTGCTATCAAAGCAGAAGAACTCCTAATGGATATGGGAGTAGAAGTAAATGAGGAGATTCTAGATAAAGTCGCTCAAACTGCTATGACGGGTAAGTCCGCAGAAACAGACAAGGAGCACCTTGCAGGTATCTGTGTTGAAGTTGCTATGGCTGCTCCACTTGCCGATATCAACATTGTTCGCAGACCTAATGGGAAGATTCGTGACTCAACTGCTATCTCTGGTCTACTCATCGACGGACAAAAGGCATCTCACGAAATGCCCGATGCGGTAGAAGACCCTAAAATTGGTCTCATCGCTGCCGACATTGACATCCCTGACTACGCACAGGCACTCAATGTGCAAGTCACAAACAACTCTGAGGTTCAAGACTTCATCGCTGGTCGAAACGCCCAACTCATTGAGATGGCACAGAAAATTCTGGCTACAGGCATGAATGTACTCTTCTGCTCACGCGACATTCACCCTGCTATCATTGAAACCTTCGCAAACGAAGGACTCTACCTTGTCCGCAGAGTGCGCCGAAGCGACATGGAGGCTTTGGCCAACTCAACAGGCGCTCGTATTATCGTCAATGTTGAAACCATCTCCGAGAAAGACCTTGGAACCTCCAAGCTACTTGAAGAGGTAAACATTGGCGAAAGACCCATGGTGAAACTCACTGGTACACCCAATGAGTCCACTGTATCAGTCCTAGTTAGAGCTCCCACACAACATGTGGTTGACGAAATCAAGCGAGCATTTGACGATGCAATCGGCGTGGTCTCAATCGCATACGAAGACCAGTCTGTGCTACCTGGTGGAGGTGCTCCCTATCTTACGCTATCATCTAAGCTAAAGGAGTACGCTGCAACAGTTGGAGGCCGAGAGCAAATGGCGGTAGAGTCCTTTGCTAACGCCCTAGAAGTTATCCCCAAGACACTTGCAGAAAACTGCGGACTTGACCCAATTGACTCACTCATCGCCCTACGAAAGGCCCACACTCAAGAAGATGGCTGGAAGTACGGAATAAATGTAAATGACGGAACAGCCTGTGATATGTTGGAAGCAGATGTTATCGAGCCAAAGCGAGTGTCTGCTCAAGCCATTCGCAACGCCGCAGACATCGCTTCTCAACTCATCCGTATTGAGAAAATCATCACAGCAAGACGCAGAGCGGAGATTGGTGATGATGACTTCCAGTACTGAACACGTTGAAACTGCGCTTGACTTGCTGCTAAACTCGGGAAGAACATTCATATTGATGGTTCAAAGTGATTCAGGTAATCTCACCTACTACACAAATAGTCCAGGAGACAAGCTCTTCATAGTAAACCAAGAAGATAAGGAGGAATAAATATGCCAATAGCACCACCAAACAGTCCACTTTTGGATTTGATGTATAATCAAAAGCAAGAAGTGGGAGACACGATAACCCGCGAAGATATGATGGAACTACAAAGGGAACAAGAAGCCCGACTTCTTGGTACCTTCTTCGTCCAAGCCATCTTCCTATCACTAGCAATTATGCTATACTCAGCATGGGAGTGGAGCCAATTTAGTGAACCATGGGAGTCGGCTCTCTTTTACGGGCTTATGGCCTTTTCACTACAAGCGGCTTTGTACTTTACTTACCGAACCATGTTTGAGGATTCAAGCAACTACCGCAAAGAGCTCAAGCGCATGAAGAATAAGCAGCGTAAGCGGATGGCCCAAATGTCATTTGAAATGCGGAAGATGCAAACAGAAACACTCCTCAGTCAACAAATGCAACAGTACCAGCAACAAATGGCCCTTGCTAACGCCGATGGTTACATCGACAACAGCGAGCAAGCTATGCTACAGCAACAACTTGCAGCCATTCAGCAAACGGCGGGTGGCGTGGGAAACGCCCAAGACCTAGAGAAAATGGCGAGGCAATTGGGAATAGACCAATTCAAGGTGGGGCCCATTCCTCTAGGTCCAAGGTTAACTTTATCCCCCGCACCTACAACCAACATGCCCATAGCGGGAAACTCGCTGAACCTGAACCCCAGCCACGAGTCGAATATAGACTCGCAAGTCCAAGAGACTCTGGTATGAGATGTCAGGCACTGACAGCAGACAAGACTCAATGTAAGAGGTACTCCGATGAACAATTCTGCTGGCAACACCGACCAAAACAACCTAGAAAGGTGTCCAAAGTGCGCTCGGGTGATATGGATAAGGTACTTACCGTGTAAGGCCTGTGGGTATGATGAGGGGACACCCATCTAGGTGATAACATGGGAGTTATATTCAAAGACATTACTGATGACCAACAAGAGGCTATGCTAGAGACCACCTACATTGGTCTAACTTGGCAAATGAGGTACATGCGAGTCAAATACTGGACTTACATTGTGCTGGCCTCGCTTACTTCGGTGGGAGTAACAGCAGCCGTAGACTACTCTATGTACAAGTTCACAGACTATTCTGGTATCGTTGGGTGGTTCTTATCGTGAGCTACGAAATTATCGTCGGCCACGCTATTTGGCAGGTCTTGAAAGACACCAAAGGGTATATCCCACACCAAGTTGGGGTGTACGGCGCGAGTGAGTCAGGTAAAACTACTCTCGATATGCAAATGACGACTCGAGGAGAAATACGAGAACTCGGTGAAGACGACCGCACCCATCACTCAAAGAACTGGTTAGGCAATGAAAAGATGCCCCACCAAACCAGCAAGCGCGTAAAGAGCGACGGCTTCACCAGCCGCACAGTGGTTTCACGAGACATTGGAGGACACGACGAGTATCACTCTATGTGGTTGAGAGACATGATTCAACGAAAGGTCAGAACAGTAGTCGTAGTAATAGACCATAGGCATCTAAACAGTCAAAGAGATACATCTAACCAAGTAGCCTTAGGATATCTAGTAAAATCACTATCACAGAATAAAGTCCCCAAGGGACTCGGACTCAGAGCGAGACGCCGTGCAAAGAAGTACGCTCCCGACAGAGTACTTTTGTTGGCGAACAAAGCCGATGAATGGATGAGCGATGAAGACTTCCACCTATGGGAGCGGGGCTTTATCGCCCGTCACAAGATTTTCGACGTTTTTAGAGACGACATGTATCAACTGCAAAAGATGCACATACCGGTACACCTAGACGCAATCAGCGCAAGGTACTCTTGGAACGTCGAGAACGCAATATTGAAGGGGATAAGCATATGACACAATATACTGTAAGAACGAAGAAGGAAGTCAAGACGCTAAATGAGGGCCACGAGTGGTCAGAGGAACTGCCTGACGAAATGTTCGTCAAAAAGTTCAACTTTACTGGCCATGAGTTTGGGCCGCTTGGGCGAGGAAGCAAAGGTAAGCCCAAGGAATTCGAGCTCTTTTGGGACCCAAAGACACTCAAGTCAGCAACAGAACTACTGACTTTGCTTGACAAGAACAAGATGACGGCAAGACTGGATGTGATTCAATGAACCAAGACTTTCAGCAACAAAGACTAGCACAACTGATGGCTCAACAGCCTCAGTATCAAGGCGGAGCATATGACGGAGTAGTAGCCACTGTTGACTTCAAACTTTCAGAGCATTCCAATCCCAAGAAAGCAAGGCGGCAGAACATCAAGCGAGCAGTAAAGGCACTAAAGCCCTTGAAGCGACCCTTGTTCTTCTTCGGATATCGCAGGACAAAAGGCCATCAGTGTGTGGTAGATGGAACCAACTGTGTCGATGCCGACTATGGTGAGCTATTTGACCAGTACTTCCGAGACCCATACACTATGCAGGTGAGACCGTTTCGTCCGTGGACAGGTGTAATCCCTGGAAAGGGACGACAGATGGAGGGCACATACTGCCCACAACACTTAGCGCTGTATCACAACTTACTTGAGTGGCTTGAGCAAGAAGATGCGGAAGCAGACCCAGGATTCTTTTCAAAGATGGCAAAGAAGGGTGTAGCCTTTGTTCCAGTTAAGAAAGGTGAGAAGAAAGAGGAACACCCAATGATTGTCAAGTACACTCCTGTGTTCTTGGAAGCACAAAAGGACGGTATTCCAGTGATGCATTTTAGAAACCCAATCACAGGACAAAACGATATCACCATGTTGGTATTTGACAACAGAGTGCTACAGTCAACCGCACCAATGGGGACGACTTTGAGCTCTATGGACATGGCCCAATATCACAAAGTTGTTGAGCAAATGGGCAAGACTCAATAAAGGAAAGAATATAACTGAGTAGAAGGTGGGGTAAGTATGGCATGGAGCTTTGGAAGCAATAACGGACCCTCACAAGAACAAGTGGCTATGTTCGGCCAAGCGGCGCAAGACTCGGGTCTCGCAGGAATGGCTATAAATCAAGTAGACCAAATGACAAATGGTATGAAAAATGAAGACCAGGTGCAGATGCTTTACCAACTCATGGCACTGCATCCAAATGAAGTTGCGCTATTTTTCTTGGAGTATCCTAACTTCATGAATGAGTTGGCATCGTTGATTTCTCTACTGATGCGTAAAGAACTCTATGAGTGGTTCAACTCAGGCGTTATGGCGGCTACTTTGAACGCCGAGAAGGCCGCAGCTGCTGGCTACTCTACTATTACAAAAGAGAACATCGACGCGCAGGTCGCCAAAGTCGTCCCAGCCCAAGAGATGCAACAGAAAGTCCACACCGCCGATATGCAAGCCATGAACATGATGACTGGACACCAGCAACAGATGATGCAACAGCAGCAAATGATGCAGCAACCAATGATGGGTCAGCCAATGATGGGTCAGCCAATGATGGGTCAACCAATGATGCAGCAACCAGGAATGCAGCCAGGGATGTACGGACAACCACAACGCCCAGGCATCGGGTCTGCGCTCGGTGGTTTCGGTTCCAGCCTCATCAGAGGTACACTTGGACTTCCTCCCGCACAGCAACAGGGATATATGCAACAACAACCTCCGCAGTGATGAGGGGAGTTAGTTGCGTCCACTGATACCTAAGGGATTCTTCTACGATAGATTCCCTACGGAGTCTAACTCAGCAGCTGAAATCCACGCTCGCGAAGTTGAATCAAGTAAAAAGGTCTTAGAAGATGAAATTATAGCACTTGAAACTCAAGCTGCTTTAGTCATCAAGAAGCACAACAACTTCTTTGTACCCCACTTTGGGTTAAAGGCACAACAAGGCATCGCAAAACTTTACCTTCGTGATGAGTCACGCAACTGGAAGGGGGTGACCGGCGGTGCACAAGCAAATAGCATCGCTAATGAAATCATGACTTACAAGTCACCGGCACCAAGTGAAACTAAGCTAACTCAAGTTGAGTGTGTAGGGTTGATTATGAATATGATTAAGCGCTACGAGCTTAGTGTGCAAATAGCAGCAGCGCAAGCAAGTTTAACTACTGAAGACGTGAAAGAGTTCTATAAGTTAGAGAAGAGACCAACCTACCAGCAAATGAGAAGTGTGCTGACCACGATGACAGCAGATATCGGCACACACATACCAGGAATGGCCCCCCGAAAGCCCGCCACCATTTCGAATGTTTTTGGTTGGGTCGCATGGCAAAACAAGTATAGGCCTGCTGATTGGGTATTCCAACAAAAAGCTGTTCAAGGTATGAGCCTTTACCCATACACTAGACAGCACAGCTCGGGCTTTACCATTGTAGTACCAAATGTCATGAGTTTCTATGAGCGAGCGTTTCGAAGCGGTAAGCCACAATCTTATTGGCAGCTATTCAGCCAGTATCGACTAGGTATATACGAACCCATGAAGGTAGGCCATCAAGGCAGACCAAGCCTTGGTTCCAAACTAGGTGTAGTACTGTACAAAGTGGACCCCTTTACAGGTGCTCCAATTAGCAAAATTATGGAGTCCGACGTTGTAGCAATTGGTGGGGCCGGTGAATCCCCTGGCACTCTGCTATCAAAGGCTCGTGCGGCACTGTTTCCTGAAATGTATACTCTTAAAGCAGGTGTAAACTACAACGTTGGAGATGCCAAAGTTAGATACGCAAACGAACTTAAAGCAGCCCTAACACTCTGGGACGGAGTTATGGATAAGGCAAAGACACCACTTGTTACAGTTGCAACCCAAAATGGAAAGATGTCTAAGTTGGCAATTTATATTCAGCCAACGGGGATTGAAGCCGCAATGAGCAGACTAGTTAAGGGTAGAGACTTTCAACGCTGGTTCGACGAGATGCTTGGGACTAAGACCCAGGAAGCAAATAACTTACCAAAGAAAATGCTGACATCTGTATTAACTGCTACAGAGTGGAGAATCTATGAAGCTAGAATGAGTATAGCGATAGATACCCTACATAGCGCATTAACTCATCCAGCAACGCCCATGTTAGGAATTTACACAATGGTAGACAAGCTTGGGCCGAGTCAGGGCCAATTAGACGCAAAGAAAATCCTCGGACTAGTTGGCTGGCCAACAAGTCAACCGAGCAAATTGTTTGAGGTATATGTTAACGATAAGCGAGATGCAAATGTTGTGATGAACACTGTGTTTAACTATCTAAATGAGGAATCACTTATGGCTCCTCCCGAGATGTACTTTGCAGAAAGCATTCAAGCAAAGCTTGAGTCCGCACCTTATATTGCCCCAAAGAATCCAAATGTTCAGCAAGGAGGCCAGGGTAGCGGAGAGCTAACTTACACGCAGAACTATGAAATCGTACAAAAGGTGTCCAGAAAACTGAATCTTAGTGACCACAAGAAAGTTGCATCAGTCCCTGGGATTTCCCCCGCTGGTGCTGAGGGTATTCATCGTCGGTACTTTAACTCAGGAAAGACCATTGTTTCAAAAGCCTCAGTTGGCTCTTCTTCTACCTTCTTACCTGAAGGAACTGAACTTGTTGCGGTACCTGATACACTATCAACTTACTACTTAAGTAAAGAGTCATTTGGTCGACTACAACCAGAAGAAAGAAACCTCCTAATTGGTGGAATAGCCTTTATGAGTATACTAGGAATAGTCTATATGGGTAGACGTTAAAATCAAAGGCATTAAGAGTTAGATACGCTTGGGGTGAAGTAATGGTGGCAAGTCGTAATCAACAGCATGTAATGGCAAGAGCCTTTGGTTCGACCCACAATGGCTCGCTAACGCCATACGGTGCCGAAGGTGAAATGGCTACCTACCTTAATGGTCGCCGTCAAGTCTCTATGAGGGGACTTGGGGCAGGACACAAGCCAAATATGCAGCCTTCAACCAAGGGAGAAGTCGTTGAAACTTCTGATATTTCTACTCGATTCGGCTGGGGAGCAGTGTTCGTTGTCAAAGATTCAATGGGATATTATGTTTGTGAACACTACTGTCCTAAAGCAAAAAGAGTCGTTAGAGACGGACGATACCCTAGCCTAGCAGAAGCAAAGGCCGCTTGTGAGAAAGTTAAAACACAACTCAGAGACACAGGCATGGTTAAGGGGCTCAGTGGGTTGAATGGGTACTCAAGTATCGGTGCAGACTTTACATTTGGATTGAATACAGTTAGTTTGGGTTCACTTGCACTTCTCTACGTTGGTCTTGACTTCCCTGGAGCCCGACCTGTTGCAAAATACGTCTCAAAAACTCTCAAAGAACCAACAGAAGCAGTTAGAAATGTCTTTGTTGCGCTCGGCGTCGGTGGACTTCTAATGGGGGCCCTATCTTGAGACCCCGACACTTTGGTGCCGCTTCGTGGGACGAAGAAGAAGACGAAGAAGATGAACTAGACCTGTCTGGGTTCCTAAGCTCTGCTCCACCCCCACCCCCTGTGGTTGAAAGGAAGCGAGGAGCCTCTGGTATGGGTAACGCTGGACCGAGAACTCAACCTGCACCAGAGCAAGAGCCTGCTCAAATGTTTGGAAGACCCTCTAACCTTGGTTATGTGCCAAGTCAAGTGACAGCAGGAAACCCACTAAACCCACTATACGCTGACGACAACGCTCTACTTTCACCAAAAATTTGGGTTGCAACCAAGACAATAGGTGCGGGTCTAGCCATCACAGGACTAGGTATGGCTATCCATAAAGGTGCCAGGCCTGTCGCCCTTCCAGTTGCTATCATCGGGGGTGCTGCATATCTGCACCCAGCATTAGGACTCAGGCATGGCCTACTAGCAAACAAGTTGGCTGATAAAAATGCCGTGTATAAGGGACTCGGTTTAGTAGGGACTCACACTCTTGGTGCAGTGGTGTTTAGAAACGCCTACCGCCTAGCTAGAGGAAAGGGCATGGCACCAAAACTTGGCTTTGCTATTCGAGGCGCTTAATATGAGCTACTTTGGAAACTCCGGTCCTGCGCAAGACGGTGGATTCTTTGGGAGCATCCAAAGAGGCTCTGACAGACTACACAACGCCCGCGTCACCCGCGCCCGTGCTGGTAACATGGACGGTGTCGTTGAGGACGCTCTGCCTCAAAGTGGTACTCAAATAGTCATCTATCTCGGCGCTGCTTATCTCATGTATCGCCTTTACACTGGCAACCGTCGCAGAGCCAAAGCACCATCTCAATCACCTTTGTACGCTATCTGGAGTTGATAGCATCACAGACTACAAGTGCTCCCAGTGTGGAGGACTCTCGTCATTTCGCTCTAAGCAGTCCATGATAGTCTGTACGGGCTGTGGAGGCCGCATTTTCCTTAAACTTCGCCGCTCTGGTACCAAAAGCGTACCCGCTGAGTGAGCCAACTTAGTTAAATACGAGACGAAAGGTGGTATTATCATGGCAAAAGGACCCCTCGACGTCAAAGTAACCGTAACCGGACCGCTAGCAGAAATTCTTGGAAAGAAGAAAGTCGCTCGTAAAGCAATCCTCAAAGGACTGTGGCACGGCAAGAACGGAATCCACGCACTTGAACTGCAAGGCGTCCAAGGAGATTCCGTGAAATCCAAAGGAAAGACCTATGTCGGTGGCCAAGTTATTCACTGCGGTGACGACCCACGATGGAAGAAACTCTGTGGAGGCAAGAACAAGGTCGCTATGACCGAGGTTCTAAAGTTGGCCTACAAATACGTAGAGTGATTACAACCAGTTAATCACTTGACCT
>MDSV01102886.1_pt1 | contig 10797 bp, 11 predicted proteins | sample 810851 | NCBI WGS metagenome assembly MDSV01 (sample SAMN05326640, study PRJNA326480) | marine metagenome | isolation source: seawater | place: Atlantic Ocean: North East | collected 2012 | reverse complement strand
GAATTTTCTACTTGATTATTCATTTTTTTAAAGCGAATATTAAATAAATCTTTTTTCAAAGTTTGTATTTTTTTTTCAGCTTGATCTTTTGTTAGTTTTTTTTCGTCTTTTTTAACCATAAAATTATCTTCTTATAAATTTTGTTTTAATTGGTAACTTTGCTGAAGCTTTGTAAAGGGCTATTTTTGCAACTTCTTCAGTAACACCGTCTACTTCAAAAATTATTCTTCCTGGTTTAACCCTGCATGCATAATATTCTGGTGATCCTTTTCCTTTTCCCATCCTCACTTCAGTGGGTTTTTTTGAAACTGGTATATTTGGAAATATTCTTGTCCATACTTTTCCTGTTCGTTTCATGTATCTTGTAAGCGCTACTCTTGCTGCTTCTATTTGTTTTCCTATAATTCTCTCAGGCTCCATTGCCTTTAGTCCAAATTGCCCGTAGTTAAGTTTAACAGCTCTGGATGCTTTGCCGTGAATCCTTCCTTTGAATGCTTTTCTGTATTTAGTTCTTACTGGTTGTAGCACTTTTTACCCTTTCCTTTTTTTCTTTTTCGACATCTTTTGCCATTAATTCACCTTTATAAATCCAAACTTTAACACCTATAATTCCATATGTAGTCAATGCTTCAGCAAATCCATAATCAATGTCAGCTCTGAGTGTATGTGAAGGTATGCTTCCTTCTCTCAACCATTCTGTTCTAGCTATTTCATTGCCTGCCAATCTTCCGCTTAGCATTACTTTAATTCCTTTTGCATTCAACCTCATTGCTGACTGCATAGCTCTTTTCATTGCGCGTCTATAAGCAATTCTTTTAACGAGTTGTTGGGCTATGTTTTCAGCAACTAAATTAGAATTTAGCTCAGGTTTTTTTATTTCTTTAATATTTACGTTTACATCACCTTTAGTAATTTTAGAAATATTCTTTTTAATTTTTTCTATATCCGCTCCCTTTTTACCAATTACAAATCCAGGCCGAGACGTATGAATTGAAACGGTGCATTTTTTTGAAGATCTCTCAATTATTATTTCAGAGACTCCTGAATTAATAATGTTTTTCTTGATATATTTTCTTATCTTAAAATCTTCAATAAGATACTTTCCGAAATCTTTTTTCTTTGCAAACCAAGTAGAGTCCCAACCTCTATTAATACCTAATCTAAGCCCTATTGGATTTATTTTTTGTCCCATTATTTACTCACCTTCTTTACTTTTTTCTCTTCTAACACAATCGTAATTCTACTAAATGGTTTTTTTATCGGACTTGCTCTACCTTTTGCCCTTGGTCTAAATCTTTTCATAACAAGAGATTTTCCGACGTAAGCTTCCTTGATAAATAAATTATCAATATCATATTGATGATTGTTTTCAGCATTTGAAATTGCTGATTTCACTGTTTTGCTTACATCGTGAGCAATTTTTTTTCTTGTAAAACTTAAGTCTCGTAATGCTATATCTGCTTTTTTACCTTTTATATGATTAAGAACTAAGGCTAATTTTCTTGGGCTAGATCTCACATTTTTATTAATGGCTTTAACAACTAAATTACTTTTTTGCATCTTTAACTCCTGGTTTAGGTGTATCTGATGAGGCTACTGCTGCTGCTTTTTTATCTGCAGGCGTATGCCCTTTAAAAGTTCTAGTAGGGGCAAATTCTCCCAGTTTATGACCAACCATTTCCTCAGATATTGTAATAGGTATAAATGACTTGCCGTTATGTATCATGAAGCTATGCCCAACAAAGTCAGGAATTATTGTTGAGTCTCTAGACCAAGTCTTTATTGGTTTTTTGTTTGGAGCATCTTTTAGTTTGTCTATTTTTTTCAATAAACTTGGGTGTACAAATGGTCCTTTCCAAATAGATCTAGTCATTATTTTCTTTTCTTTCTTCTGGTAATAATTAATTTATCACTTCTTTTAGGTCTTCTTGTTTTTAATCCTTTAGCAGATTGACCCCACGGAGATACTGGGCTTCTTCCACCTGAAGTTTTACCTTCACCTCCTCCATGTGGATGATCCACTGGATTCATGGCAACTCCTCTAGTTTGTGGTCTTTTTCCTCTCCATCTATTTCTTCCCGCCTTACCAATTTTTATATTCTTCTGATCTGGATTAGAAACTACACCTATTGTTGCTGTACATTTGCTGCTTACTTTTCTAGTTTCCCCTGAGGATAGTTTCAAAATAGCATAATCTCCATCATAGCCTGATAAATTAATTGATGAACCAGCTGATCTTGCTAGTTTACCGCCATTACCAGGAATTAGTTCCACATTATGAATATTTGTACCGGGAGGTATATCTTTTAATTCTAAAGAATTTCCAATTTTAATTTCTACATTTTGCCCAGACTCAATTTTGTCTCCTTTTTTTAAGCCTTGAGGGCAAATTATATAAGATTTTTCTTTATCCTCATAGGTTATCAAAGCAATGTAAGCGGTTCTATTAGGATCATATTCAATTCTGTCAACAATAGCGGAAATATTTTTTTTCTTTCTAAAAAAATCAATTATTCTAAACCTATGTTTTGAACCACCACCAATATGTCTAGATGTAATTCTACCATAATTATTTCTTCCCCCAGTAAAATTTTGTCCTTTTGTCAAAGGTTTGTATGGTGAACCTTTCCATAGATTAGCTCTATCTACGATAACAGTGCCTCTGTTTGATTTTGTATATGGTTTAAAAGTTTTCAATGCCATTTTAAATTCCAGTTGTTAAGTCAATACTTTGACCTTTTTTAAGGGTTATTATCGCTTTTTTGTACCCACTAGTATAAGATTTCTTACCCTGTTTAATTTTTTTCTTTGCTTTCCGATTTATAATATTTACTTTAATTACCTTTACTTTAAATAATTTTTCTATATTTTTTTTTATATTTTTTTTATTCGCTTTATTGTGAACTTTAAATACTGTTTTATTTTGTTCTGATAAAATAGTAGCTTTTTCTGTAATTATTGGGTTTCTTATTGAATCTAAATAATTAATTTTTTTCATTGAGAATCCTGTTTTCTATTTTTTTAACTGATGAAGAAGTCATTATAACGTTCTTATATCTAAATAAATCGTAAATATTTGCACCTTCATCATTAATTAATTTAATATCTTTTATGTTTCGTGCAGATTTATTTATATTCTTTAAAGAGTCTTTATCAGTTATTAATAAAACACTAAATAATTTATTTTTTTCTAAAAACTTATTAAATTCTTTTGTTTTTTTAATTTCTTTTTTAACATCTGCCAAAATATATAGGTTTTTGTCTTTATTTTTCTTTGATAAAGTTTGTGCTAAAGCTAATTTTCTAACTTTTTTATTTATTTTTTTTACTTTATAAACTTTTCCTTTAGGACCATGAGCTATTCCACCACCAACGAATAATGGAGCTTTTTTACTTGCATGTCGAGCTCCCCCACTTCCTTTTTGAGCAACTATTTTTACTGTTGATCCTTTAATTTCATTTCTCTGCTTTGTTTTAGCTACTCTTGGTTTTGCGTGGTTTAATTGCCAGTCTATAACAAATTTGATAAGTTTGTGATTTACTTTTAAATTTACAATCTTATCCGACACTTCAATAGACTGATCTTTAGTTCCATCAATATTTAATAAAGGAAGTTTCATTTTATTTTTTCCCTTTTTTTGCTTCAGCTTTTTTAACTTTAGCTTCATATTTTTCTGAAATAGTTTTTCTTTTAATATTTTTTATTGACTCTCTTAGATAAACAACTGTATTTTTTGAACCAGGAATTGAGCCTCTCAAATATAATAAATTATTATCAAGATCAGACTTAATGATTTCTAGATTTAACATCGTACGTAATTTATCGCCCATATGACCAGCCATTTTTTTTCCTTTAAAAACTCTTCCTGGATCTTGTCTTTGTCCTGTTGAACCATGCGATCTATGAGATATAGAAACACCATGTGATGCTCTCAAACCACCAAAATTCCATCTTTTCATAACTCCTGCAAACCCCTTGCCTATAGTTTTAGATCTAACATCTAAAAATTTCTTATCTTTAAATATTTCAATACCAAATTCATTGCCCTCTTTGTATTGGTCGGTTTTTTGAACTCTGAATTCTTTTAAAACTTTTTTTGGCTCAGTATTCTTTTTAGCAAAATAACCTTTCATCTGTTTAGTCAATTTTGAATTTTTAAGCTTGAAAAAACCAACTTTGATAGCGTTATAACCTCTCTTATCATCAGAAATAATATCAAGCACTCTACCTTTTTCTACCTTTATGACGGTTACTGGTATTGACTGCCCAGTCTTCATGAACTCTCTTGTCATTCCAATTTTTGTTCCAATTAATCCTATAGTCATTTTAAATCTTTATCTCTATATCTACACCTGAAGCTAAATCTAACTTCATCAATGCTTCAACTGTTTGTGGTGTTGGCTCAATAATATCTATTAATCTTTTATGCGTCCTTGACTCGAATTGTTCTCTACTTTTCTTATCAATATGAGGAGATCTTAAAACTGTATATCTTTCAATTCGTGTAGGTAAAGGTATTGGCCCTTTAACCTGTGCGCCAGTACGTTTTGCTGTATTAACTATTTCTTCTGTCGAAAGATCCAAAATCTTATTATCGTATGCTTTTAAATGTATTCTTATATTTTGATTTTCCATAATTAAGCTAGTTTTTTAGTTACCTCATCTTGTACATTTTGTGGAACTTTATCATAATGACTAAATTGCATTGTATATTGTGCTCTTCCTTGTGTAGAAGATCTTAAATTATTTATATAACCAAACATGTTTGCCAAAGGAACGGTTGCATTAATAGCAGTAGCATTACCTCTTGGTTCTGTTGATCCTACTTGACCTCTTCTACTATTTAAATCACCAATCACATCGCCCATAAAATCCTCAGGCGTAACGACTTCTACTTTCATTATAGGTTCAAGCAATTTTAATGTTCCTTTTTGACAAGCTTCTTTAAAACACATTCTAGATGCTATTTCAAAAGCTAGAACACTTGAGTCTACATCATGATGCAAACCGTCCAATATAGTTACTTTGTAATCTATTAATGGAAAACCTGCTAAAATTCCGCTATCCGCAACGCTTTCTACTCCTTTTTCAACACCAGGGATAAATTCTTTTGGAATTGATCCACCCTTTATCTTATTTTCTATTTCTCTGCCTTTGCCTGGTTCTAATGGTTCAACATTAAGTGTAACTTTAGCAAATTGTCCTGCACCACCACTTTGTTTTTTATGTATGTAAGTTACCTCAGCTGATCCTAAAATAGTTTCTCTATATGCAACTTGAGGGGCACCAATATTAGCTTCAACTTTAAATTCTCTTTTCATTCTATCAACGATAATATCTAAATGTAGTTCGCCCATACCTTTAATTATAGTTTGTCCAGATTCTTCATCGGAAGTGACCCTGAAAGAAGGATCTTCTTTTGCTAGTCTTCCTAAAGCTTCACCCATTTTTTCTTGGTCAGCTTTTGTTTTAGGTTCCACAGCAATTTCAATAACTGGATCTGGAAATTCCATAGGCTCTAATAAAATAGGTTTTTCTTCTTCACACAAAGTGTGGCCTGTTATTGTGTATTTTAATCCTGCCAATGCCACGATGTCTCCAGCGCTAGCTTCTTTAATATCTTCACGACTATTTGCATGCATTAATAACATTCTTCCTACACGTTCAGTTTTTTCTTTTGAAGAATTATAAACTGATGTTCCTGCTTTAATTGTGCCAGAATAAATTCTAATAAATGTTAAAGAACCTACAAATGGGTCATTAGCAACTTTAAAAGCTAATGCAGAAAAAGGTTCGTTGTCTGCAAATTTCATATTTAGTTTTTCCTCAGATCCTAATTTAGTTGCTTCAATTGAACCAATATCTAGTGGGCTAGGTAAATAATCTATTACAGCGTCTAGTAAAGGTTGGACACCTTTGTTTTTAAAAGCAGATCCTGTAGTAATAGGTACAAAGTTAAAACTTAAAGTTCCTTTACGTATACATTTAATTAGTTCTTTTTCTGAAGGTTCTTTACCATCTAAGTATGACTCCATTAATTTCTCATCCTCTTCTACCGCAGCTTCCACTAATTCTTTTCTATATTTCTCTGCTTTTTCTTTTAATTCAGATGGAATTTCTACAATATCAAATTTCGCACCTAGGTCCTCATTCTGCCAAATAATAGCTTTCATTTTTACTAAATCAACAACCCCTTTTAATTCAGCCTCAGCGCCCACGGGTATTTGTAAAACTAAAGGTTTACAGCCTAATCTTTCTTTAATCATGTCTACGCAACGATAAAAATCTGCTCCAGTTCTATCTAGTTTGTTTACAAAACATATTCTAGGAACTTTATACTTATCGGCTTGTCTCCAAACCGTTTCTGATTGAGGTTCCACACCAGCTACTCCATCAAAAACACAAACAGCTCCATCTAAAACTTTTAACGATCGTTCTACTTCAATAGTAAAATCAACGTGTCCTGGTGTATCTATAATATTAATTCTATGATCGTTCCAAAAACAAGTAGTTGCAGCAGATGTAATTGTTATCCCTCTTTCTTGTTCTTGTTCCATCCAGTCCATAGTTGCTGCGCCATCATGAACTTCACCAATTTTATGACTTTTACCTGTATAATATAAAACTCTTTCTGTAGTAGTAGTTTTTCCGGCATCTATGTGTGCCATGATACCTATGTTTCTATACTTATCTAATGAATATTTAGCCATACTTTTTTACCATCTAAAATGAGCAAATGCTTTGTTGGACTCTGCCATCTTATGTGTATCTTCCCTTTTTTTAATTGCTGAACCTTTATTTTGTGAGGCATCCATAATCTCTGCGTATAATTTGTCTGCCATCGTTTTGTTTTTTCTTTTTCTTGTAGCATCCATTAACCATCTTAAAGCAAGTGCTTGGCCTCGTTTTGATTTGACCTCAACCGGAACTTGATACGTTGCTCCGCCTACTCTTCTAGATCTACATTCTAGATTAGGCTTAACATTGCTTATAGCTGAATTAAAAATTTTTAATGGATCCTCGTTATTTTTAGTTTTAATCTTTTCTAGTGCGTCATATAAGATTTTTTCTGCAGTAGATCTTTTGCCATCATACATGATAGAATTTATAAATTTTGAAATTATTTCAGAATGAAACTTAGGATCTGGATAAACTTTTCTGATTGGAGCTTTTCTTTTTCGAGACATAATTTATTTTGGTTTCTTTGTTCCGTATAATGATCTTCTTTTCTTTCTGTTTGCTACTCCTTGGGTGTCTAAATTACCTCTTAAAATATGATAGCGTACACCTGGTAAATCTTTTACCCTTCCACCTCGTAGTAGAACGACGGAGTGTTCCTGTAAATTATGTCCTTCTCCAGGTATATATGCAGTTACTTCAAATCCATTTGATAGACGTACACGCGCAACTTTTCTTAAAGCTGAATTTGGTTTTTTAGGAGTAGTTGTATAAACTTTTACGCAAACTCCACGTTTAAGAGGTTGACGTTCAAGTGCAGGAACTTTATTTCTTGCAACTGGCTTTATTCTACCTTTTTTAATCAACTGATTAATTGTGGGCATAATTATATCTTGAAGTAGAAGCAAAGGTAGCTTTGTCGAATATTTCGTTAGTGTTTAAGGCTATAATATGCCTTACTTCTAACATTCAAAATGTGCCGTAAATTAACATCGAAACCGCAAAAGTCAATATTTAATCAGTTTTTTTTAGATTTATGCTGGCTGATCAGGTGCTGTAGGAGCGGCTTCTAGCTCCCTTTTTTTCAACTCTTCTAGTCTACTTTTGTCTTGTTCTCTAGCCTGTTTGTCCCAATCAATTTTAGTTAATCCTGTTCCTGCAGGAACTAATCTTCCAACAATAACATTTTCTTTCAAGCCCTCTAAAGTATCTGTTTTACCTTTAATAGATGCATCAGTTAAAACTCTTGTTGTTTCTTGAAAAGATGCCGCAGAAATAAATGAATTAGTTTGCAATGAAGCTTTAGTGATACCTAGTAAAACCCTTTCAAAGACTGCTGGCTTCTTTTTATCTTTTCTTAAGTCATCGTTAATTCTGTTTATATCTAGCAAGTCTATCACTTCACCTGCTAAGAGCTCTGAGTCTCCCGGATTTTTAATTTCAACTCTTTTCAGCATCTGTCTTACAATAGTTTCAATGTGTTTATCATTTATAACAACACCCTGAAGTCTATAAACTTCTTGAACTTCGCTAACAAAATATTCAGTTAATTTTTCTACACCTAAAATTCTTAATATATCATGTGGTGCTGGACTTCCATCTAGAAGATACTCTCCTTTTTTAATTTTTTCACCCTGATTAAAATTTACGTGTTTACCTTTGGGTATTAAATAGTTTGATGTTTCACCACTAGTTGCGACAATCGAAATTTTTTGTTTACCTCTAACTTCTTTGCCAAATTCTATCACACCGTCATTTTCTGCTATAATTGCACTATCTTTTGGTCTTCTCGCTTCAAATAATTCTGCTACTCTCGGAAGGCCTCCAGTTATATCTTTTGTTTTTGAAGTTTCTTTTGGTAATCTAGCAAGTACATCTCCAGCAGATATTTTTTGACCATCTTTAACTGATAAAATCGTATCAGGTACCAGGTAATATCTAGCTTCATTACCATCAGCTTTTTTGATAATTTCACCTTTATCATCTCTAAGAGTTATACGAGGTTTCAATTCTGAATTTTTTGAGAGAGATTTCCAATCAGTAACTGATTTTGAAGATAAACCTGTGGCATCGTCCAAAGTTTCTGTAAGAGAACTACCCTCTGTTAAATCCATATAATTGACTATACCGCCTGTCTCAGCAATAACTGGTAAAGTATAGGGATCCCACTCAGCTATTTTTTTTCCTTTATCTATTATATCGCCATCTTTAAAAAATAATTTTGAACCATAGTTAACTTTATATATGGCAAGCTGTCTCCCACTTTCATCTTCGATACTTAATTGTGTATTTCTACCCATAACTATAGTATTTTTTTTAGAGTCCTGAATTAGATTTTTATTGATAATATTTAATTTACCTTTAGTTTGAGAAATAATTTGTGACTCTTCTTTAATTTGAGCTGTGCCCCCAACGTGAAAAGTTCTCATTGTTAATTGTGTCCCTGGTTCACCAATGGATTGGGCCGCAATCATACCTACCGCTTCACCTATACTAACTAATTTACCTCTAGCTAGATCTCTTCCGTAACAAACCTGGCACACTCCCCTCGTTGACGCACAAGTAATTACAGAATAAACATTTACTGATTTTACCCCAGCAGCATCAATCTTTTCACAATCAAATTCATCTATTAACTTGCTTTTTTTAATAATAACTTCACCCGTAACTGGATTCTTTATATCTTCGGCAATAACTCTGCCTAGCACTCTTTCCGATAAGCTTACCAAAATGTTTCCGCCTTCAATTATTTCAGAAATTGTCACAGAAGATCGTTTTTTTGGATCACATTCAGATTTTGTGACTTGAATATCTTGTGCCACATCGCATAATCTTCTAGTGAGATAACCAGAATTTGCAGTTTTTAACGCTGTATCTGCTAATCCCTTTCTAGCTCCATGTGTAGAATTAAAATACTCTAATACTGATAATCCTTCTTTGAAATTAGAAATAATAGGGGTTTCAATAATTTCTCCAGATGGCTTAGCAATTAAACCTCTCATTCCAGCTAACTGTTTCATCTGTGCTTGAGAGCCTCTAGCGCCAGAGTCTGCCATCATGAAAACTGAATTAGTTTCTATTCTATCATTATCATATACTTTTTCAGCAGATGAAATTTCTTTCATCATCTCGTTTGCTACAGTATCAGTGCACTTAGACCAAATATCAACTACTTTGTTATACTTTTCTCCTCTAGTAATTAATCCATCAGAATATTGTTTTTCGTATTCTTCAATTTGTTTTTTAGTGTTGCTAATTAAATTTTCTTTTGTTTTGGGTATTAACAAATCATCCTTACCAAAAGAAATACCTGCTTTAAATGCGTGTTTAAAACCTAATGATTTTATCCTATCACAAAAGATAACAGTTTCTTTTTGTCCACAATATCTAAAAATTGTATCTATAACTTCTGAAACATGTTTTTTAGTTAATAATCTATTAACCAAACTAAACTTTATATTTATATTTAAAGGTAAAATATTTGCTAATAAAAATCTTCCAGCTGTACTAGTGTATTTTTCAACCTTAATGCTTCCATCATCTTTTAAAGTTTTAAATATTGAAACAATTTTTGAATGTAAACTTATAGACTTATTTTCTAATGCTTGTTCTATTTCCTCTACAGCTGAAAATATTCCTTTTGGTTTTTTATCATTTTCATCTGCTTGAGATAAATAATAAATTCCTAAAACTATATCTTGGCTAGGAACAATTATAGGTTTTCCATTTGAGGGACTTAAAATATTATTTGTTGACATCATTAAAACTCTTGCTTCTAACTGAGCTTCTAAGCTTAATGGTATATGAACTGCCATTTGATCACCATCAAAGTCTGCATTAAATGCTGCGCAAACTAATGGATGGAGTTCAATTGCATTACCCTCGATAAGTTTAGCTTCAAAAGCCTGGACCCCAAGTCTATGTAAAGTGGGAGCTCTGTTTAATAAAATTGGATGTTCTCTGATAATATGCTCTAAGGAATCCCATACCTCACTTTTTTCTTTTTCTACTAATCTCTTTGCTTGTTTAATTGTGGTTGCTAATCCCAATTTATCTAATCTTGCGTAAAGAAAAGGTTTGAATAATTCTAAAGCCATTTTTTTTGGTAAACCGCACTG
>MDSV01028560.1_pt1 | contig 10797 bp, 9 predicted proteins | sample 810851 | NCBI WGS metagenome assembly MDSV01 (sample SAMN05326640, study PRJNA326480) | marine metagenome | isolation source: seawater | place: Atlantic Ocean: North East | collected 2012 | reverse complement strand
TAAATCGATACATCCTTGCTCTCTAGTTTTTTCGATATCTTTTAATAAATCTTGAACAATACCTGTTGTTTTTGTGTCATCCGTCGATGATGTTTTTGGTGATTTTTTTAAGTATGTGATTGCCATTTTAATCTCTTTTTTGAACAGTTATTTAAGACAATTTTGATTTTAATGCAATCAAACAATTAATCTAATGCAACAACAGCTGCAGCAATCGAAGCTAATCTTGATTGAGCTTCATCTGAACGACTTGTAATTACAACTGGTACTTTACCACCTACAACAACACCAGCTGCACACGCACCACAAAAATATATTAACATTTTGACTAAAGCATTACCTGTTTCTACATTTGGAACTAACAAAATATCAGCAACTCCAGCAACTTCATTTTTAATCCCTTTAATTGCAGCTGATTTTTTTGAAATACTATTATCAAATGCCAACGGACCAAAAACATCAGCATTTAAATTTTCTTTTTTTGCAAGTATTGTTATCTCTTCAGCTTCTTTTGAACTTGGCACACTATCCAAAACTTCTTCAGTTGCTGAGAGAATAGCTATTTTGGGTCTATCAATTCCTATTCTATTAGAAAAATTAATTACATTTTTAAGAATGTGCATCTTTGTTTTTATATTTGGCAAAACATTTAAGGCCCCATCTGTTATGATTAGAGGCTTATCTTCTTTACCAATTGTCATATGCCAAATATGACTCAATCTAGTTTTTCCCAATAAATTATATTCTCTTTTTAAAACATCTTTCATAAGCACATCGGTATGAATATGACCTTTAACAATAATTCTTATTTTATCTTCACTTGCAAGTTTTGTAGCAATTGCTGCAGTTTTATTTTCAATTGGTTCGTGAATGATTTCATATTGAGATATATCCCATTTTAAGTCTTCAGCACATCTTAATATCTCTTTTTCGTCTCCAATAAAGACAGGTTCAATTAAATTTTCATTCACTGCATCTTGAACTGATAACATCGGCAAAGGTTTCCCAGCATTAACTATTGCAGCTTTTGCACCCTTCTTTTTATGAGCAACATTTAATAAATTAATTGGACAAACTATCTCTCTGTCAGAAATCATAAAATCTAATTATAAATAATTCTTTTGATGTTTATAGTCGATTTTTATCGAAAACTATCATTTTTTTGTAATACAGGTTGGTTTTTCAATTTTTTCAATTAAAATAAGATAACTTATTAAAATTAAGCTAAATTAAAATTTTTATATGAAATTTGTTATTCTAGATGTCTATCCACAGGAGAATCACAGATTAATTAAAGATACAGCAGGTGGGTACGGCACAGGGAATAACTTTGGAAAAAATTTGTTTTCTAAATTACTTAATATTTATGTAGATAGTAAAATTGGAATGCCAGCAATGGAGATTATGTATATTAGTTCAATTTTAAAAATAGATAATGACGTACATTATACAAGAAAATTAGATGATCCTAAAATTGTTGATGCTGATTTTGTTATATTTCCTTCATCTATAATAGCTCATGAAACTGAAATAACAGCTCTAGAAAAATTAAAAGATAAAAGAATTTTTGTAACGGGGATTTTTTCAAATATAGTGAAAGACAAATATCAAAAAAAAAATACTGTAATTGTTAAAAATGAGTCAGATACTTTTTTTTATAATTTACAAAAATTAGGAAAACTCAATAATGAATTTTTACTAAGTATTTTTGAAGATCATAAATTGATTAACCAATTTTATTCCCCAGTAGATTTAGACAATCTACCTTTTCCTGATTGGAGTGATTATTCTAAAAACTATCCTTTGAGAAATGATTTTTTTAGCCTTAATCAAAAAATTGCAATACCAATTTTAGCTACAAGAGGATGTCCTTACTCTTGCTTTAACTATTGCACATATCCATTACAACAAGGTCGCAAAGTAAGAGCTAGATCAGTGCAAAATATAATAGAAGAAATTAAATATTGGCAAAATAAAGCTGGAACTAATAAATTTGTTTTTAGAGATCCAGTTTTTTCTATAAATAAAAAACATACAATTGCTTTATGCAATGAAATTATTCATCAAAAATTAGATATTACATTTATGGTTGAAACTCACCTTAATAATATGGATGATGAAATGATAGAACTATTAAAAAAAGCAGGTTTAGAACTTATATATGTTGGGGTAGAGTCATCTAACCATGTAGTGCTTGAGGACATGAAAAGATTTACAATTGAACATGATAAACAATATGAAATTATTAAAAAATGCCAGGATGCAGGAATAATTGTTAAAACAATGTTTATAATTGGCAATCCAGAAGATACAGAAGATACCATTAATGCTTCCATCCAATATTCAAAATATTTACCAAGTTTATACGCTCAATTTAGTGTTTTTACTCCATATCCTGGAACACCTGTTTATGGAGATTTTAAAGAATTAATTAATGTAGAAGAGCTTGAAAAATTTAATCAATATAATTTAGTTTTTAAGCATAAAAATTTATCAGCTGAGAAAATTGAAAAATTGAAATCATCAGCATATATAAAATTTTATCTTAATTTTAAGAAAATTTTTCAAGTTCTAAGATATTTTTTAAGATCAAAATATGCTTAAAAAAATTTCGGGTTGGGGAAATAACACAAAATTTTACTCAAATATTTTTTATCCAAAAAATATTAATGAATTAAAAAAAATGATTCAAAACACCTGCATAGCTAGAGGCATGGGAAGATCTTACGGTGATAGTGCCATACAGCCTAATTGTACAATATCAACCTCAAGAATGACCAAAGTAATTGCGTTTGATAAAGTGAAGGGCATAATTGAAGTTGAGTCAGGAATTTCGATTAGATTTTTATTAAGACACATAGTGAAAACAGGATGGTTTTTACCAGTTACACCTGGATCTAAAGATATTTCAATTGGTGGCATGATAGCTTCAGATGTACATGGTAAAAATCATCATAGAGTGGGCAATTTTAAAAATTTTATATTAGAACTTAAATTAATAGACCATAATAAAAAAGTTTTAAAATGTTCAAGAAGAAAAAAATCAAAATTATTTAATTATACTGTTGGTGGCATGGGGTTAACAGGAATAATTTATAGTTGCAGATTTAAATTAAAAAAAATTAATTCTAATAGTTTAATTAGAGAAACTATAAAAAACAACAATCTAAAACAAACATTAGATTGTATTAATAAAAGCAATAAATGGGAATATAATGTTGCTTGGATTGATACTTCAGCCAGAAAAAGTTCGATTGGAAGATCTATCTTAACTAGGGCTAATTTTATAAAAAAAGGCCAAACAACCGAATATTATGAAAAAAAAACTATAAATTTTGGAATCATATTAAACCTGATACCAAGCTTTTTTATGAACAAATATTTAATAAAGATATTAAATGAATTATATTTTAATTTTCATAAGTCTAAAACTGACACAATTGATATAGATACTTTCTTTTATCCATTAGACTCAATAAAAAATTGGAATAAAGTTTATGGAAATAAAGGTTTTATTTCTTACCAATGTTCAGTACCTGAAAAAAATTCGTATATTAAAATTAAAAAAATAATCGAAAAAATTCAAGAAAACCAAATATACTCTTTTGTATCTGTTTTAAAATCAATGGGTAAATCAGATAAAAATATTTCATTTGGTCAAAAAGGATACACTTTAGTTTTTGACTTTCCAATTTATTCAAATGTTTATAAGGTTTTAGAAGAGTTAGACAAATTAATTAAACAAAATAAAGGAAAGATTTATTTGTGTAAAGACTCAAGAATTTCAAAAAAAGATTTTATAGAGATTAACAATGAATTTAAAAAAGAAGGCTTTACTAATTTAAGAAAAACACAAAAATTCTTTTTTGAGTCAGTTCAATCTAAAAGATTGGGAATATAGTTTATTATGAATATTATTGTTACAGGAGGCACTGATGGAATAGGTCTTGCTTTAGTTAAAAAATTACTCATGCAAGACAATTCAGTTTTTATAGTTGGAAAAAATCAAGAAAAAGGTGAAAAAATTCTCAGAAGTTTATCAAATTCAAGCTTAAAATTTTTTCAATGTGATTTATCTGAAAAATTTGAGGTTGAAAAATTAATAGAAAAACTTAACCAATTAGAAAAGATTGATGTTTTAGTTAATAATGCTGGCGCAGTTTTTGACAATAGAGAAATTACAAGTAATGGTGTTGAAAAAACTTTTGCATTAAATCATTTATCTTATCTCCAGTTATCAATAGGTTTAAAAGATAAACTTGAAAAATCTGATATCAGCAGAATTGTAAATGTTTCATCTAACGCTCATCGTAGATACAAACTTGATATTGAAGATTTAGAAAATTTAAAAAATTATAATGGCTGGAGAACGTATTGTAGATCAAAACTTTTGAATGTTTTGACAACTTATTCTTTTAAAAAAGAATTAAATACAAAAATTAATTGTAATTGCTTACACCCTGGTTTTGTGAATTCTAATTTCGGAAATAACAATAAATCTATTTATAGATTTTTAGTTGAAATAATAAAAAATGTTTTTGCTATAAGTAATGAAAAAGCAGCTTTATCCCCATTTTACTTAGCTACTTCAGATAAGCTTAGAGATGCAAATGGAAAATATTTTAATAAACTAATAGAAAAAAAAAGTTCAAAGGAAAGTTATGATATTGATTTAGCTCATCAAGTTTGGATAAAATCTCTAAAATATATAAAATAGTTCGATAATGAAAATTGATAAAAAAAACCTTATCTTAAATTTAAGTATTTTTTTTTCCGTATTACTGGGAACTCTTGTTTGGGACTCGATTGAATTAGACTTTATTGATAATGGAATCGTAGGCAATTATAGTAAAAATAATTATAATGGAGTTAATGATCTGGTAAGATATATAATTTTTATTTCTTTACCTGTATTAACCTATTTTTTTTTAAGAATATCATTTGAAAAAAATAATATTAATCAAATAAAATTTTTTTTTATTACAAAAGCAGTTGCTGATAAAAAAAAAGATATTTATCTTAATATTTACTTTCTAGTATTTCTATTGATTGCAGTATTGGAATTTTTATCAATCAATTTTCCCACATTTTTAATTGATAGTTATCATGATGGGCAAAAATTAAGCTCAGCATACAAAAGTGTTTTAGATGGCAGTCTTTGGTCGGGTTCTTATGTAACAGTAGGTATAATATTTGAGACATTATCGACTAAATTTATTTGGTATCTTTTTGACCACATAAGCATTGGATTAGCAAGATTTGCTGAGGTTTTTTATATTTTTTGTTTAAAGGTTTCTCTTATTTTTTTAGCTTTTTTAGTAACTAAAAAAACATCTTTTAAACCTTTAATTTCAAATATTTTTTTTGTTATAAGTGCTGCAATATTTATTAATATTACTGATTATAATACTGCATCAGTAGACATAATTACTTCAAGAGATTTTCCTGTTATTCTTTTATCAATATTTTTTTTTACTATCTCAAAACAATAATAATATTTTTATCATTATGCTCATTTCTTTATTGAGTATATTTTCTATGCTTTGGGGTATTGATAGAGGACTCGTATCAAATTTTTTGATAATCTTAATATCGATTAATTTTTTTTTGGAAAAGGATTATAAGAAATTATTTTATCTATTTTTTTTTATTATTTTATTTTGGATTATTTTTTATTCAATAAATAAAGATGAATTTTTATTTTTTTTAGAAAATACTTTCTCTATATATCGAGAAATGAATTATATATTTGGAATAATTCATCCATCACCCTTTAGTAATGATCCTAATGCCTCTCGTGCAACCAAAACATTGGTATTAATTACTTTATCATTAATTATTGTAATAAATCAGATTTTATTAAATGAAAAAAAATCGGCGATATCATTAAATAAATTCTTTTTGTTTTTAGCTGTTATAGGAGCGGTAAGTTATATTTATGCATTAGGTAGATCTGATGGCCCTCACATTAAACAAGTTTTTGGATTTCAAATAATTTTTTTTACACTTTTCATATTAAATATCGTTTTCCAAAAATTTTCTGAAAATTATGAGAAATTATTCAAATTTACTATTATAATTACATCTTTAATTACAGTTTTTATATTTTTAAATAATGTAAATTTCAATAATCTTTCATCATTTAAACAAAGATTTTTAGCTTATATTTATTTACCAGACTCTTCCTTTTTAACTATTGAAGAGAAATCATTCGTAAATAAAATTAATAATTCTCTTGAATTAGAAAAATGTATAGATTTATTCACCTATGATGCTGCTATTCTTTATCTTTTGAGAAAACCAAGTTGTACAAAATATTATTATACTTATTCTTTAGGTTCAGTAGAAAATCAAAAAGAATTTGTAGAAAAATTAGATAAAAAAACAACTTATATAATAACAAATGGGAGACTAGATCATTGGGATGATCCTCAAAAAAAATATAAAGTTGTTAGTGAATATCTCTCAGAAAATTTCGAAATATATATTGATAACAATTATCATTTATTAAAAAAAATAAATTGAATTATTTATTTAGATAATTTAATAATATCATCCATTGTAATTTTATTGATTTTAATCTTCTTATTTAGATTATATTTATATCTATAAAATTTATTTTCACCTGGATAAAAAATTTTTTTAATACCTTTTATCTTAGGTAATCTTTTAATAGTTTTAATATTATCTTTTATTCTTGAACTAAAATTATTTGTAAACAAATTAGATTTAAAACATATCATTAAATGCCCAATATTTTGAGGACCAGAAAAATCATCAAATGGATCTTTAACTCTTCCGGCATGATTTCCACCTGTTAATACACCACTTAATATATCAACCATCCAAGCTAAACCAGAACCTCTATATCCAGCAATTGGAAGCTGAACGCCTTGCAGAGCTTTTTTTGCATCAATAGTTGGTCTGCCAAATTTATCTAATGCTACTCCTTCAGGTATTTTTTGTTTATTTCTTGCCGCAACTCTAATTTTACCCCTATTGATCATTGAAATTGAAGTATCTAAAATAAAAGGAATTTTTGTACCTGACGGACTCCCAAAACAAATGGGATTTGTTCCAAATACACTTTTTAAAGCTCCATGAGGTGCTACAGCAGGTGGAGCATTTGTGTAGATCAATGTGATTAATTTTTTTTTTACTGCCTGTTCAGCGTAATAACCAGATAAACCATAATGACCGCTATTTTTTACAGCTACTAATCCTATTCCTGTTTTTGTAGCATTAACAATTGCTCTTTTGATTGCAATATCAGCTGCAACAAATCCAATACTGTTGTTTGCATCTATATGTGAAATTGAGGGTGAAATTTTTTTTATCTTAATTTTTGGTCTCGGATTTATTATTTTCTTTTCAATTCGATCACAATACATTTTTAATCTTGATAAACCATGGCCGTAGGCTCCAACAAGTTCAGCATTAATTAAAGTTTCTGCAGATATTTTTGCATGAGCATTGGACATTCCCCTCTTTACAAAGATATCTTTAACGATTTTTTTTAATTGCTGATGCTTCATAAGGATATTTATGATATTCATCTAAACACATGAAAATAATAGATACAACAACATATTTTGACGAAAAATTGATGATGAGTATAAGATTTAATATTTTAAACTCATTTGTAGATAAATTTATCGTATGTGAATCTAGATATTCTCATAGTGGTAAAGAAAAAGAAATTAATTTTGATATTAAAGATTATCCTGAATTTCAAAATAAAATCATTCATTTAGTATTAGATAATGAGCCTAAAGATTTGATAATAAGTAAAAACTTAACCTCAGGTGAAAAAAGACTTAATAGTATTTTAAGAATAAAACATCAAAGAAATTATATTATGAATGCTTTAAATGAATTTTCACCTGAAGATTATATCATTCATAGTGATAATGATGAAATTCCTGACCTAGAAAAATTTGATTTAAAAAATTCAAGTAAAAAATTCATTATTTTTAATCAAAAAATTTTTTATTATAAATTAAATTTAACTTTACCTTTCTTAAATTGGTATGGATCTAAAGCTTGTAAAATTAAATATTTAAAAAATATTGATTATTTGAGAGCCACTAAAAATAAAGAATATTCAATTTTGAGATTAGATACTTTTTTTTCTAAAATCAAACATCAAAGTGTAGAAATTATAGATGATGGAGGATGGCATTTTTCAAATCTAAAGACCGCAAATGATCTTGAAAATAAATTTTTAAATGATGAAAATCATTCAGAGTATGAAGCTCTAGGTTATAATGCTGAGAGAATTAAAGATAATATTAAAAACAAAGTAATAGATTATAATCATAAGATAAAAAAAAATTTAAAAGAGAGATTTAATCAAACCAAATTAAGTGTTGCTCAAATAGATATTCTTCCAAAATATATAAGAAATAATCTTGAAAAATACTCGGAATGGATTGACTAAAATTTTTGTTTCCTAATCTTTGATCATCCTTTTCCCCGCCATGGTATAGTTTTGTCAATTATTTTTCTTAAAGTAATGTCAAATAAAAGACCCAACATTCCCATAATGAAAATTGTGATCCAAATAACTTCATATTGAAAATATTTTTTTGCAACATTTTCTACAAATCCAATACCAGTTGTTCCTGCTAAAAATTCAGCAGCTACCAAGGTTCCCCAACACATACCAACCGCAACTCTTATTCCTGTTAATATTTCAGGTAAAGAATTAGGGAAAATCACAAATCTCAATATTTGTCTTTTAGATGCCCCTAAAGAATGGGCTGCATGAATTTTTGAAAGTTGTGTTCCTGAGGCACCGGCTCTTGCTGAAATAATCATTATAGATAACGAAACCATAAACAATAAGAATACTTTGCCGGTATTATCTATTCCCAAAACAGAAATAATTAGAGGAGCCCATGCTAAAGGGGGAACAGGCCTGTAAAGTTCAATTAATGGATCAAAGAAACCTTTGGCAAACCTATTTAAACCCATAAATAAACCTAAGGGAACACCAATAACTATTCCAAAAACCAATCCTAAAAATACTCTCATAAAAGAATCCCAAATATGACCATATGGAACTGGCACTTTAAATAAATCAAAGTTACCAGTTACAACTTTAAGAACGTAACCTTTGAAGTTCTGTTTTACTATTCCGTCTTTAGTATGAACCGGATATTCACCTGGAAGAATATCAGCAATCCAATCTGGTAAAATAAAACCTATCATTTTACTGATATCAACCATTTCAATCCATAAAAGAGGTATGTCCTTGTAACCAACACTTGGTTTTAGCATTAGTATAAATTTATTGAACGTATCAGATGGTTTTGGAAGCCATCTACCAGAGCCTTGCTCAGAACAACTAGGACCACTTGCAACAATTGTACCTGCTGGAAATAAAAAGATATCAATAAACCACAATCCACCTTGAGCTTCTTTTTGTGCAACATCAAACTTAATAATTGCATTTTGCATTTTATCTAGTGCATTAGGAGGGTAGATGCTTGCAAATTCAATTCTTCGTGCAATTTTTAAAATGTTTTTAGCATACGTTGATGATAAATCCTCACTATCTAAATCTTTTCTGTAAGATTTAATTTTATCCTTAAGATCTTTAATTTTTTCTTTAAATTGGGGGTTATGATTTCTTAATTTGAAAAAATCATCACTTATTAAATTTAATTCTTGGGCAGCTGTATGAAATTTTAAACCTTTATTAGTTGCAGGAATTAATGGCACCTCAATAGTATTTTCAATACTTCCTGAACCCGCATCGATTTTTGTTATACCCCAACCACCTTCTTCATTTACAGCCTTGAGTCTTTCATTAAATTCTTGTTCCGTTTCAAATGGATAATCTGGTTTTTGAAAATTTTCAGTTAAAAAATTGATTTTACCAGTAATATTATCTATTTTTTGTTTGGTATCAATTTCAAGCAAATCCTCATTAGTGAGTAATGGAATTAATTGTTTAGTATTAGCAACAAAGTTTGAAAGGATTGTTTTTTGTTGATTATCTAAATCATTTGAATTTTGTATTTCATCTAAAATTATTTGAAGATTTTTATTCTCTTTTTTTATTTGAGAGGTACTTTTAAACTCTCTTTCTTCAATAGGAAATTGATATTTTAATCCTAATAATGAATCATTTACTTTTGCTACCTGACAAAGTTCATTAGCAGATTTTGGATAAAATCCTTTTGCAATATCCCAAGAATAATAAAGCCAAATTAGAAGAAGAAAACTACTACCAACAATAACCCAATGTGTTCCTCCTCTTGCTCTCTCTGGATTTCCAAATACAGCATCAATTTTTTCTGTTTTAATTAAACGTCTTCCATAAAGAATACATCCAATGACTGCAAAAAATATTAAAAAAGTTACTGTTTGAGTTAACATTTAATTTTCTTTTCCCATGATTTCTTCTTCCATATTCCAAATCATTTCTAAAATTTCCTCACGCTTAGATGAAAAATCTTTATCTTTTTTAATTTCTCTTAAATCTTCTTTTAGACCCATGGAGGCAAATGGAAGATTATATTCTTTATGAATTCTTCCTGGTCTTGGAGCCATAACATATAATCGCTCACCTAATAGCAAAGCCTCTTCGACAGAGTGTGTAATTAGAATAATTGTTTTGCCAGTTTCTTTCCAAATTTTTAAGACTAAAGATTGCATTTTTTCTCTTGTTAAAGCATCAAGTGCCCCTAGAGGCTCATCCATTAAGATTAAATCTGGGTCATTAATAAGACATCTTGCAAGAGCAACTCTTTGCTGCATTCCTCCAGATAATTGATAAGTTGGAGTATT
>MDSV01023500.1_pt1 | contig 10797 bp, 11 predicted proteins | sample 810851 | NCBI WGS metagenome assembly MDSV01 (sample SAMN05326640, study PRJNA326480) | marine metagenome | isolation source: seawater | place: Atlantic Ocean: North East | collected 2012 | reverse complement strand
GGAGGTACTGCGGCCTCAACAAGGCTAAGACTCGGAACCTTCGGTTCGGTCTTTCGCTGCTGGCGCTTTCGCATCTGTTGTTTCATCTTCTCTGCGCTGAAATCTTCTCCATTCATACGTTCACATCCTTTTCTTCTACGATTTCTTCCACGATTTCGAGCAAGCTCTCAAGTTCACCAAGTGGCGTAGAGAGCTTGGCGATGGTCGCCTGGAATTGTGCATTACCGCTCGACAAGGCCTGTCGAAGCGATTCGGTCTGCTGCTGATGGCTTTCTGAAAGCGAGGCAACGTTCTTCGGGAGCAGATTTAATGATCGCTCCACCTTAGTTACGTCGCCTCCGACTTGTTCGAGAGTTTCGTAATCGTCCTTTCGAACGTATGTTTGGTTGAGGTTGTTTAGTTCGTCAAGATCGGAGATTCGAAGCGGAATTCTGTCTCCACTTTGAAACTGTAGTTTGACCTTGTTATACGCCCAGATGACGGTGCCGAATGCAAACGCCATCCCGGCGATGAAAACTTCTTCTATTCCGATGTACATATTGTATCTCTCCTTTCTCGTACCTTGTCTCTTACCCGACCATAATGTTCTCTTGGAATATTCCGTCTAAGCGACCACCGCCACAATAATCTGTAACAATACAACGTAAATATGACCGAGTGCGTCCAGCCACTCGTTGTCAATGACTTTGCAGAACACGATGTGAACAACTGCAATCAAGTAGACAAGAATCGTGCGTGGATCGAGAAGGGCTTGACTCAAAGCCGTACCATTCAGCAAGGCTTCGAGAATGGATGCAAGAAACACAACGCAACAGACCATCACGGTAGGAATGTAGGGTTGGGTTACTGATTTGATGTACACGTCTATCACTCCTCAACAGTACTCGCTCTGGAATTGCTCGTCGAAGTCCTCGTTCCAGAGCACTTCAGTAGGGTATCGAGTCGCAAACAGCTTCACGTCATAGCACAAAATCTCATTGAGGACGGTGAAAACTTGCTCCTTCTGAAGCATGGTTCGGTACGTGGGGAGCGTAACCTGTGGAGACTCAAGAAGGCTCTCTGACGGGTCAACAACGACACCGCGTGCAAGTTCCAAGTAGGAATGGACTCCAAGACGGAGAGCTTGAGCGGTCTCCATGAATTTGCTATCTTTTGAGGTGTCGTCATATTTGATGTCCAGGCCCGTGAATCGGATCAAGCTTCCATCGAGTTCGAGGTCAACCTGAAGCAGAATGGAAACGCTGCCAAAACGCGAGTGGTCGAACGCGAGTGAGAATTCCAACACGCGAGAAGCGGATTTATCGTAAACTGCTTGTTCCTCGTCGAGTTCCTTGAAAAACAATCGAAGTAGGTCGATGTTCTTCGCAACAGAACTGTGCTCACTCATAGATCTCATCCTCCGTAGCGAAGTGCTTGTCCAACAGTTTCTTTGTCACAATCGATTGACGTTTCTGGATAGTGATGATGCGGTTGGCCAGTACGTCCAAGTGTTGGCTCAATGTGTGTAGCGTGTGTTGCACATCCTGCGGTGCGGTAGCGTTGCCAGTGCGCTCGACTGCCATCGAGAGTGACGCATTTGCTGCGTCGCACATCTGCTGGATCTCTGTAAAATCCTCGAGTTTTTCGAGGTGAAGGTCGTGCAAATCCTTGCTTTTGACCGTGTAAAGATCGTTCTCAAGTTGACTCACGCGCTTTGAGTCCAGGCCTCGTTCGGCCTGCTTCTCAGCAACGGTTTCAACGAGCGACTGCGTCGCTTTAATCACGTAAACTCCAAAGCCAACTAGCAATGCAGCGATTCCGATTGTTGTCGTAGGTTCCATAATTCTCAGTTCTCCTGCCCATCCTTGTGATTCCCATCCACCATTGAAGAATCCTTGGAATATTCCAAATCGAGTTCATCCGGGACGAAAGAACGCAGTATAGCACTGAATTCAGGGAATGTATGGGATCCAAGTTTTCTCGCATCATTCTGGAATTTTGTCATTTCCTCAAGGAATCGACGCTGTTCGTCCTGTCGGTCGATCTCACGACGAGTCGATTCCGAAAGGAGTCCTTGCTTTCGAGCTGTTTTGATAGCCATGTCTACATCAGAAACGACTGGCAAGTTAATTGTCGGCGCCTCCTCGGTAGAAGCATTGAGTATGACAGATGCAACTTCCAAACCGGCCTTCATGCACTTTTGGAATGCGGTTGTGGTAATAGTCTCTTGATCTAAGTACTTCTCAGCAAGTTGAGTAAACTCGTTCGCGAGGATGTTCTTTTCTGCTATCTTCTTTTGTGCAGTGAGATCTTCGATGACAAGGCTTCTCAGTGAATCTTTAAGCTGACTCTCCTCGACGATTTCGATGATCTTGCCGATATTCTGATGGAAGCCGACCCATTGCTCATTTGAGTTCTGGAGAGAAGGCTCTGACGGCTCAGAATCAGCATTCGAATCATCATCCTCTGATTCATAGAATTGGGTTACGCCTTCCTCTGCCAGCTCTTGGCGCTGGCCTCGGGAAGGGGTCGAAGGTGAATGAGTGGCATGATCATCCTCTGATTCTCCCCACTCATCCTCGTTATCAAGCGAATACTCATCATAACCCTCTTGGCGGGCGCTACGTGGATTTGAACCTCTTCGACGACGACTCATGTTCCCATCCAGGACCTTGTTTGGCCATAGAAACGGGCATGGAATATTCCGAAGAGTCTAGACGCTCATGCCTCGTCAAGCAAAGGTAGACGGAGAACGCCCAAGAGACGACGTTGAACAAATAATGGCGGCGTTTGGCTGATACTTTGCGGAAGCGTTCGAGTAATGGTGATATCATTCTCATTCATTTTCTCGCTAATACGAGCATTGTCATTAGCAAACAACGATTCGCTGATCTTCCATTCTTCATCATCGCGCGAGAGTTCTTGATTTCTTGGACCTTGGGGGCCATCCCAAATGTATGCATCAATGCCAACAGCTACGTATCCGCCCGACATTGCAGCAATGTCCATGGCTTCCTTAAGGCTGACATCTGGCGAAACAATCGGGAGTTTTCCCCAACCAACACCGCTTGAAGCCGTTTCCAGCCATGCTTCCATACCTTCTTGACGAACGGGACACGTCTCTCCCCACCACCAAACATCATCGGTTTGGACGAAACGCTCCTGAAGCGAGGATGTACGCAATGTATCGCTTTCGTTGAAACGGAAACGTGACTCATCGATTTGAGATGCTTCCATCGAGAGAACAGGGACACTATGCAACCCATCCACGGTCTCATAATCATCAATCGCAACGGTACTGAAGTCTGATGCCTCCATGGACGTCACCCATTCCCACAACAATCTCGAGTTTCTTGACGGTGTAGCCTCAACGAAGCTGTAGCGAGCGTAATTTTCCTCTTGCTTTCGGTGAATCAAACGGCGTTGAGCGGAGAAGAGGCGCACCTGTTGGGTCAACGATGATGAAACAGTTTTCCCGAAATCGGTGTTTGCTCCTGAACGACGAGCAGTGCTTACATCGCTTCGAAGAAAGGCCATGAATGGCTCCACATCGACGAAGTGTTGCAGATATCTTGAGCGATGAACAAACGGAATGCCAAGTCCTTGTCCTTCCTGACCGATGTATGCATGAATGAACCGGTCGAGTCGGTCGACCAGGTTGGTGAGATCTTCTTCTTCACGTTGTAAGCCCTCTGGATCAGGGACGATACCAGAAAGGAAACCTTCTATGACAGATGAGGACTTCTTGCTATCCTTGAATAGTCCCCGGCGAAGAAGGCGCAAGAGACATTCTCGAATGAAATCTGAGCGACGAGCGCGATAGCCTTTTTCTTTCTTGAAAAACGATGCTGAATTACCCAACCACTTCCCAATAGAGATGGATCCCTCCTTGTTGAAACGAGGAAGTTTTTGAAGTTCTCCACGATTGGGTTCTTTCTTAGAACACATTGTACCCGCTGCCGCGCCGCATTCTCCACAATGATAGAGGCTGAGTGACTGAATGCTCGTAAGCCAGAGGTTTAGGAAGTCAGTCATGTTGGTTCTATTCACCGCCAGATCTGGATTTTCCTTCACCCAATCCTTCACAGCCTCTTCTATCAAATCAACTTCAAGGAAGGGTTCTGGCTGACGTCCGTATTCCTTCTCAAACAATTCTTGAAGGAGTTCCTCATCGTTAAATCTCTTCGAATCGCTTCCATCTGTCTTTAGACGCGAGCGTGCTTCAAGGGCAGTCAATCCGTACACTGTTTGGAGCATTGTCGTACGCTTTGGGATGCGATATCGGAAACCAAACATGGCTGATTTTTCACCACCTTCATGTCGTACTTTGGTGTAATCTACGAGCGCCTTCTCGTCTTGTGCTGGCCAACTCATCAGCTTGTCAAAGATTTCGCGTTCATTTCGAATCGGTAATGAATTGTGTCCCACTTGCTCAATGTTTCTCTCTATGTTGTCGAGTTTCTCTTGACGCTCGAGCATCGTCTTATCTTCAGAAGTTTCCACACCCGTGCGGCCCTCCTTATCATTAACAGATACAAGGATACCTGTACCCTCAGATGTAACCCAGTGTTGCATGTCCAAAAGTGAACGTCGATGCAATGGAGATGGGATGAAAGCAGGGGTGTTCTCCAACGGCAGGATATCTTCAACCTGCATGTTCGGCAAGATACCTCGAGCGATCCAGTCATCATGAACCACGGCTGAGTATGGCCACCAACGATGTGGTCGTCGATCGAGTTGTTCCTCTTCATACATCGGTGCGTCCAAAGGTATTTGCTGGAGCGGATCAAGGACTTCTCCAAGAATGAACATCACCTTTGAGCGTCGAGTTACTCCTGGATACTTTCCAATTCGCTCGGATTCCCATACTTCAGGGCCGTGGGTTCGATCTGCATACAATAGGAGCATAGGGCGTTCAAATTTCATATCAGGCTCAATCAACGCTTCTGCTGACGCATCGTAACTGATGTGTACATCATTGTGTTTCAATATGACCTGCAAACAGTGGCCAAACTCTTCAGTCATTTCGCGTAATGCTGTCATTAACAATACGCCAGTTTGTGATGGGAATGGTTGGGTTTCGGCTAGAGCTACATCAACTGCATTTGCTCTTCCACCAGGGAGTTTCCACCCATTTCTTCGCCTGGTCGTACTCTCAACCAGACGATCTCGAGGAGAGTGTTCACTCTCACTTGCCAAACGTGGGTCCGGTTGCATTGAAGGCGGGTTTACGAGAATGTGAATGCCGCTCGGTGTTCGGCGAAAAACGATGCACTTCGCAGTTTGTCCCGTTCGCACCAAGAGCGTTGTCTCATCTTCAATCTGGTCTTCCTCGAGAGGAAGGCGGGTTGAGTATGCGCCTTCTAAGGTGTACTTGAGATAGTCACGAACTTGTGCTTCTGTCCAGTCTTTCATCAGCGATTCCAGTCGAGGAATGACGTCTTCAGCCACTTCGGCATCTGACATTCGGACGGTTTCAATCAATTGATTCTTCATCCTTTCAACTTCACTCATAGTGTTCACCTTCCTTATCTGTACCCTCGTAATCGAGCCATTCAAGGGCGTCGACGCACGAAGAAAAGGATGTACAATCAGCAGCTTCGGATGCTGCCTCACGATTCGCTAGGCTGTTGTCAACCAAGTAACACGTGACGGGAGCCTGGGAAGCCGTATCTTTGGCTATCACCGTTGCTTTGAACGATGCAGACGATTGAAGCCAATCTGAGGGCTTGCAAATGAGGCGCATGCTGGGCAGCCACAGCCCACGTTGCACGAGATCAAGATGTGTTGCCTCTGCATGACGTTCGGGACGTGCCGTGAGAATCGTAAGTTGAACTGAACCGGAGAGCTGCTTTAATCGATGAATCAACTCTTCAGCTCCTTCCATCGTCTGGTCGGTATGAAAGAGGCCGGGATCACCAAACACCGTGTAAAACGCTTCCTTGCCGAGGGGGTAATGGCGGTCGGCCGTTCCATATGATCCTACAGCCACGCCCGTCGAAAACGCTCGATCTTCTCGCATCTGAGCAGTGGTTAAAGTACCGTCGATGTCGATGTACCAGTGAGTGGCGTGCATGAGACATGCTCCATTTCAGAGTATATAATCTCTTATTTTGGAATATTCCAATAGAGGTTTAGTATGGTTGAAAATCTACCAGGATTCAACTTTAGGGAGCGAATATTCCATGCAAGAGAAGAATAATAAGTATGAGCGTAACGAGGAGATTAATAGAGCAACTGATGAGCATCCTGCACCATCGGTTCGTTCTCAGACGGATTCAACCTTGGTTGAATCGGTCAATATGAAGCAAGAAATTCGAACAACGAACTTGGAGACCTCACGAGAAGATACCGAACAACAGAACCGTCTAAACCCACTGCCTCCTGCAGTGAACTGGCATTTCTGGCCTTGGTGTAACTACGGTTGCAAGTTCTGCTTTGCAACATTTGAAGATCTTCCCTCTTCAAAGAAGATGCCCAAGGAAGAGGCCTTGACGATTCCAAAGATGTTGGCTGACGCTGGCGTAAAGAAGCTCACATTCGTTGGTGGCGAGCCCACGTTGTGCCCATACTTGGGTGAACTGCTGGAAGAAGCCAAGCGAGTAGGTCTGACCACATGCATCGTGTCGAACGGTACGGGTTTGACTGAATCGTTTCTCGATGAGTGGGGCCACCATGTTGATTGGGTTGGCTTATCCATTGATGCTTCGAACGATGTACTCCACATGAAGATTGGTCGTGGCGCAAAGAGGGACCTCATTCGATTAAAGAGCCAGCATTTGGAGGTTTCAATCGAAGTCTGGAACCGCTGCGTAGCCCGAGGCATCAAGATGAAGTTGAACACAGTTGTGTGTAAGCAAAATAAGGACGATGACATGATGGCTTTGATCAACACCCTCCGACCTGATCGATGGAAGGTGTTCCAGGTGCTTCCTGTCAAGGGCCAGAATGATGCGAACATCGAAGACATGACGATCACTGATGAAGAATACCAATCATGGGTCGAGCGCCATCGTAATCAAAACCACTTCGGGATTAAGATGATCTGCGAGGAGAACGATGTGATGCGAGGCTCCTACGCCATGATGGATGCGCTCGGACGTTTCTACTCGAACACCTCTGGCGGCCACAGTTATGGGCCGTCCGTCTTCGAGGTAGGAGTAGATGAGGCTTGGGCTCAAAACGATTTCATTAAGGAACGTTTTGTAGCCCGAGAAGGCGAGTACGATTGGTCGAATACTCGCCGTTTGCCGATGGCAACCGAGGGTGGTTCGGAGGGTTGCCAATGAACTCTCAGGTGATAGCTCTTGCAGGACCTCGTGGGTGTGGAAAGAGCACGATTGCTCAACATCTTGTAGAACAACACGGATTTGAACGCTTGGCCTTTTCCGATGTGTTGCGTGAAATTGCGACCTTGGCGGGTCCAGAACGGGTGAATGACCGACAGTACCTATCAGACCTCGGACAAGTGCTACGATCCTACGATCCCCGTTTCCTTCTCAAGGCTATGCAGGAAAAACTCAACCGAGGAACAAAGATCGTGATTGAGGATATCCGATTTCCCCAAGAACTAGCCTTCTGCCGAGAACAAGGCATCTTTACTGTTTATCTTGACCTGGATGAGGTAGAACAACTTCTACGAATACAAGAAAGAGAAGGTTGTTCTCTACAAGTCGCTCAAGAGTTAGCCGCAATCGCTGACAATCATCTTCTCACTCGTGCCTCGTCATGGAACAAAATCATCACTTCGGAAGGAGATTTCCGAAGGATTGCTACAAAGATTGTTTCAATAAGTTCCCCCGGTTCAAAAAAAATTCACTGGGATGATTCAAACCGTAACGGGAGTGAGTTTTTATGTTAAACCAACGAAGGAACCTCATGACTGACGATGAACCGAAGCACCTCATTGCAGTGGTGGACACGGTTCGTTTTGCATCCCGAGATAACCCAATTACAGAAATCAAATTCCGTACTAGTCGAGGCGGGAGTCTAAAGAACAGTTTGGCTGATATCGAGGAACAAGAGGAAGACACAGGTCTACCTGTCATCATTGGAGGTACAAATGCATCTGGAAAAACCTCTCTTTTACGAGGTATTCAAGAAGTTTGTAGCCTCCTTCAGCTTTCGACGATTACCAAAAAAGATTCACAGAAGTGTCGACAAGCCATACATGACATGGGCATACGTTATTTGGAATTGGAATTCATTGTTGAGTTAGGATGTTCCGAGTCTGATGGATTGAGTAATCAAGTGTTCGGATACAAGCCTGGTCGAGGAAGACTCAATGATCTAGTTCCGATTGAGGCAGTGAAGTTCGGAGTGGATGTAGATATCTTAACATTCGCTAGAGTCGACCCTGAGGTTGATTCCCAACCTTTGCTGCTTGAAAATGTCCTTTCGGTAAAATTTGATCCAGGTGATGTTGCAGACGGATTGACGTGGTGCGACGGGATGAGATTAAGACGCGCTGGCCATACAAAATCATTAGACAAGATGTACCATAGTTACGGTGACCTGAGTGAAACGAAACAAAGACCAGGCCCCTTTCGAAACATCAAACGTGACGATACTCTCAAGTTGTTCCTTGAAGAAAGCATGGAGCAGGACATAGGTGGACTGAAGCTCAGTAAATTTCGCATGGAACAGGAAATAAATCAGCGACGAAATCCGATTTTGTTTCAACCAGCGACGCTCATCGAAGTGGACAGAAAGGGAACTGGCAAGAAAATAGAACTACTTCGTATGCTTGTTCCGAGGCTAACACACAAATTCAAAGAGTGGCGAGAGGATCCTGAAATTCTTAGAACCTTATTGGTTGATATGATGGAGGGCAATCGATTGTTTACAGCGTTGGGACTTAAGTCGTCAGATATTTTCTATCAAGAACAAGACAACCCTGATTGGCTCATGCTCCACGATTATGCTCCTGATATTGTTGAATCGATGATGCTCAAACCAGAACTCATCAACCACTACACTTGGTACGGAGAATTTGCATGGCCAAGCAGTCAAAAACAACAGGGTATTGATGTTGTCATGGAAGGCTGTCTGCATGATATTGTGAGGTTTGTTGCAGGGGGGGAGCATCCTCCACGTATGTTAACTGGTGAAGCCACAGGAGTGCAAAATCACTATGGGAAAACCTTCAACGTCAAATGGGTGGATTCACATAAAGAAGATATCGATTTACCTCGAAGAGACGAATCGTTGTTTGTTTGGCCAGACCGGGTAATGAAGCTAGCCTTAGGTAAGCCAAACATTATCCAACCCCTTGCAACTCTTTCCGAAGTCCTTCGTGAACTCCCGTTTTTAGCTCAGTTGATGGGTATGAAAAAAGAGGATGCTGGCCTGCTTGACATTCTAGTTCGTTTTAACGCATTTACCTCCATTGAGAGAATAGACCAACCTTACCTATCCTCTGGTCAAGCACAAGTGCTCGCTCTCATTACAGCCGTTCACAATGCTAAAGAAGGTTCATTGATTCTTGTTGATGAACCTGAAATCTCTTTGCACGTTGATTGGCAAGAGCGGTTAGTTGAGCAGTTACATGCACCGTTGACAGGGTCTCGACTCATCATTGCTACCCATTCGCCAGACATAGTTGTTCAACACCGCCACCTATGCACAGTAATCAAGTCAAAAGAGGAGGGTAAGTTCTACCGTGGCGAGTGATATTCGAGCCAGATCTTCTGAGTTAGCTCGCGTATTAGCGAGGGGGATTGTTGGAGAGCGGGATGTCCAAGATGTTCCTTTTTTACATTTTGAAAGCCTTGGCGATAGCCAATTTTTCAAACGGTTTACGAGTTTATGGAACAGTATGGAAGCATTTGGGCCCATGCAGCTTGAGAACCATGAATTTGTATTTACGAGATCGAAGTCTGAAGCAATAAGGGAACACAGGTTGGCACTCAAACAAAAAATAAACATAAGCACGCTTGTGGATATGGATCATGACGTCAAAAACCGTCGTTTCAGGCACTTGGAATTCATACATAGTACAAAACCTGCCTGCACACTGCATACAATTCAGTTTTTGGAAGGCGAAAGCAATAGCCTGAACAAGGCACATCTCCTCCTAGTCATTCGAGAGCAAGGAGATTTCACAGACGTGCAATGTGAACAAATCATCGAACGTGCCCATAAAACCACTTTATCAAAGTTAGAAGGACCTGCTTCAGAAGAAGAAAGAACAGTGTTAAGGGAACAGATACCCTTTCCTCTTAACGATCACATGCTTGCACGTTCAATCGCTATTGGGCTCGGCCGTACTGAATATGAGGACTCTAGAGTTGAAAATGATGAATACATCTATGACATTGAGAATAGAATTGCTGCTCGATCAAAAACAGATCCAAACGGAAGGTTGAGAAGGTTGGCAATGACCATGTTTGAAGATGTCAAGAAAGCCTAGACTTATTCTGCAAAGCAACAAAGACTTCACGAATCTTGAAATAATCTCTACGCAGAAATAGTCTTTCTCAAACCTGAGTTAACTGATTGGTCTAATGATATTCATAATCATCCGAATCTTTATGAAAAAGAATCAAACTCTTGACAGGGTTCATTTTCACGTCTGAGAGGGTTTTTGACAATTGATCGATTGTACCATCTCCATGCACAATAGTTGCAATCGCACTTGTATTGCTCAACCTCATTATTTTGTTCGTTAAATTTTGGGTTCCATCAACTCCAGACCATTTCAGTTTGGGGATAGGAGGATTCTCCCATTTCGGTTGCAAATTTACTGAATCTTTCCAAAGGAATGGATTGATTTCCAAACATTTGGTCAAGAGTTTTCTTCTCAAGACCAGGCTTGCG